>Ga0302273_1000647_pt1 | contig 15379 bp, 12 predicted proteins | sample III_Bog_N1_3_FD_198774 | JGI IMG/M metagenome (GOLD analysis project Ga0302273, IMG submission 198774) | Peat permafrost microbial communities from Stordalen Mire near Abisko, Sweden - III_Bog_N1_3 | ecosystem: Environmental > Terrestrial > Soil > Wetlands > Peat | place: Sweden: Abisko... | reverse complement strand
GCGCCATCGGCTGCAAAAAGCTCTTGAACTGGCTGGCCAGAATCATGTAGATGAACAAAATCGCCATCACCAGCGCCGAAATCGCGTAGCCAAAGGATTCGGCCATGTTTTTCGTCGAGCCGCTGAAGGCGTAGCGGTAGCCGGGCGGAAAATTCACCGTCGCCAGCGCGGCCTTGATGTCGGCGGAGACTTCGCCGCCCGAGCGGCCATAGACGTTGGCGTTGATGGCGACTTCGCGCGTCAGGTCGCGCCGGTTGATCTGGTTCGGGCCGGTGCTTTCTTTGACGCGGGCGACTTGGCTTAAGCGAACGATGCGCGCCGAGCCGTCGGCGTTGCTGCCCACGGTGGCGTTCATGAAGGGCAGGCGCGCCAGGTCTTGCGGCGCGTTGCGCGCATCGGGGGCGAGGCGCACGTTGACATCGTAAGTCTGGTCGTCGGGGGCGCGCCAGTTGCCGACCGTCTGCCCGGCAATCAGGGTGCGCAGCGCCGTGCCAATCTGGCCCACGGACAGGCCGAGGTCGGAGGCGGCTTCGCGCTGCACATCAATCTCCACCACCGGCTGGGCGGCTTTGTTGCTGGCGTCCAGATCGACCAGGCCGGGAATGCCCCGGATTTTGTCCATCACCTGTTGCGTCAGGCGCTCCAGCTCGTTCAAATCCGGCCCTTGCAGCGAAAACTCCACCTGCTTGTTGCCGCCGACCGGGTCGAGCAAGCCTGCGTGCGTCACGGTGATACCGGCGACGCTTTTGAGCCGCTCGCGCAGCGCGGCTGACATCTCATCGGCGCTGCGTGTCCTGGCTTGACGATCAGCGAGTCGCACGTAAATGCTGGCGTACATTTTTCCCTGCGCGTTGCCGGTGTTCAGCGTGGCGACGGTGTATTTCACCTCAGGAAACTCGCGCAAAATCGCATCGACTTGGCGCGCCTTGGCCTCGGTGGCTTCCAGCGACGAGCCAACTGGCGTGTAAAAATTCAGCGAGGTTTCGGAGAAATCCGCCTTGGGCACGAACTCCGTGCCCAAGAGCGGCACCATCACGATGCTCAAAATGAAAATCCCCAGCGCCAGCGCCAGCGTACTCAGCTTATGCACCAGCGCCCAGCGCAGGATGTCCTGATACGTGTGGCTCATCGCCTCGGTGGCGCGGTCAAACCAGCCGGTGACGCGGCCAATGGTCTTGTCGTACAGCGTGACTGGCGCGCCACGCTGGCCCTGCGCGTGAATCGACGGGTCGTGCCAGATGCTCGACAGCATCGGGTCCAGCGTGAAGCTGACAAACATCGAAATCAACACGGCGGCCACAATCGTCACGCCGAATTCGTGGAAAAACTTGCCGATGATGCCGCCCATAAACCCAATCGGCAAAAACACCGCCACGATGGAAAAGCTCGTCGCCATCACCGCCAGGCCGATTTCCTGCGTGCCGTCCAGCGACGCCTGATACGGCGATTTGCCCATCTGCACATGGCGCACGATGTTTTCGCGCACGACGATGGCGTCGTCAATCAGCAAGCCGACGCACAGCGACAGCGCCATCAGCGTGATCATGTTGATGGTGAAGCCAAACAGGTTCATGAACAAAAACGTGCCGATGATGGAAATCGGCAGCGTCAGCCCGGTGATCACCGTCGAGCGCCACGAGTTGAGGAACAAAAACACGATCAGCACCGTCAGCAGCGCGCCTTCAATCAAGGTGCGGCGCACGTTGTCCACGGCGACGCGAATCGGGCGGGCGCCGTCGGTAATCAGCTCCAGCCGCGCGCCGGGCGGCACCAACGGCTGCAGGTCGGCGATGGCCTGATTCAGCCCGTTGACGACTGAAATGGTGTTTTCGTCTTGGGCTTTTTGCACCGTCAGCAGCAGCGTGCGCTGGCCGTTGTACAGGGCCAGACTGTCGATTTCTTCGGCGCCGTCGCTGACGCGGGCGACTTGATTGACGGTAATCGCCGTGCCGCCTTTGCGCGCCACGATGATGCGGCCGAAGTCTTCCGGGCGTTTCATGCGGGCGTCGATTTTGACGGCGCGTTCCTGCGCCAGCGAGCGAATCGCGCCCAGCGGCAAGTCCTGATTTTCGCTGCGCACGGCGGCCACCACCTGGTCGGCGCTGATGCCCAGCGACTCCATCGCCTGTGGGTTCAGGTAAATGTTGATTTCGCGCTTGGTGCCGCCGACGAGCGTGACGGAACCGGCGCCGCGCACGTTTTCGAGGCGTTTTTTCAGCACCTGATCGGCCCAATTGGTCAGCTCGATGGCGCTCATACCCGCGCTGTCCTGACGCTCAACAACTGGCGCGGCAGCTGATGCTGGCGGCAGCGGCCCAGCGCTGGTTTGGCTGCCAGCCTGCGTTGGCGCGGGCAGCACCGCGACCGACCAAATCGCCCGGCTGGACGGGTCAAAGCGCATCACGCGCGGCTCTTTGACCTCGTCGCGCAGCGTGGGGCGGATCAGGGCGATTTTCTCGCGCACGTCTTCGGCGGCCTTGCGCCCGTCAATCGAGAGCTGAAACTCGATGATGACGACCGACTGGCCTTGGTAGCTGCGCGAGGTCAGCGTGTTCACGCCCGCGACGGAGTTCACGCCTTCTTCGATTTTTTTGGTGACTTCGCTTTCGACGATTTCGGGCGAGGCGCCGGGATAGTCGGCGGTGACGACGACGACGGGAAAGTCGATGTTCGGGAACTGGTCCACCTGCATGCGCTGGTAGGAAAACAGACCGAGTACGACGATGGCCAGCATGACCATCGTGGCAAACACCGGATTTTTAAGACTGACCTGGGTGAACCACATGCAGCATTGCCTTTGACGAGGGGAAGGATGCCGTTACAGCGCGACGGCGCGGGAGGCGGGAGCGGCTGGAACTGCAGGCGCGGCTGGGACGGCAGGCGTGGCAGGCGTGGCTGGCGTGGCTGGCGGCGCGGCCATCGGCGTCAGGCGCACGGCCATGCCTTCGCTGAGCAGGCCGATGTGGCCGCGCACCACCAGCGCGCCTTCGGTCAGACCGCTGACGGCCACCAGCGCCTCGCCTGCGGCGCTGCTGCGCACGCCCGGCGTGACGGTTTTATGCGCCACTTTGCCGTTTTCAATCACCTGAACATAGGGCGCCGGTTTGTCGCTGCGCAGGCTGCTCAGCGGCACGGCCAGCAGCGCGGTCTGGGCTGTGCCCAGCGTGCCCTGTGCGAACAGGCCTTGGCGCAGCGCGGGCGCCGCGCCGCCGCCGGGCTTTTCCAGCCGCAGGTAGGCCAGCACGCTGCGGCTGCCCGCTTGGGCGCTGGGGTTGATGCGGACGATTTTGGCGCTGATGCTTTGCGCGCTGCCTTCAATTTGCAACTGCGCCGTCTGGCCAACGCGCAGCGCCAGCGACTCCTGCGCGCTCAGACTCGCTTCAAGCTCCAACTGGCTGACATCGACGATTTCGACAATCTTGCTGTCAATGGCGACGCGCTCGCCGTTCTGCGCCAGCCGCTGCGCGATTTGCCCGGCAATCGGCGATTTGAGCACCGTGTCTTCCAGCGATTTGGCCGCCACGTCAGCGCCTGCCAGCGCGGCTTGGTACGAGGATTTAGCCGCATTCAGATTGAACTCGGAGGTGTCCAGTGCAGTTTTGGAAATGAAACCCTGCTTGACCAGCGCCTGGTTGTTGTCGTACTGGCGCTGGGCGGCGTCGGTCTGGGCTTTGGCCGAGGCGGCCTGCTCTTTGGCTTGGCGCAGGCGGGCGGCGTAGTCACCGGGCTCGATGCGGGCAATCACCTGACCGGCTTGGACGCTGTCGCCTTCGCGCACGCTCAGGCCTTGCAATTCGCCCGCAACCCGCGCCTTGATGACGGCGGAGTTGACGGCTTTGAGCGCGCCAGAAATCGCCAGCCCTTGGGCCAGCTCGCGTACCTGCGCCTTGACCAGATCGCTGTCGGCCAGCTCCACTTGGGCGATGGCCGGGGCGGTGCTGGCCGCCAGCAGCGCCTGTTGTCCGGCCTTGCGCGCCGACAGGGTGCGCAGCACGAGGGCGGCGAGCAGGGCCACCACGAGCAGGGCCACAGCCCCTTGAATCCAGCGTTTCATATTTTTCTAGTCTTTCGGGGTAGGCGCGGCGACTGGGCTGGGCGCGGCGCTCAGGCCGTTCAGCAAAATGGCCAGCAGGGAGGCGATGTATTTTTCCGGCTCCAGCGCCCGTGGGTCCGGCACGCAAACGCCGTTGGAGTGGCGCGACAAAATCAGGAAAATCATCGGTGCGATGAGGCTGTAAACCGCGTAATCCATGTCCAGCGGGCGAAACTCGCCGCTGTCCACGCCGCGCTGCAAAAGTCGGCGTATCAGCGTCTGGCCGGGCTGGACGACTTCCTGCTGGTAAAAAGCAGCAATCTCGGGGAAATTGCCCGCCTCGCACAGCATCAGTTTGGTGATACCCGACGCGGGCGTGGCGCCGACCAGATTCCACCAGTTGTTCAGGCAAATGCAGATCATCTCGGCGCTGCTGCCCTCAAAGGTGTCAAACAAGCTGTTCCACTCCTTGAAGTGGCCGGAAATGTTCTGGCGCACCACGGCCTTGAACAGCTCTTCTTTGTTCTGGAAATACAAAAACAGCGTGCCCTTGGAGACGCCAGCGCGGGCCGCAACTTCTTCGACCTTGGTGGCGGCAAAGCCTTTTTCGACAAACAGCGCCAGCGCCGCGTCGAGCAATTCGCCCGGACGCGCCTCTTTGCGCCGCTCACGTTTGGCGACGGCGGCTTTGACGGGGCAACAAAATAATTTGGAAAGGGACATGGTTACTGACTCACTGGTTAGTAATGTAGCGCCTCGTCTGGCGGGCGTCAACCGCAGGCACGGCGCTGGCCTTAAACGTTGATCAGCCGCTGCAGGGCCAAACCCAAGCCTTCGCGCAGCACTTCGCGGCAGGCTTGCATGCCACGGGCCGAGGGCAGCCATTCGAGAATGATGTGCTCCTGTGGCAGTACGTAGCCGGTCGGCGCTGGCGTGACTTTGAAGCCGGACTGCTCAAAAGCGGCTATCGCGCGCGGCATGTGCCAGGCGTCTGTCACCAGCGCGATGCTGTGGATGTTTTCCTGGTGCAGCATCGGCGCGAGTTCTCTGGCATTGCCCGCCGTGTCGCGCGACTTGGTTTCAACCCAGCGCAGCTTGACGCCGTAGTCTTCCAGCGCCACCCGGGCCGCAACGGCGGCTTCCGAGATCGGTTGCTCGCTTTCTGCCGCCCAGCCGATGCCGCCGCTGAAGGCAATCGGCAGACAGTGGTGGCGCGCCAGCCAGAGGCCAAAGCGCAGCCGACTTGCCGTGTTGTCCGAGGGCTGGGCTTGGGCTGGGCCGTATTCCGGTGCCTGTGGCCGCAGGCCGCCGCCCAGAATGACGATGGCCTGCACCTTGTTGGTTTTAAACTGGGCTTTGGTCACCGGCTCAAACTGCGGCAAAATATTGGCCGCCAACAGGACCGCGATGCCGTGGCAGCTGAACACCCAGAGCAGCACCAGTGCCGTCATCACCACGGGTGGACCGGCGCGTTTTTTCTTAAAGACCCAGTACATGCCCAGCAGCGCCAACAGCAGCGGCGCCATAGGCGGCATCAGGAAGCTGGTAAGAATGGGTTTGAAGATGCCAAAGTCCATGATGATGGATAAAAAATAACCGATTGTGCCCGCAGGCTTGTTCAGCTTGCAAAAAGCGCTGGCGTAGCAAGCAGCGGGACAAGCGTCTAAAGTAGTGCCACGGGAAACTGCGCAGTGCCAGTGCTTCCCGCCACTCCCTCAATCAAGGAAACCATCTCATGCATGAATTGCCAACCATCACTCTGGGCGGGGGCTGTTTTTGGTGCCTCGAAGCCGTGTATGTCAAAGTGCGCGGCGTGTTGGACGTGGCGTCGGGCTACAGCAACGGCCAGACTGCGCAGCCCAGCTACGAAGCCGTCTGCACCGGGCGCACCGGCTGCAATGAAGTCGTCAAGCTGGTTTATGACCCGGCGCAGATCACGCTGCGCGAGATGCTGGAAATCTTTTTTGTCATTCACGACCCAACCACGCTGAACCGCCAGGGCAACGATGCGGGCACGCAGTACCGCAGCGGCATTTATTATTCGACGCCCGCACAAAAAGAAGTCGCCGACGAGATGATTCGCCAGATGAGCCAGGATAAATTATTCAGCCAGCCCATCGTGACCGAAGTCTTGCCGCTGGCCAATTACTGGCCCGCCGAGGATTACCACCAGGATTATTTCGAGCGCAACCCGAATCAGGGTTATTGCGCCTTTGTCGTCGGGCCGAAGGTGGAGAAGTTCCGCAAGACGTTTGCGGCGCGGGTCAAAGACTGAAAACAGGGTCAGCCGTTTTGAAACGGTTGCTTGCCAATGTGTTGTGGAGTTACATTCAAAGGCTGGGGACAGAAAAATGCCCCAGCTTTTAGCCTAAAAATTTTTTATCGGCATTTTGTAGCTATTTAATCAACACAGGGAGCCTTATGGGCAATGGAATCACTTCAAGCATCCAGACTATTTCTTCTTATGACGTTTCCACTGTGGGTGATGCGCCTGCTTCGTGGCTGCTGGGTGGCGTCAAATGGGGCGGTGCCGTCGGTACTGGCGTGAATCTGACTTACAGCTTCGGCAATGCCAGTTCCGTCTATGACAATGGCTTTTACGCCGGGTACGAGCCGGATGTTGGCTATGGAGAAATGAGTGTGGCGCAAAAAGGCAATGCAATTGCCGCGCTCACAAGCTATGCCAACGTTGCTTCGATTGTTGTCACTCAAGTCAGCGACACGGCCACTTCGGCCGGAGATATCCGCTGGGCCAACACCACTTTGAATCCAAATGCTTATGCGTGGGCCTATTTTCCCGACAGCTCTGGAGTCGGCGGTGACATCTGGAACAACCCAGACATTCCAACTCCTTTCACGAACGAAGAGTTCTACGTTTTGGCCCACGAACTTGGCCATGCACTTGGCCTGACGCACCCTCATGAGGAGCCGGGGCGATTGACCCCTGCCGCTCCTAGCGGACGCGACGCTATCAAGTACACGCTGATGTCGTACAACGACTTTGTCGGCGATCTCAACATTAATGACGAATCAGCCTACTACCCGACCACGCTGATGATGGATGACATCCGCACCGTTCAGGCGCTCTACGGTAAAAACATGGCGTATGGGGCCGGTAATACGACCTATCAATGGCAGGCCGATTCCATGATCTTTGAAACCATCTGGGATGGCGGCGGCATTGACACCATCAACGCTGCAAACCAGTTGAGCGGTGTCAGCATCGACCTTAATCCCGGTACTTTCAGCACGATCGGCAAGGCCTTCAACAATGGTCAGGAACTGGTGCGCGATTGCCTGGCCATTGCTTATGAGTGTGACATCGAGAACGCAGTCGGCTCTGCATTCAATGACACGCTGCAGGGCAATGCCTTGGCAAATCAGCTCACTGGAGGAGTCGGCAACGACACCCTGAGTGGCGCGGCAGGCAACGATACCCTGAATGGTGGCACGGGTGTTGACAGCATGATCGGTGGCGACGGCAGCGACACCTACTACGTGGACAACATCGGTGATGTCGTCAGCGAAACCAATGCGGTCCTTAGCACGGGCGGCACCGACCTGGTTTTGAGTTCGCTGAGCGCCTACACGCTGGGGGAGAATGTCGAAAATGGCCGCATCACCGCCACCGCCGCAGCCAATCTCACCGGCAACGCGCTGAACAACATCTTGTACGCCGCTGCGGGCAACAATGTCATCGACGGCGGTCTGGGCACCGACACCGTGTCCTATCAGTACGCCTCGGCGGGTGTGACGGTCAGCTTGGTCAGCACCGTGGCGCAAGCCACCGGTGGCTCAGGCAGCGACACGCTGAAAAACATTGAAAACCTGACCGGCAGCAACTTCGCCGACACCCTGACCGGCAACGCGAGCAGCAATATCCTGAACGGCGGCGTCGGCGCCGACACCCTGATCGGCGGCGACGGCAGCGACACTTACTACGTGGACAACATCGGTGATGTCGTCAGCGAGACCAACGCCGTCGCCAGCACCGGCGGCACCGACCTGGTTTTGAGCGCACTGAGCGCCTACACGCTGAGCGCAAATGTTGAAAACGGTCGCATCAACACCACTGCCGTAGCCAATCTCACCGGCAACGCGCTGAACAACATCTTGTACGCTGCTGCGGGCAACAACGTCCTCGACGGCGGTCTGGGCAGCGACACTGCCTCCTACCAGTACGCCACGGCGGGCGTGACGGCCAGCTTGGCCAGCACGGTGGCGCAGACGACCGGCAGCTCGGGCAGTGATACGCTCCTGAACATTGAAAACCTGACCGGCAGCAACTTCGCCGACACCCTGACCGGCAACGCGAGCAGCAATATCCTGAACGGCGGCATCGGCGCCGACACCCTGAACGGTGGCGCTGGCAACGATGTCCTAACAGGCGGACTGGGCGCTGACCAACTGACCGGCGGCACCGGCGCCGACAGGTTCGACTTCAACCTGCTGACCGAGACCGGCTTGACCAGCACCACCTGGGACACGATCACCGACTTCAAGACCAGCGAAGGCGACAAAATCGACCTGCAGGGTGTGGATGCCAACACCGCCTTGGCTGGCGATCAGGCCTTCACTTTCATCGGAATGGTCTCGACGTTCACCGGCGACGCCACGGGCCAACTGCGCTTTGATGCGGCGACGCACATCCTGTACGGCAGCACTGATGCCGATACGGCCGCTGAATTCGCCATCGTGTTGACCGGCGTGAGCAGCTTGGCGGGCACAGATCTGGTGCTGTAGTTTGCGTCAATCACCGTTTTAACCTGCCTGCCGTTTGGGATTGATTAACGCAGGCAATTTAAAAATCCAGATGAAATTGCCCTGAGAGTGTTCAGGTCCGCTGCTGGGCAAAATAAAACCACTCGCCCCCGACTTCGGCCTGCGGGTTGGGAAACACCACAAAGCCGTCGTCGGGCGCACAGACTGGCTCGCCATCGTGGCGCGTGCCGATCAGTTCGCCCGCTTTGACGGCATCAAAACTGTCCCAGTCGTGGCTGAAGTGGTCGCCGGGATGCTCAAAATCGGTGACATCGACCAAGCGCAAAATTTCGCGCTCGGCGGGCATGGGCTGCAGCGGCAGCGCGGCCAAGCCCAGCAGCGCCAGCGTCTGCAAAATCGCCAGCCTAGCGACGTGGACGGCCTGCGGGTCGTCGTGCTGGCCGCATTCGAGCGTGATGCCGTAGCCGCCGCGTGTGCGCGTGTATTCGACGGTGCCGACGCCATAGTTGGGGTTGGTCGCGGGTCCGCTGGTGCGCCGCTGTGCGCCGCGTGCGTAGGTTTCGAGCCAGCCTTCAAGAATCCGGTGTGGCCCGGCGTGCAGCGCCAGCGCCAATTCTTCGGCGGCGTGGCTAAACGGCTCCAGCGTGCCGGTGTTGTTGTGCGGCCCGAGCATGGCAAACGGCGCGCCGCCGGTGTGAAACGAGTGCAGATCGAGCACCACGTCGTGCGTGTCCAGCAGCGGGCACAGCGCGTTGGCAATGCGGTCTTCAAAATCTTGCGCGATGGGCTTTGGCCCCATGCTGCGGTTCAAGTTGCGCTCGCCGCTGCGCTGCTTGAGCTGGTAGGCCAGCGGATTCGTCACCGGCACCAAGGTGAGCGTGCCGCGCTCGATGGCGAGCGCGCCGCTGTCGAGTTCTTCGATCAGCCCGGTGATGGCCTGGGTGCCGCAGGTTTCGTTGCCGTGAACCGCGCCGAGAATGAGCAGGCGCGGCCCCGGCGCCAAGCCGTGGTAAGTCAGCGTGCGAAGGTGGGCCGGGCGCGGCGGGCGGGCCGTTGGGTGGTGGCGGTGGGTGGTGGCATTCATGCGTATCTTTATACCGCCGTTTTACCGGCGATGGGCGCATTGGCGCGGCCCAACTGGGCTGGCGCGTGCCCCGCCGGGCACCGCGCAATCAGGCCATGTTCAGCCGTCGCCGAAAACGGCGGCTCAAGGCGTTGTCATCGGGAATGAAAAGTCCGTCCTGACCACCAGCCGCAGCACGGAAAAGCGCGCACTGCTGCCCAAAGCGGTTTCGCGGCCCGTTTCGAGATGCAAATCGACGTTGTCGCTCACGCGCCAGCCCAGCATCAGCGCGTTGCGGCGCATGGGCGCGTAGGCGCTGAAACCCGCTTCGGTGCTCAGGAGCGCCGCGCCGGGGCCGTTCAGGCTGTGACTCGCTTCGATGCGCTCGGTGCGCACGCCCAGTTGCGCTTTGGGGTGAAAGCGCCACACGGCATCGACCCAGCCGCCCCGGTTGTTGCCTTGGTACTGCGCGCTGCCGTTGGCCGACGAGAGCGAGCCGCTGTCGCGGCGCACCAAGCCCGCCGCCGAGACGGAAAGCGGCCACTGGCGGCTGTCCCAGCGCAGGCTCGCGCCTGCCACGTCGCTGCTGCCATCGAAGCAAATCACCTGTTTGAGCGCCGCATTGCACAGCGGCGCACTGTGCGAGTGCGCGCCGTTGGCGTTGTTGATTTGCGCGCCCCGGCCTTGCGGGTTGAGGCGGGCGGCAAATCCGTCGAGCTGCCAGTCGCCCCAGCTTGCGCCAAGGTGCAGCGCCGGAGCCGCCGACGCGGCGCTGGAACCCGGAAACACCTGGCCTTTCCACACGCCCGCATCGGCAGACCATTGCACGTCCGCCGCGCCCGCGCTGCGCCAGCCCAGTTGCAGGCCGTCGTCGATCCAGTCGTCGTTGACGGCCATGCGCTTGGCCAGCGGCACCAGCGCAAAGCGGTCCAGGTGACCGGCTTGCGTGATGACGGGGCCGAGTTCCGGGCGCTGGCGGCCTGCCGTGAGCTGCCATTGGCCGTCGGGGGTTGGGCGGCGCGCCTGGAGCCAGGCGGCTTCGAGGTGGGCCTGGTCGCTGCCGTGCTGGCCGATGGCGACGCTGGTGGCCCAGGTGTCGGTCAAGCGCCAGCCGACTTCGGCCACGGCGTGCTCCAGCCCTGCGCCGCGCCGGTCAATGCCCGAATCGCCCTGCAGCAAATAACCGGCCAGCCGCGCCGAGGGCAGCACGGTGCTGGCGTTGATCTGGCTGAGGGCACCCGACAGCCCCAAGCGCACGCCCGGCTCGTCGGGCGCGGCGCTGGCCATGTCGCCGTGGGCGCAGGCTTGGCCAGCGAGCGCCAGCCCGAGCACGGCGGCGGCTAGCGGCTTGCCGTGCTGGACAAGGCGGTTTTTACGGCGCGCTTGCGGCGGCTGCGGGAAAGGGGCTGGACAGTGCGGGGTTGGTGAGGAAGTCATGGTCAGTCAGGGTTTTGAGGAAGGCCACGATGTCGGCTTTTTCCTGGGCATCGAGTTTGATGAGCGAGATCAAATCGCTCTTGTGCGGGTTCAGCCGCCCGTCGCCCGCGTTCGGGCCGCTGGTGATGTTGCGGCCTCCGGCGGCGTAAAAGTCCAGCATGCCTTCGAGCGTGGCGATGCTGCCGTCGTGCGTGTAAGGCGCGGTGACTTCGACATTGCGCAGGCTCGGGGCGCGGAACATGCCCATGTCCTTGGGCAGGCCGCTGAGTTGAAAAACGCCCCGGTTTGGCTCGGGAAACGCGCCCGTGCCGCCGATGTTGAACAGGCCCGTGTTGCTGAACGGCAACTCCAGCACGCGGGTGCTGGCATGCACCACCTGATCGTTGAAGTTAAAACTGCCGTGACAGTGAAAACACTCGGCTTTTTCGCCAAAAAACAGGTTCATGCCGCGCAGCTCGGGCGGTGTCAGCGCCGCTTTGCCCGTCATGAACTGGTCGTAGCGGCTGTTGCCGGTGATCAGCGTGCGCTGAAAACTGGCAATGGCCCGAATGATGTTTTGCCAGTTGATCGGGTCGGTTTGGCCCTCAAAGGCGGCGGCAAACTTGTCCTGGTACAGCGGCAGGGCGGCCAGGCGCTGCAAGACCTGCACTTTGGTGGTGTCATTCAGGCCCATTTCGACCGGGCTTTCGCCAAACAGCGGCACTTCCATTTGCCTTTCCAGGCTCAAGAGCGACGGATTGGCCCAGGTCAGCGTTGGGCTGTAGGCGACGTTGCCCAGGTGTTGCGCGCTGCGGTGGGTGAAGTCGCCGGTCGAGCCTTTCGACACAGCCAGGCCGTCGGTGAAGGCCTTGTCCTGAAAGTGGCAACCGGCGCAGGCTTGCGTGCCATTGCCCGACAGGCGCTTGTCGTAAAAGAGGTAGCGGCCCAAATCGACTTTGGCCGCGCTCATCGGATTGTCGGCAGGCACGGCGGGCACGGGAAAGCCCGCTGGCAAACTCCAGCGCCAGTTGCCGCTGGCGGCGGTTGTCGTGTCGTTGACCGACACGCCACCGCCGCCGCAGCCGCTTAAGCTGACAACGCCAGCGAGCGCCCCAAGCAGGGCACCCGCCGCCGACAGCTTCACAAAGAAACCCCGGCGGCGTTGCATCATTTCGTCACAGCCTTGAAGACTTGTTGACCCGCGCCGCCGTTGATCGACAGGCCGTTGGAGCCGCTGCCGAAGGCGATTTTCAGCTCTGTGAAGAGGGTGGGGCACTCGGGATCGGTCGCGCCGGACATGCAGCCCGCCGCGCCGCCGTTGTCTTGGGTGATGTTGGTGGTTTTGAACAACTGGCCGATGTCCAGCGCCACTTGCTGCTGGGCCGGGTCAAAGTTGGCGAGCGTGAAGTCCATCACGTTGGGGTTGGCGCAGGTGTAGAGCGCATTGCCAGCGGCATCTTTGAGCGCCACGCCAGCGGCATCGACCTTGGCCGTGCAGCCGGTCGAGCCGAGGTGAAAGTTAAACGTGCTGACCGTGCTGGTACTGGCCGGAATGGCGGGCGTGGTCGCGGTGGCGGGCACGGCGGCGATGGTTTTCAAAATGCCGCCAACCGGGTTGACTTCGATCTTGGTGAACTTGCGCCCCGATTGCCAGCTCCACGCGGTGGCGGCCACGTCCAGCGGTGCCACGCCGCCGGTGATGGCGCTGTGGTTGAGCGTCTCGGGCACGCCCATGCTCGCTTTGAGGCCGACGTAAGTGCCCGCAGGCACGGTGCCGGTGATGACGGCGTTGGTCTCTGCCGTGTGGGTGGCATCGGCGCAGGCGCCGCTGGCGTCTTCCAGGTCAATCAGCGAGACGGTTTCGCTGCCTTGCGTGAGTTGCCAGTTGTTGCTGTTGAGCGTCACGGGAACGGCCACGCCTTTGTCATTGATCAGCGCCACGTTGGTGATGTAAAAGCGCAAATCCTTGAGGTCGGCGGCCACGGACGTGCTGCCCAGGCCGGTGAGCCGGGTGCCGCAGGTCACGGGCGTGGTGCCGTTGACGGCGGCAAATTGAATGGAAACGGCTTGATCGGCGGCGGGCGTGCTGACCACGGTGTCGCTGCCGCCACCGCAGGCGCTCAGGGCGGCGGCGCAGATCAGGGTGATAGCGGTTGTTTTGAGGTTGAAATGGCTTGTCATTTGGCTTGTCTGTTTTGGTAAATGTTGAGTTGCAGCTTCATCGGCTGCGGCTGCGATGGTTTTTTGGTCAATGGCTGTGTTCGCCGTGTTCGCTCTGGGCCGTGTCGCGCGGCGTTTGCACCCAGACCTTGACGGTTTGGCTGCCAGCGCGCTCAAAGTTCAGCGTCATGTCAAAGCGCTCGCCGTCTTTGAGCGGGCGCTTCAGGCCGATCAGCATCAGGTGGTATTGGCCGCCGTGGCGCAGGGCGGTGGTGCTTTGCGCGGGCAGTTCAATGGCTTGAACGGGCCGCATGTGCATCACGTCCGCGTCCAGTGTCATGCGGTGCAACTCGACGCGCTCGGCCACCGGCGTGCTGGCACTGAGCAGCCGCTCGGGCTGGTCGCCTTGGTTTTTGATGCCGCGCAGGTAGGCCGCGCCGTTGTTGACACCCGCCAGACTGGGAACGGCATAAGGGTGGTCAAGCACCAAGTCGCCGTGGCTGACGCTGTGGCCATAAGCGGCGGTGGACACAACGGCAGCCGCCGCCAAGACCCGCACAGCGCGGCCCGAAAAAATGCGGCGCGTCCAGGCGCGCGCCGTCCCGCAATGAAATACGTGATTCATGAAAACTCCTGATTTGAAACAAAATCGGCCTGCGCCCGCAGCGAGGCGGGAGGCGCGATGACTTCAAGGGTTCAGGAGAAGGCGGGCGGCCCACGCGGCGGCGGCGTGAGCGCAAAGCGGGTGAAGAAAACGAAGAAAGGCGGGGCCGCAGGCTTTTCAGGCAAAAGCGGCACGGCCAGAAAATGCGCTGCCAACGGTGGCGGTGGCAGCGCATGATCGGCCAGCAGCAGGCAAAACGGGCAATGCGCCAGCGCGGGCGCGGATGGCTGCCCGTCAGGGGAATCTGTCGAACTGAAAATTGCTGGATTTGTCGCCTGGCGTGCTTCGCTGCTGGTGCAGATCGCCATCATCGGCGCGCCGTTGCGCGTCAGGGCCAGTGCCTGGGAAACGGCGGGCGCGAGTGCGCCAAACACCGCCAGCAGCAATGCCAGCCACAGCCCCAAGGGGCGGTGGCGCAAGGCGTAAAGCAGTGACGGCGGCATCAGCGTGAGCGGTGCAAAAGGCTAATCAGCGGGCCGCTCAGTGGGCGTGTTGGCCGTGGCTCATGGCGGGCGCGCCGGGCGCTGGCATACCGGGCGAAGTCATGGCCACGGGCAGTTTGAGTTCAAGGCGGCTTTCTGCGCCCTTGGCATCTTTGAACACCAGCGTGAGCGGCACGGTGCTGCCCTTGGCCAGCGGTGCTTTCAGGTCCATCAGCATCAGGTGATAGCTGCCGGGCCTGAGCTGCACGGCCTGACCAGCGGGCAGTGCCAAGCCGTCCGGCAGGGCGCGCATGCGCATGATGTTGCCATCCATTTTCATTTCATGCACTTCGGCCACGCCCGCTGCCGGGGACGCGCCGCCCATCAGCCGCGCGCCGTCTTTGGCGGTCAGCGTCATGAACGCGCCAGTGGCCGTTTGACCCGGCACGGCAGCGCGCACCCAGGCATCTTTGACCTCCACGTTTTGCGCGAAGGCGGCGCTGCAAGCCAATGCGGCCACAGCGGTGATGATTTTTGTCAATGTCATGAATTTTCCTTGAAGGGACGAAGAAGCGAAAAGACAGGCACAAGCCAAGCGCAGGCCGACCGTCAGGCCAGTGCTGCGTTGCGTGCAAACGGCAAGGGACAGGCGCGAGGCGCTGTCAAACCCCGAGCGTTCAGTTCAGGCGAAAACGGGAGTGGTGGCGGGCGGGCCGCGTGCGGGCAGCGGCGCGGCGGTCAGCGCGGCGATGCGGGCGGGGATGCTCTGCAGCACATAGGCCAGCGGCTGGGCGGGCTGTGCCACAAGGCTGACGATGGGCGGTGGCGGCGCGTTGCCGGTGGCGCACAGCGGGCAATCGAGCGTGTAGCGGGGGGCTTCCTGGCTGGTGCCGTCATCA
>Ga0302273_1000646_pt1 | contig 15393 bp, 11 predicted proteins | sample III_Bog_N1_3_FD_198774 | JGI IMG/M metagenome (GOLD analysis project Ga0302273, IMG submission 198774) | Peat permafrost microbial communities from Stordalen Mire near Abisko, Sweden - III_Bog_N1_3 | ecosystem: Environmental > Terrestrial > Soil > Wetlands > Peat | place: Sweden: Abisko... | reverse complement strand
GGCGGTTTCTGGTCGTCCAGCACGTAGCGGCAGAAGCGCTGGGCGGCGAAGGTCAGCAGCGGGTAGCCCGCCACGAAGAGCAGCACGAAGGCGGCGGTGCGGAAGAGGAAGTTCCACGACTTGATCACGCTGCGCACTAGGGCGTTGACGGGATTGCCCACCACCACCGAGAAGGCGGTGGCCAGTGCGAAGGAGATCTCCTTCACGTGCCGGTGGGCGAGGGCGCCGAGCGTGTCGATTCCGAGGGATCCGATCCAGTCCATGCCTGCATAGTAGGAAAAGTCCGCCCCGGTTTTTGTACCTATGCGTGACTATGGAATCGCACGAGACCGAGAGCACCGTAAGCCTTCACGAACACACTCTCCTGGCCCAGGCCGGCAGCCGCTGGTGCGAGCGCACCGGTGCCCTCACGATGCCCATCTACAAGTCGGCGACTTTTCGTCATCCCGGCGTGGGGCAGTCCACCGGCTTCGACTACTCGCGCACCAGCAACCCCACCCGCAAGGAGCTGGAAGAGGTGCTTGCGACCATGGAAGGCGCTTCCCGCGCGCTGGCGTTTTCCACTGGCATGGCCGCTGTGGACTGCGTATTGCGCCTGTTCGCGCCGGGCGACGTGATCCAGGTGATCGAGGACCTGTACGGAGGCACCTGGCGCATCCTGGAAAGCCTGTTCCGGCCCTGGGGCCTGGACATCCGCTACATCGATCCCACCACCGTGGAGGAGGGCCGTCTGGGGCCGCACCTGCTGCCCGAGTCGAAGGCCCTGTTCGTCGAGACGCCCACCAACCCGGTGCTGCGGGTGTTCGACCTGCGCGAGGCGGCCGAGGCTGCCCACGCCCTGGGACAGATCCTGATCGTGGACAACACCTTCCAACCGTTCCTGTGCAAGCCCCTGGAGCTGGGAGCCGACATCGCGCTCTACAGCGGCACCAAGTATCTGGGCGGCCACAACGACCTGCTGGCCGGCGTGCTGGCGGCGCGCACGCCCGAGCTTGCCGAGCGCCTGGCCTGGCTGCAGAACACCACCGGGGCCGTGCTGGGGCCGGAGGACAGCTGGCTCCTACTGCGCAGCCTCAAGACCCTGCCGCTGCGCTTCGCGCGCCAGGAAGAAAACGCCCAGGCCCTGGCCCATTGGCTGTGGGCCCATCCGCGCGTGCTCAAGGTCCATTACCCCGGCCTGACCGATCACGCGGGCCACGAGCTGCACCGCAGCCAGTCCAAGGGCTTCGGGGCCATGCTTTCGATCGAGGTGGACCAGCCGGAACTGGTGAACCAGGTGCTGGAGCGGGTGAAGGTGTGGATGTACGCGGAGTCATTGGGCGGCGTGGAGTCGCTCATCACCTTCCCCGTGCTGCAGACCCATGCCGACATGCTGCCCGAGGTGCGTGCGCGCCTAGGCGTGAGCGATCGCCTGCTGCGCCTGTCGGTGGGAGTGGAAAACATCGACGACCTGGTGCGTGACCTGGCCCAGGCCCTCGAGGTGGAGGCGTGAAGGACTTCTGCGGCGAGTCGACCCGTCTGATCTACGGCGGCCCGGCCCAGGACCGCTAAACGGGCGCCCCCGGCGGAGCCGGTCGGGCCCTCGTGAACCGGGCCCCCTGCGGGTGTCCCGGCCCTGTCGGGCTTCGGTCCCTGGCGCAAGCGAGGGCGACGCAGGATGTCCCCCGATGGGATGGTCAAAGGTTCCCCAGTCCGGAGAATGACCGAGACGCTCGTGAGAGTCTTCGAGACACTCCAGAGAATGACTGAGACACTCGTGAGTATCTCCGAGACACTCCGGAGAGTGACCGGAATGCCCCGATCACTTCTGGCGGCGTAGCCGCCATCTTGTGTCGCCCTCCCTGGGGCCCCATGTTGCGATCCTGATCGCGTGGGGCAGGACTGCCACCGCTTCCCGCGCCAGGTTGCTGACCGGAGAATGAACGAAGACGGCACAGGAGTGCGAAATCCGTGGCCCAGCCGGCGGAACGGCTGGTGGCGGTTCCTAGGGCCGCCAGTGGCCCTAGGCGCCGTCTGGGCGCGCAGCCCAGAGCAACGGCATACCCAACAGCGAAAAGGCCGCCCCCGGACGGAACGGCCTTCTTTCGCTAAGCCAAGACAGATCCTGTCTTATGCTTTCTTGCCCTGGGCGAGGAGGCCCAGCAGGTTCGAGATCCAGCCCTTGAGCTCGGGGCGCTTGACCACGGCGTCCAGGAAGCCGTGCTTGAGCAGGAACTCGGCACGCTGGAAGCCGTCGGGCAGGGCCTGGCGGATGGTCTCGCGGATCACGCGCTCGCCGGCGAAGCCGATCAGGGTGCCGGGTTCGGCGATGTTCACGTCGCCCAGCATGGCAAAGCTGGCCGTCACGCCGCCGGTGGTGGGGTTGGTCAGGAGCGAGATGAAGGGGATGCCCTTTTCCTGCATCAGTCCGATCAGGGCCGAGGTCTTGGCCATCTGCATGAGCGAGTAGGTGCCTTCGTGCATGCGGGCGCCGCCGGAAGCCGAGACCACGATGGCCGGAGCGCCCGTCTCGAGGCTGCGCTTGAAGCAGCGGGCGATCTTCTCGCCTTCCACCGAGCCCATGGAACCGCCCAGGAAGCGGAAGTCCATCAGGGCGATGGAGACGTCGCGGCCGTCGAGCTGGCCCATACCGCCCACCACGCCCGAGAGCTGTCCGGTGGACTTCTGGGCGGAGACGAGGCTGTCCTTGTACTTCTTCTTGGCCCCGAAGTTCAGAGGGTCCATGGGGGAGAGCTTGTCGTCGGTTTCCTTGAAGGTGCCTTCGTCGATCAAAAGGCGCAGGTAGTCGTTGGCCGACAGGCGGTGGTGGTGGCCGCAGGCGGGGCACACGTTCCAGGCCGCTTCCCAGTCGTTCTTGTAGACGACTTCGCGGCAGGCCTCGCACTTGATGAACAGGGTCTCGGGAAGCTCGCGCTTCTCGCCGCCAGATTCGATGCCGCTCTTGGATCGTCCGAGCCAATCAGCCACCCAGGGCCTCCTTCAGGATCGCGGCCGCAGCCGTCAGTTGGTTGGCTACCGACTCGGGGCCGGTGCCGCCTTCGATGTTGCGCCGCGAAAGCGCGGTCTCGAAAGACAGTTTCTGTCGCAATTTCCCGCCCGAGGGGATCTCCGCCCAGGCCGTCGCGGGAAGATCTAGCAATCCGCAGCCGCCACGGGTAGCCTGTCCCACCAGGGCGCCCACGATGTGGTGCGCGTCGCGGAAGGGCACGCCCTCCTCCACCAGGAAGTCGGCAAGATCCGTGGCAAGCAGGAGGTCGGTGAGCTTGGAGCGCATCACGGCGGGGTGGAAGGTGCCTTCCGACAGGGCGCCTGCGAACACGTCCAAGAGCACTAGGATGGTCTCGCTGGAATCGAAGACGGGCTCCTTGTCTTCCTGCAGGTCGCGGGAGTAGGTCAGGGGAGCGCCCTTCACGCAGGTCAGCAAACTTGTGAGGTTGCCCACCAGGCGCCCGCTCTTGCCGCGCACCAGCTCGAAGGTGTCGGGGTTCTTCTTGTTGGGCATCATGGAGGAGCCCGAGGTGTAGCGGTCGGAGAACGTCACGTAGCCGAACTCGCTGGCCGACCACATCACGAAGTCCTCGGCGTAGCGCGAGAGGGTGGTGCCCAGGATGGCACAGGCCGAGAGGAACTCCAGCGCGAAGTCGCGGTGCGACACGCCGTCCATGGAGTTCTCCGTCACGCCCTCGAAGCCCAAGTCCTGCGCCACCGCGCGGCGATCCACCGGGAACGACGACCCGGCCAAGGCACCTGAACCCAGCGGGTTCTTGCCGGCGCGCTTGCGCGCCTCCTGGAAGCGGGCCACGTCGCGCTCCAGCACCCAGAAGAGCGAGAGCAGGTAGTGGGCCAGCACCACGGGCTGGGCCTGCTGCACGTGGGTGTAACCGGCCAGCACCGTGTGTTCGTGGCGGCTGGCCTGGTCCAGCACGGCGGCCTGCAGCTTGCGGATGGCGGCGATGGCCAGGGTGCAGTGGTGGCGGATGTAGAGGCGGAATCCGGTGGCCACCTGGTCGTTGCGGGAACGGCCGGTGTGGAGCTTCTTGCCGGCGGCGCCGATGCGCTCGGAAAGCACGCGCTCCACCGCCATGTGCACGTCCTCGTCGTCTTCGTTCCAGAGGCTGGCCCCGGCGGCGACCTCGGAAAGAATTCCCTCCAGTCCGTTCACGATGGCGTCGCGCTCCTCGGGCGTCAGGATGCCCAGGGTGCACAGCGAGCGGGCGTGGGCCTGGCTTCCGGCCACGTCGAAGGGCAGGAGCTTGTGGTCGAAGTGCAGCGAGAAGGAGAGGCGGCGCAGGGCGTCGCTCATGCCGGTCTCGAAGCGGCCGGCCCACATGGCGGTCTTGACGGATTCTGTCATCGGATGTCCTTGAGGAGGAGCTGGATGTTCTTGACGCCCCGGAACTCGTTCCAGCCGGGGACGAAGGTGGCGCTGACGGGGGTGCCCACGGCCAGGTTGTCGGCCTTGGCGCCTTGGGAGAAGCCGATGGCCTCGAGCACGGCGCTGCCCTGGGCCAGGCGTGCCTTGAGGTGCTTGCCGTCCTCGCCCACGCGCGACAGCCACAGCAGGTCGGCGTTCTCGCAGGCAAACACCGGCGCAGCGTTGGCCTGCCCGAAGGGCTCCATCTGCTCCAGGCATTCCATCAGGCGCGGCGTGAGCTGGCCCAGCGGCAGGGTGATGTCGGCTTCCACGCCGGAAAGCTTCATCGGGTTGCGGATGGCCTCGGCGGCGGTGGCCAGGAAGGTGGTGCGGAACTCGTCCACCTTCTCGCGGCGGATCGACAGGCCTGCGGCGTGGCAGTGCCCGCCCCAGCGCTCCAGCAGGTGCGCGCAGCCCACCAGGATGTGGTGCAGGTCCACCCGTCCGCCGGAACGGGCGGATCCGCGCAGTTCGCCGGGACGGGCGGGGTCGGGAGCCAGGATCACCACCGGCACGTTGCGGATCTCGGCCACGCGGGCCGCCACGATGCCGCTGACGCCTTCGTGCCAGCTGTCGCCGTGGAGCACGTGCCCGTCGGGCGAGCCGTCCTTCAGTTCCGTGACGGCCTGTTCGTGGGCTTCGCGGGTGATGCGCTGGTCCAGCGCCTGGCGCTCGCGGTTGAGCGCTTCCATCTGCTCCGAGAGGTTGCGGGCGTGCTCGGCCGAGCTCGAGGTGAGCAGGCGGATGGCGACCTCGCCCCGGCGCAGGCGCCCGGCCGAGTTCAGGCGCGGGGCGATCTTGAAGCCGATGTCCCCGGAGCGCACGATGGCTCCGTGGTTGAATCCGGCCATTGATTGCAGGGCCTTGAGGCCCGGAAGCGGACGCTCTGCCCATTCCTTGAGTCCCAGGCGCACCAGGGCGCGGTTCTCGGCGGTCAGGGGGACCATGTCGGCGATGGTGGCCAAGGCCACCAGCTGCAACAGGCGGTTGGGATTGGCGCCTTCGGGCGTGCCTAGGCGCTTGTACAGGGCCACGATGAGCTTCCAGGCCACTCCGGCGCCGCAGAGTCCCTTGTTGGGGTAGCTGCAGCCGTCCTGCTGGGGGTTGACCACGGCGGCGGCGGCGGTGGGGAAGGTGCCTTCGCCGGGCAGGTGGTGGTCGGTGACGATGACGCGGGTGCCTCGGGCGGCGGCGCGCTCCACTTCGGGACCGGCAGTGATGCCGGTGTCCACCGAAAGGATCCACTTGGCCTTGCGGTCCTTGAGGGTGATGTCGCCTTCGATGCCTTCGCCGCGTTCGCAGCGGGAGAGCGAGGCGTCGGTCAGGCCGTAGCCTTCGCCGTCGCGGCGCGGCAGGGTCCAGCCGACCTGGAACCCGGCGCGCTGCAGGCCCAGGTACAGGATGGAGGTGCCGGTCATGCCGTCCACGTCGTAGTCGCCGTGGATCACCACCGTCTCGCCGCTCCAGCGGGCCTGGGCCAGGAACTCCACGGCCTGGTCCAGGTTCAGGAGGTCGGAGGACGGGTGCAGCAGAGGCTCGAGGTCCTCGCGCTCCCACGACAGGTATTGGCGGATCTCCTCGGCGGTGTGGCAGCCGCGCTTGGCCAGCAGCTGCACAATGGCTTCGGGGATCTCGGGCACGACGGGGGAGGTGGGAATCGATTCAAGCAACAGGGGCGCTCTCCAGGTGGAGGGTTAGGACCAGCCGGGACAGCGCCATGGACGGTTTGCAGTACCCGTCGATGTCGCGCAAGGCCTGCTCGATGCCGCGGCGCAAGGCCTCCAGCGTGTCGAGGGCGGAAAGGTCGTGGGTCTGGGTCAGCAGGCGCTGGCGCAGCAGGAGAAGCGTGGCTTCCAGGATCTCCAGGATCGGGCGGCGCTCTTTGGCCGAGACCTCGCCGGCTCCTTCGATCCAGGCCAGGGCCGGATCGGGATCGTCGCGCAGGCAGGCCTCCAGGAACTCGCGGGCCCGTTGGCGCACGGCGCGGGCCGATTCCTTGGCCAGGCGCAGGGCCAGGCCTGGGCGACCCTGGGACAGGAGGGCGGCTTCCTCGCGCAGTTCCGGCGCGATCTCGCGCCCGGCCAGGAAGGCAAGGGTCTCGGCGTGGGTCCATGTGGGCACGTTCACCACGGCGGCGCGAGAGCGGATGGTGGGCAGCACGTGGTCGGGCGAGGGGGCGGCCATCAGGAAGTGGACCCCGGCCGGGGGTTCTTCCAGGAGCTTCAAAAGCGCGTTGGACGAGCTCTGGTTCATGCTTTCGGCATGGGGCATCACGATCACGCGACGGTCCGATTCGGCCCGATTCAAGGCCAGGGCGAGCCCGCGCACACCGGCGGTCATGAGCGGGTAGGTGGGCGTAGTGCCTTCGCCACCCACCGGAATCTGGGCAGAACGCGGCGGCTCGGCGGCCGTCCACGGGTCCTGCAAGATGGCCTGAGGGCCGTAGGGCTCGATCTTGGTGGCCATCTCCTCCGAGACCTGGGGCAGCAGCCAGAAGACCCGGGGATGGCCGTGGGTGAACATGGTGCAGTCGGGGCACTTCCCGCAGGCCGTCAGCCCCGTGGCGTTCCGGCACACCAGCGCCTGGGCCAGGTCCACCAACAAGGGGCGGATGCCCACGCCGTGCGGCCCGCAGAACAGGAGGCCCTGCGGCAGGTGGCCCCGCTCGTGGGCTTGCACCAGCTTCTGCAGCGCTGCGGCCGCGCCGGCCGATCTCTGATCGTGGTTCATCTGGTCAGCCATTCCAATGGATCGAGGGCGGAAAGGCCCTTGCGGAGCTCAAAATACAACTTTGCGCCGTCGATCGACTCGTCACTTCCCACCAATCCGATTTCCTTGCCGGCGCCCACGGTGGCTCCTTCGCGCGCCAGCACCTTGGACAGGTGGCCGTACAGGGTGAAGTAGCCGCCGGGATGTTCCACCACCAGGGTGGTGCCGCGTCCCGGCAGGTGCAGGATGGCGGCCACCTTGCCGCCGGAGGCCGCCACGACGGGCTGTCCTTGGTTCCCAGCGATCTCCACGCCCAGGTTGCGGGTGGTGGTGCCTAGCACGGCGTTCTTCTGCAGGCCGAAGCGCGACAGGATGCGTCCGCGCACGGGCCAGTACATCCCCTTGCGGGCCGGGGCGGCGCCTTGGGGCAGGGAGGTCTGGACGGGCGCCTCCTCCTTGGGCTCGGGCGCTTCCGTCACCTTGGGTTCGGGCACCTTCTTGCCGGCCTTCCGGGCCTTCTTGGCCTCTTCCTCGTCCTTCTTGCGCTGGGCGACCCGCTCCACCTTGGCCTTCTCGCGATCCTTCTTCTGTTGTTTCAGGCTTTCGGCGTAGCGCTTCTCCTCTTCCTTGCGCTTGCGCTCCAGCGTGGTGAGCAGGGTCTGGATGGCGGCCTGGGCGGCTTCGAGCTTCTTGAGCCGGTCGCGTTCCTGGCCGGCGCGGTCCTGGATGGTGGCCAATTTCTTCTCTTCGCCGACGCGGGTCTGTCCCAGGGCGGCCAGTTCCTCGCTCTTGGCGGCCTCGATCTCCTGCAGTCCCGCCACGCGGCGCTGGTGGGACTGCACCCGCTCCGTCAAGACCTGTCCACGGTGCCGCACCTGTCCCAGCAGGCGCCGGTCCGCCTCCACCACCGCCTGGAAGGCCTTCTTGCGCCGCAGCCATTCGTCGGGATCGTCCTGTCCCAGCCACGCCAGGCCCGGGTCGGGGCGCCCGCGCATCCAGATGCGGCGCACCCTCTGGGCCAGGATGCCGCGCCGGTCGTCCAGGTCCTTGCGGGCCTCGTCCAGCTCTCCGCGAGACTCCTCCAGCAGCTGGCGGTACTGGGCCTCGGCGGCGTCGATCTTCTTCAGCACCGTCGCGGTGAGCTTCTCGTTCTCGCGGATCTGCTGCACGGCGCCTTCCTGGCGCTTGGCCTGGCTTTCCAGTTCCTTCACCCGCTTGCGGCCGTCGGCCAACTGCTGGCGCAGGGCTTGCAGCTCGTTGCGCTGGTCCTGGATGGACTTTTCCATCTCCTTGGAGCGCTTGGCCAGCGCAAGGCTTGCCAGGCACAGGAACAGGACGGCAACACGAGGCATCAAGGTCAGCGCACCGAACGCCGGATGGTCCACCAGCCGCTCAAGGTGCCCAGCAAGGCAGAAAACGCCACCACCGCAAGGCCCGCGTTGAGGGCCCAGGGCAGCGACAGCGGCAGGGGCAGCGGGAAGAAGCGAGCTATGGCCAGGATCCCCAGCCACGGCAGCACCGTGGCCACCAGGCCGCCCAGGCAGCCTTGCAGGAACCCTTCGGCGGCGAAGGGGACCTCCATGTGCCAGGGGCTGGCGCCGCACAGGCGCATGTTGTCGATGAGGGCGTCGCGCGCGCCCAGCGAGAGCGAGATGGAGTTGTGGACGATCCCCAGGAGCACCAGGGCAAGCAGGGCCGCCGTGCCCATGGCCAGGCGGCGCGCCCAGGTCTCGAGCTGCTCCACCTGGGCAAGCGAGCCCTGGGAGGCCCGCACCTCGTCGGCGCCCGGCAGGATCTGCAGGGATTTGACAAGTTCCGTCAGGGCTGCGGTGTCCTGCCCTTGGCCGCTGCGGGCGTGCACGCGCAGGCTCTGCGGGAGCGGGTTGCGGTCCAGCGCCTCCAGCATCTCCGGGCCGAACTCCCGTTCGAACTCGACGCGCGCCTCCTTGGCGGTGATGTTGCGCACCGAATCCACCCCGGGAAGGCGGGCCGCCAGCAGCGAGTTGTCCACGAGGCTCGCGTCGTCCTTCAGGTACACCTCGATCCAGCCGTGGGCGTCGCGCTGGGTCTGGGCCCAGGCGCCGAAGGCCTGCCAGGCGTAGAGGAACACGAATAGAACCGAACACGAAAGGCCGATGCTGAAGGTGGCGGCCACGGCCACGCGGCGCGAGCGCCGGAAGCCCCGCACCGATTCGGAGGCCAGCCAGGCGACCTGTCCCAGGAAGCTCCCGCCGCGACCCGACACTAGCCTTCCTTGCGGGGAGCGAGGTTCTGGAAGCGGCCTGTGGCGGGGTACCACAGCTGCCACGAGACCACGCTCCAGCTTTCGGCCACGTGGCGGGTGTGCAGCACCGAAGGCTGGCGCCCGCCCTGGATCTCGGGCAACAGGCGCGGCAGCACCTGGGCGGCCAGGGCCTTTTCGGGATCGTGCTCGGGGAGTCCGTCCATCCAGTCCCGCAGGTTGTCTTCCCCGGAGACCATGTGGGCGACCAGGTCGAAGTCGGCGGGGTTGGCGGGCAAGGCGCCGGTGGAGCCCAGCCAGATGCTCAGGTGGGAGCTCGAGGCCAGATGGCGCAGGGTGCGCAGGGCCTGCGGGTCGCGGCAGCAGTCGTCGAAGCCGTCCAGGATCAGGATTCCCGGCAGCGCGGCCAGGGCCGCGTCGGATTCGCGCAGCTCCCGGACCTGACGGGCCAGGTCGGCCACGCCGTCGGTCGGAGCCAGGGAAAGGAGCAGGGGAGCGCGCTTGTACTGGCTGCGCACCTGCGCCTGGGCGGCGCTGGCCACCCCTTCGCCATCGATGCCTTCCAGCTCCAGCAGGCTCTTGCCGGTGTGGCGCTCCAGGCTGCGGGCCCAGAAGTCGCCGGGCCCCTGACAGGTGCTGGCCCAGAATCCCAGCACGTCGCCCTGCTTGAGCAGGTTCTCCAGGGCCATGGCCAGGTAGTCCCGCACCAGCCGTTGGGAACTGGCCGTCACCAGGGCCAGCTCGCCGCAGCGCGAGCCGCCGCCCAGCCGCTGGGACAGGGTGCGACTGGGCCAGGGCAGGCTCCACAGGTGCTTGGTGCGGCGCAGGTAGGCTTCGCGGGCCACGTTCTCCAGGGCCTCGATCTGCCCCTTGGCCTGCTTGCCCTCGTCGGACTCGATCTTGAGCGGGGCTCCCTTGGGCAGGATGCCGGTGCCTTCCTCGAAGGGTTCCTCGCCCAGGTCGTGGAGGTCTTCCCATTCGGTCAGGAGGCCTTCCAGCTTGGGGGCGCCCACGGTGGCCGAGGCGCTTGCCCGGCTGGCCTGCGCCTGGTGGGGCAGGGGCTTTCCCGCCTGCAGGTCGGAAAGGATCTGCTCCAGCGCCGGATCCGGAGCATCGGCCGGGGCGTAGAGGCGGCGTCCGGGATGCTGCACGTTCCCGGCGATCTGGGCGATGCCCACCGGCGGGTCGAAGAGCTCGGGGCTGGCGCGCGGGAGGAACTCGAACAGTTCGCGCTCCTCGGCGGTCATGGCGTCCCGGAAGGCCTCTTCCAGCTTCACGAAAAGCAGTCGCACAGCGTCGGGCGAGCCGTACTTGCGCACCGGCGTGGGCGCCAGCGACATGCGCATGCACAGATAGGGGCCGCCCTGTTCCACCGAGTACTTGCCGATCCCCAGCCGCACCATCAGGCCGCAGGCGGCGGCGGCGACGCTCTCGGGGGAGTTCTTGCCGCGCGGCTTGAGGGTGAACACCACTTGGGTGAGCATCTCCAGCTGCTCCAACGGCACGATCTTCTGGCTGGCCCGGTTGAACTGGTTGCGCTGGCCGGGCGCCGTGAGCGCGGCCAGGGGCCTGGGGTTGCGGCAGACCTGCACGTTGTACATGTCCACGTACATGGGCAGGGCCATGACCAGCATGTCCACGTCGGTGAACAGCCCGGTGGCGCGGATCTCCTGGGTGCGCGGGTCCAGCAGCACCCATTCGCTGCAGCCACCGGCGTGCTCATGCCCGAGTCTGCGGGCAAAGTCGCGCAACTCCTCTTCGTTGATGCTACCCTGATTCATGACGTGAGATCCTTCCGCAGTGCCGCCTGGTCTGCAAATCTACTCTCGTCCGGCGCGAAGTTTTCGTGTAGGTTGCCTTTGAATACCACTGGAAAGGCTCAGCATGCTCAATCTCGGCAATGGAACGGCCGGAAGTCCGGGGAACAGGGACGCGTCCGAGGCCTCCTCCTCGCAGGAGCTCACGGTCGGGGAGATCCTCGCGTCGGTGCTTCCCACGCCGCACCGGCGCCCCTCGCTGTCGCGCGAGGAGATGCGCCGCCAGATCGCCGTCAAGCACGGCGAGATCATGCAGATCCTGGGCCTGGACCTGTCGGACGACTCCCTGGCCGACACCCCGCAGCGGGTGGCCAAGATGTACGTGGACGAGATCTTCTCGGGGCTGTGGGACGAATCCTTCCCCAAGATCACCGTGGTCAGGAACAGCATGGGCTACGACGAGATGCTGCTGGAGACCGGCATCACCTTCAACTCCACCTGCGAGCACCACTTCCTGCCCATCCTGGGCCGCGCCCACATCGCCTACTACGCCCGCGAACGCGTGCTGGGCCTTTCCAAGTTCAACCGCGTGGTGGAGCACTTCGCCAAGCGCCCGCAGGTGCAGGAACGCGCCAACGTCCAGATCCACCAGGCCCTGTGCCGCATCCTGGGCACCCCCGACGTGGCGGTGGTCATCGACGCGGTCCACACCTGCGTCAAGACGCGCGGCGTCAACGACCACGGCACCGTCACCCGCACCCAGCGCCTGGGCGGCCGCTTCAAGAGCGACGCGCAGGCGCGCCAGGAGTTCCTGGCCGCCCTTCCCGCCACCGCCCACATCGCCGTCGGCTGAGGCCTTCGGCCTACTTGCCTTCGCCGGGCCCCCAGAAGCGCCATTCCTTCTTGATGATCAGGCGGGAGCCCCGGCTGAAGTTCAGCCACGACCACAGCCACGAGAACACCACGAAGGTGCGGTTCCTGAAGCTTGTGAGATAGTAGATGTGGATCACCACCCAGGCGATCCAGGCCGGGAAGCCCGACATCGAAAGCTTCCCCGATTCCAGCACCGCCTGCGAGCGGCCGATGGTGGCCATCTGTCCCTTGTCCCAGTAAGCGAAGGGCTTGCGGGGCTCTCCCTTGACCTCGCCCTTGAGGAGCTTGCCCAGGTAGCGCCCCATCTGCAGCGCTCCGGGGGCCATGCCCGGCACCAGCCGTCCGTCGGCCATCTTCACGTGGGCCATGTCGCCGCCTGCGAAGATCTCGGGATGGCCCGGCACGCTCAGGTCGTCCAGCACCATCACGCGCCCGGCCCGGTCGATCTCCAGGCCCATCTTGGTGCCCAGGGAGCTGGCCTTCACGCCGGCCGCCCACAGCACGGTGGCGGCCTTGATGAACTCGCTGCCGGCCGTCACGCCCTCGGCCGTCACGTCGGTGACCGCCACGTTGGTCCACACCTGCACGCCCAGGCGCTCCAGCACGCGGGTGGCCTTGGCGGAATGCTCCGGGGTGAAGTTCACCAGGATGCGCTGTCCGCCCTCGATCAGGATGATGCGGGTCTGGCGCGGGTCGATGTTGGCGAACTCGCGGGTCAGGGTGTAGCGGGTCATCTCGCCCAGGGCTCCGGCCAGCTCCACCCCGGTCGGTCCGCCGCCCACCACCACGAAGGTCAGGAGCTGGCGCTGCCGGTCCTTGTCGGTGCATTTCTCCGCGTCCTCGAAGGCCTGCAGCACGCGGCTGCGGATCTCGGTGGCCTGCGAGAGCGTCTTGAGCCCGGGGGCGAACTCCTCCCACGCCTCGTTCCCGAAGTAGCTGTGCTTGGCTCCGGCGCCCAGCACCAGGTAGTCGTACTCGATCTCGCCGGCGTCGCACAGGACCTTCCTGGCTTCCATGTCCACGCCCGAGACCACCGTCTGCAGGGTGCGCACGTTGCCGTACTCCGAAAGCAGGGCGCGGATGGGAGCGGCGATGTTGGCCGGGGAAAGGCCCGCCATGGCCACTTGGTACAGCAGCGGCTGGAACAGGTGGTGGTTCCTGCGGTCGAGGATGGTCACCCGGATCCCGTCCACGTTGCCCAGCTCCTTGGCGCAGTTGAGCCCCACGAATCCCGCCCCGATGATCACCACATGCTTTTCGGCCATTGTCTCTCCGATCCGATCAAGTTCACTGATCCGAGTCAATCTAGCTGCCGCCGCCTTCCCGGACCCGAAAGCTTCGGATCCCTCGACGCCTGGGGGGCGCCTCCCCGGCCGTTTCCGTCCCGAAACGCTGCCCCGGCCGGGCACCGGGCTGCCTGCCAAGCCTGCGCTTCGCGGGGGTCTTGGGCCTGTCGGCCGGCATCCCTGGCGCACGTGTGCCGTCCGCCCGGCAATCCCCCTCTCCGCCGCTCCTCCGGTGGAGAGGGGGAGGAAGGGGGTGAGGCGGCTCGCCAAGGCCCGTGCGAGGGCTTCAGCCCGAGACACCCGGCTAAAGGGGTGCATCCGGATGCCGCGCATGCTCGGCAGGAGCATCAAGACACCCGGACTTGGGGGTCTTGGATGTGCGCTTGCGGGCCATGATCGTTTACCTCAGGGAATCGAGTGCGTGGAATTTATCGAACGAAGTCAGTATGACAGATTTTGTCAGCGAACCGGGATAACGAGACGAAAACCGCTTTCGCCTCCATCAAGAGACATCAAGAGACGAGTAGGAATAGGGTCCCCCCCCCCCCCCTCGCATAACACGTGCCGAGTCATAGAGAGAACCATCAAAGGCTGGTCCGATCGGATCGAATTGAGCGCCATCGGTATAAAATCCTGCCTTATCATTGCACCAGTCCTCGCTGTTGCCCACCATGTCGTACAACCCATAGGCGTTGGGCAACGCCTTGGCCACCGCCCAGTACCCGCTGGTGATGGCGTACTTGGAAATGTTCCCGGCACTGTCACCCCAGTAATACAAGGTCTTGGTGCCGGCTCGGGCCGAATATTCCCACTCCGCCTCGGTGGGCAGACGGTAGCCGTTCTTGCTGTAGTCGGGGCGCCAGGTCTTGGTGTCGTAGACCGGCTCCAACCCGTTCTTGAGGCTCTTGAGATTGGCAAAGTACGCCGCCCCGAACCAGGAACCATCAATCATCGGGTAGTTCTGACTGAAGGCCGGCTGGAAGAGGCTCTTCAGGGCGTTGTAGTCCAGGTACCGGCTGCTGGAGCCGATGATCGCCGTGATGGTGGCCATCAATTCGATGCTGTCCTTGACGGTGTAGATGCCTCGGCCACCCGTCTGTCCGGTACGCACCTCGATCAGCCCCTTGGGCAGGGCCCAGTTCATCACCTCGGCAAATTCCGTCACCGTCACGCCGGTGCTGTCCATGTACCAGTCGTACGAGAAGCTCACCGGGTGCTGCGGACGGGAGCGGCGATCTGCTTTGACCACACTATCCAGTCGCCCCATCAAAAACGTCCGGTTGCGGGCCGGGATCTTCTTCATCCCGGCCGTATATTTGCGCAAGTCCCCCAAGCCAAGCGGGGTGGAGAGGGCCACACCAGCTGCGCCCGGTGTCACCTGCGAAATCGTTTGGGCCGTATCGATGATCTCGCGAAGGCCGGTGGCCTGCCAGGCCCACAGGGGCTGCTTGTCCACCAGAACGTTCTTCCAGAAGTACAGCACCGTGTCCAACTGGACAGAATCTGCCTGGGCCGCGAAGGAGCGCCCTGCGGCGGCCGTACGGACAGTTCCTGCCAGGGGCTGGGAAAGGCCCCGGCCCGCCACGTCGCGGCCGCCCAGCCGAACCGCCAAGTGGCCGTTCTCCAAAGCCAAGTGCCCGCTCACGGCCGTGCGTGGCGCCGTGCGTGCCGCGATCCCCACGTCCACGTTGCCGCTCAGCGACCACGTGCCATCGGATGCGGTGACCGCCGAAAGGCCCGTGGCGGCAAGCTTCACCTGCACGCCCGTCAGGGGCTTGCCCATCCACTCGCCCACGAACCCCGAGACGGAAACCGACTGCGGCGTGGCAAAGGAAGCTCCGGCAGCCAAGACGGCAGAAAGGAAAAGACGATGAGGGTTCATGCGGAGTCCTTGCGAAGGCGGGTGCGAGGAAGTTTTCCAGGAAGAATCTAATTCGCAGGCACGCGTCGCGCCCGGCAATCCCCCTCTCCGCCGCTCCTCCGGTGGAGAGGGGGAGGAAGGGGGTGAGGCGGCTTGACCTGCTCCCCTTGAACCGGACAGTTCAAGCCGCCCACTTACGTTCGTATTCGGCGGGGCTGGCGTAGCCGTTACTGGAGTGCCGTCGGCGGGTG
>Ga0302273_1000642_pt1 | contig 15440 bp, 15 predicted proteins | sample III_Bog_N1_3_FD_198774 | JGI IMG/M metagenome (GOLD analysis project Ga0302273, IMG submission 198774) | Peat permafrost microbial communities from Stordalen Mire near Abisko, Sweden - III_Bog_N1_3 | ecosystem: Environmental > Terrestrial > Soil > Wetlands > Peat | place: Sweden: Abisko... | reverse complement strand
TCGCATCATCATGTTCAAGGAACGGAATCAGACCAGCAGCCACCGACACGATTTGCATTGGTGCCACATCCATCAGATCCACGCGCTCAATCTCACGGATGCCCGCAAGAGGAAGCTCAGTATGGTTGATGATGTTGGGGAACTCACCGCAATGACGCACGATGATAAAGGAGTCGGAGAATACTTCGCCTTCCTTCAAGTTCGTGGACGCAGGAGCTACGCGATACTTGTCTTCTTCATCAGCCGTTAAGAAGATCACCCATGCAGTCACCTGCAGGTAGACCTTATCGCCGGTCTGCTTATAATCTGGAGTGCCCTTGAAGGAATCCATGATCTTGCCGTTGCGGACAAAGACCGCTGCACCTTCTGCAGACTTGTACTCGAAGACCTTGCCATTGAACAGCTCAAACTGGACGCGCTGAGTCTTGTCCAGATTCGAACGGATCTTGTCCGCTTCTTTCTGGGTCAACTCTTCTTTCACGAACAGCGAGGTCTCACGCACGAATCCTTTGAAGATGCCGAAATGCCAGCGCTCTTCGGGGAACTGCATCTTATTGCCTTTGGAATCCACAAAGTCGATCAAACCAACGATGCGGTAAGGGGTCTCGATGAAGCCAAAGTGATTAATGACAGAGAATGTCGCCAATGAGTTAATCAGACCGATGTTTGGTCCTTCAGGAGTTTCGATTGGGCACAGACGACCATAGTGAGTATGATGCACGTCGCGCACTTCGAAGCCTGCGCGTTCGCGTGTCAAACCACCAGGCCCAAGAGCCGACATACGGCGCTTGTGGGTCAACTCGGAAAGTGGGTTGGTCTGATCCATGAACTGAGAAAGCTGCGAGGAGCCGAAGAACGAAGCAACCACGGAATTCACCGTGCGCACATTCACCAGATCCTGTGGAGTCAGGTTCTCGTTTTCAGTGTTGAGCAAGTTGTCGCGGATCGCGCGGCTCATGCGGGAAAGACCCGTAGAGAGCTGCGTGGCAAGCAATTCACCAATGGAACGAGCACGACGGTTGCCCAAGTGGTCAATATCGTCAAGCTGGAATTCAACACCACCATCAAACAAGCCAACCATGTACATGAAGATGGCCAAGAAATCAGACCTGGTCATGGTCATGGTATCGAGCTGTGGAGGCACAGTCCAGACGCCAGTATTTTCAGCGCTTGGAGCGCGTAAACGGTCGCGGATAGCCTTAGGAGAATAGATCTTCGCATTCAAGCGATAGCGACCCACTTCACCAAGGTCATACTTGCGCGGATCACTCAAGAACAAGTTCTCAAAGTATGCGCGGGCAGTTGCGGAGTTGGGTGGATCTTCTTGGTTCTGATGCATCACTTGATAGATGCGAACCAATGCAGCTTCTTCGATGGAAGTGATGTTACGACGATCGCGGGTATCCTTCTTTTCGGAACCTGCAGCAGCCTCATCACGAGCAGCATCGCGGAGCAATGGCTTGAGTTCGCGGCGTTCTTGCACCAAGGTATGGTGAACAAGAGGATGCTCTTCGATGCTGTCCGCGATCAAAGTCATCTCAGTCACGCCAGCTTCAATCAAGCGATTTACAGAAACGAGGTCTGGGCGATTCTTAGCATCGCGCTCTGCCTTGGTTTCTTTCTTGTCTTTGTCGACTGCAGCACCAACGATCATGTTCGCTTCTGCGACAACTTCGCCCGTGCTGGTGTCAATCACATCGCTGAACAAAACGCGACCAATATATTGTTCGATCGTGCCTTCAGAGACTTGAACGGTTTCCGGCGTATAGAACAAAGACAGAATTTCTTCGGTCTTTGTATAGCCGATCACGCGCAAAAGAAGCGTTGCAGGAATCTTCTTCTTGCGGTCGATGATCAAGTTCAGCACGTCATTATCGGTGTTGAACTCAGCCCACGATCCACGATATGGGATAATGCGGGACTTGAAAAGCGATTTACCGGATGCAGCATCGAACTCTTCGTCGAAGCTCACACCTGGGGAGCGGTGTAACTGACTCACCACGACGCGTTCGGCGCCATTGATGATGAAAGTACCGTTCTCGGTCATCATCGGCAGTTCGCAGATGAAGACTTCGTTTTCGATTTCTTCCTTCAGCTTTTTATTCTCGCCGTCTTCCTCCTTAATCTGCAGCTTCAGACGAGCCTTCAAAGGCTTGGAGAAGGTGAGACCACGCTCGCGGCATTCTTTGATGCTGTACTTAGGCATTCCAATGGAATGACCCTCATACTTCAGCGTGTAGAGTTCTTTGATATCCGAAATAGGGAAGACATCGCGAAATACGCGGCCCAAACCCTTGTTTAGGAATTGATCAAAAGAAGCTTGCTGAACTTCGAGCAAATAGGGTAGTTCCAGCTGGAACTTACTTGATGAGTATGACTTTCTTTCCGTCATCGAGAGACCTCGGCCAAAGGTGAATCCTGAAACGCACAAAACGCCAAGTGCCCGCACGCTTTGTGCGTGCAGGCACTGACATGAAATTAACAGAAATAATGCATTACTTCAGGGTAACCTTGGCTCCAGCATCTTCCAGCTCTTTCTTCAGCTTCTCAGCGTCAGCCTTAGGCAAAGCTTCCTTCACCACGGATCCAGCCTTCTCGACCAAATCCTTGGCTTCCTTGAGGCCAAGACCAGTTACAGCGCGCACAACCTTGATCACGTTGATCTTGGATGGGCCACCTTCGTTGAGGATGACGTCGAATTCTGTCTTCTCTTCGACAGCAGCGGCAGCAGGAGCTGCAGCAGAAGCTACAACAGTTGCAGCAGCAGCTTCAATGCCGTGTGTGTCTTTGAGGTAGTCAGCAAGTTGCTTGGCCTCGATGAGGGTCAGGCCAGCGATCTGATCGCCAAGTGCTTTGATATCGGTTGCCATATTGCGTTCTCCGTGTTTTACTTTGATAAAGGTTTTGTTTTGCGGATAGACCGGATCAGCCGGCCTTCTCCAGTTTTTCTTCAAGAGCCTTGATAGCGCCAACGATCTTGCCACCAGGGCCAAGGATCGTCATCACGATATTTGCCAGCAAATCCTTGCGGCCAGGCATCTTGGCGACGTTGCCAATTTCGGAACCAGCCAGGAGCTCACCTTCAAGGTTAATCACCTTGACAGTCAACAGATCTGGGTTCGCCTTGTAGAACTCAACGAGTTCGCGGGCTGGGAGCATTGGATCATCAGTCGGGGAAATCATCACGGCAGTTGCGCCGACGAGATGCTTTTCGAGACCCTTGATTCCGATCTGCTCAAGAACGCGCTTCAACAGCGTATTCTTCACGGCGCGATACTTGACACCCTTTTGGCGCATAACTTTGCGCAGGGCATTGTCTTTCACAACCGTCAGTTTTTCGAAATTGACTAAGTACAGGGAGGAGGCTCCGGCAAATTCCTTAACCAGGGCTTCCACGGTAGATTGCTTCTTTACTACAGCTTTCATGTCCAGTCCTCCAATCAGCGAGTCAGAGCCATCTCCAGCTTGATGCTGGGGGCCATGGTTGCGGTGAGGCTGAAGGACTTGATGTAGATGCCCTTAGAGGTCTGTGGCTTCTGCTTCTTCACAGAGTCAAGAACCGACAGCACGTTATCGCGCAGGGCTTCGACAGTGAAGGACAGCTTGCCGACCGGAGCATGCACATTCGCACCCTTGTCAACACGGTATTGGATCTTACCAGCCTTAAGCTCTTTGATCACGTTGGCCACATTGGGCGTGACGGTACCAGCTTTTGGGCTGGGCATCAGGCCGCGCGGACCGAGTACCTTAGCGACCTTACCGATCACAGGCATCATATCCGGAGTAGCAACAACTGCATCAAAGTCAAGCCAGCCACCGATAATCTTCTGGGCGAGGTCATCGCCACCGACAAATTCAGCGCCGGCATCCTTAGCAACTTGCAAGTTATTGTCCTTGCAGAATACCAAGATGCGCACTTTCTTGCCGGAACCGTGGGGAAGAACCACTGTACCACGGACAACTTGGTCCGAGTGCTTAGGGTCAACACCAAGATTCATGTGAATCTCGACAGTCTGATCAAATTTGATCTCAGACTTCTTGAGGAACTTAATGGCGTCCTCGAGAGGATATTCGACCTTTGGGTCGACACCCTCGATCACCTTGCGGTATTTCTTTCCTCTGAACATTCGTTTCCTTTTTGAACCCGTAACGGTTTATAACCTGCCTCTTAGCCGACTACGTCAACGCCCATAGAGCGTGCCGTACCTTCTACCATTCGCATGGCAGCTTCGAGGTCGATCGTGTTCAAATCACTCATCTTTTTCTGAGCGATCTCTTTTACCTGGCTCTTCTTGATTTGTCCAACTTTCTTACGGTTGGGCTCACCAGAACCAGTCTCCAGACCTATCGCTTTCTTGATGAGGATAGCTGTTGGTGGAGTCTTCGTGATGAAGGTAAAGCTCTTGTCGGCGTACACAGTCAGGACGATCGGAATGATCATGCCTTTCTGGTCTTGAGTACGCGCGTTGAATTGCTTGCAGAATTCCATGATATTCACACCCTTCTGACCGAGGGCGGGACCTACTGGAGGGGCCGGATTGGCGGCGCCAGCGGGGATCTGCAACTTCACATAACCGGTAATCTTCTTTGCCACTGTATCTTCTCCGTGTCAATATCACTCGGACGCCGAAACGGCTTCCACCTGATTGAATCCAAGCTCCACTGGGGTGGAACGACCAAATACGCTGACCATAGCTTTGAGCTTGCGCTTTTCGCTGTTCACTTCTTCGACGGTGCCGATGAAGTCCTTGAAAGGGCCTTCCTTAATGCGTACGCTATCGCCATTCACATAAGGCACTTCAATCTTGGGCTGTGCTTCTTCGTTGTTGACAACGCCAAGTAAGCGCTCAACTTCGGATCTGCGAAGCGGATGAGGATCATTGCCCTCACCGATAAACTTGACCACGCCTTGGATGCTCTGCACCATATACTGCGTGTTCGTGTCTAATTCGAGTTCGATGATGATGTACGAAGGGAAAAGGTTCGCTTTGACAGTCTTGCGCTTTCCATCCTTGACCTTCACATACTCTTGCTGCGGTACAAGAACTTGTCCGATCTTGTCTTGAAGACCTTCGCGCTCAACCATCTGCTCGATGCGCTTCTTGACAGCGAGCTCTTGCGAGGAATAGGTGCTAACGGCAAACCATTGCATAATCTTTTGCCTATCCCTTCAAGAAAATTGCGACTATTTGGGACAATAGGAAGTCCACGCTTGCCACGAAACTTCCCATCAGAATAGCGAAGAAGATCACCACAACCGTGGAACCCTTCAGCTCTTCCTGAGTCGGCCAAGTAACCTTTTTCAGTTCTTGGATGACATCCTTGATGTAATTCTGGAACTTTTGCATGGATCGCTCCGTCAAATGTAACAGGCCTGGAGGGAATCGAACCCCCAACCAATAGTTTTGGAGACTACTACTCTACCAATTGAGCTACAGACCTACGTAAACCTTTCAGCTTACTTAGTTTCCTTATGCGTCGTATGCTTCTTGCAAAAACGGCAATACTTCTTGTGCTCAACACGGGAAGGGTGTAAGCGCTTATTCTTTGTACTGTCGTAGTTGCGTTGATTGCACACAGTGCATTCTAGCGTGATCAATTCTCTTGGCATAACAAATCCTTACTTGATAATTTCGGTAACTGATCCGGCGCCGACCGTACGTCCACCTTCGCGGATTGCGAAGCGGAGGTCCTTGTCCATGGCCACGGCTGCAATCAGCTCGACCTGGATGCTCACGTTTTCGCCCGGACGGATCATTTCCGCGCCGTCTGCCAGATGGATAGATCCAGTGACGTCGGTGGTGCGGAAGTAGAACTGTGGACGGTAGCCGTTCAGGAATGGGGTATGACGTCCACCCTCTTCTTGAGTCAGAACGTAGATCTGAGCCTTGAAGTCGGTATGTGGAGTGATGGAACCTGGAGCAGCCAAGACCTGGCCACGTGCAAGATCCTTCTTGTCTGCGCCGCGAAGAAGCAGACCGACGTTGTCACCAGCTTGGGCGTCGTCGAGGAGCTTGCGGAACATTTCAACGCCAGTCACCACGAATTCTTTGGTATCACCAAAGCCGACGCGGTTGATCTTGTCATTGATGGAAACTTTTCCACGTTCGATACGGCCAGTAGCAACAGTGCCGCGACCGGTGATCGTGAACACGTCTTCGACAGGCATCAAGAATGGCTTGTCAATGGCGCGAACAGGCTGTGGAATGAATGAATCGCAGGCAGCCATGAGCTCCATGATCTGATCCTGTCCGTCTTTTTCGCCGTTAAGAGCGCGCAGACCGGAACCGCGGATGATTGGAGTGGTGTCGCCTGGGAACTGATACTTGTTGAGAAGATCGCGAACTTCCATTTCAACGAGGTCGAGAAGCTCAACGTCGTCAACCATGTCCACCTTGTTCATGAACACGATGATGGAAGGAACGCCGACTTGCTTGGCAAGAAGGATATGTTCGCGAGTCTGAGGCATTGGGCCGTCGGTCGCAGCAACCACGAGGATCGCTCCGTCCATCTGAGCAGCACCAGTCACCATGTTCTTCACATAGTCAGCATGACCCGGGCAGTCGACGTGTGCGTAATGGCGGTTCGCGGTCGAGTATTCGACGTGCGAGGTATTAATCGTAATACCGCGTGCCTTTTCTTCAGGTGCGTTATCGATTTCGTCGAAACGCTTAGCAGCGCAGAGACCCTTGGCAGCAAGGGTTGTGCAAATCGCTGCAGTCAGCGTGGTCTTGCCGTGGTCAACGTGGCCGATGGTGCCAATGTTGACGTGGGGTTTCGTCCGTTCGAACTTTTCTTTCGCCATGTTGTGCCTCCAAAAGGAAACTGTTTTAAGCCCAGATCGGGAATTGAACCCGAGACCTCTTCCTTACCAAGGAAGTGCTCTACCCCTGAGCTACCTGGGCGGGGCCCAGTCCCTTGCGGAACTGGGAGAGATGGGTGGAAGTGGGTTCGAACCACTGTAGGCGTAAGCCAGCGGATTTACAGTCCGCCCCCTTTAGCCACTCGGGCATCCACCCTCTCGAAAAAATAAGCCGAAGATAGGAATCGAACCTACGACCAGCTGATTACAAATCAGCTGCTCTACCAGCTGAGCTACTTCGGCAAATTTGGACGGCAAAATTTATCTAGACCGAGCTAAATCGTCAAGCTAAAAAGAGATACAACGATTAAAATAGTTGTGGACAGTTTTGGGAGAGACGTTGAAAAGCGCCCTACTTCGGCATACTTTTCTCCAAACGACCCTAAAAACAGGCGCAAAACTAAAAATTCGCAAACGAGAGATCAAACGAACAATCGTCTCACTCGGTGCATTTATTTTGCAAATCGAACATTATCAGGTCGTATTCTTGAGCGGCAACACCCTATTCCGAGCCGTATCGATCACCTTTTCGTGCACGACGCGAAAGCAGCGTTCATAACCAGAAAGAGTTAGCTCCCCGCGACCGAGTTGTTCATGTCCGAGTTGTTCATGTCTTTGGAGAAATATTTTGCCACGTCTTCATAACCCAGGGCGCGATAAAATTCATGCGCAGAGGTACGCTGCATGCCAGATTCAAGCTCGATTTTTTTGCATGACTTTTCGCGGGCATAGCGTTCCGCGGTATGCATAAGTAGACGACCCACGCCTTGTCTTTGCACACTTGGATCCACAATCAATTCATCCACATGCAACAGAGCACCAGCACACCAAAGATGATTTTGGATTCGCAAAGATATTGCACCTACGATCTTTTGCCCACGCTCTGCAACGAACCAACGCTTGGATGACATGGGCAAAAATTCTTCGACAAGAATTTGGTGAACCTTCGATTCATCAAGAGAATACTGCGGCCACAGGTGCGTGAACAAAGAAATGATGGAAGGAAAATCAGCCTGCAACGCTTCTCGCACATAGGGCAAGCGGCGCTCATTTTCGAGAGCCGCTAATCGGCGTTCCTCTTCTTCTTCAAGAAAGACGCGGTACTTTTCTTGGTAGTAATGAAAGGCTTCGAAATTCATTACAAGCCAATGTAGAGAATTTGCGAGGGCTACCCCGTTTACTTGGCGTGCATCGATGATCGCAAAGCCACACGAAAATTAACAATTGAAATGCTATTATAACAGCATATTATTTGCTGAAATTCGCATAGATAATGTCATTATGATAGCAATATTTGTGCGAATACTTAACTATTAATGCTATTTTAATAGCATGATAATTGAAATAGAAGTGTTCCAAGAGAACCAATGGAAACGCATTGGGTGCTGGGATGTCACTATTGGTGAAGAGAACCGTGGTTTTTCCGGTAAAGGCGTTTGGCGCTACGATATGCTTTACGCATTGGAGCATCTGCATTCATTGGATAAAGCTGTTTCGCTATCTCTTCCCATAACCCTAGATTCCATCGCGATTACACATTGGCCTGCATTCCTTTTGGATATGCTCCCAGGTGGCCCCGCACGCGATCAATGGCTCGAACTACTGAAAATTTCCAACGGGCCTGGCGCCGATGCTCCTTTGCTAGTGCATGCAGGCCGTGCTCCAGTGGGTACCTTGCGCGTCAAACATGAAACATGGGTGGGAAAAGCGCGCGGATTCGAGCGTAGTGAAATTATTGACCAGCAACATCACTTTTTGCTGTATATGCGCGACACTTTTACTCAGCAACTGCACTTGCCCCAAGACACGCCTTACTCTGCCGCAGATAGCCAAGGTGCCGCTCCTAAATATTTGTTGACTCAGGATCACTCTGGGCTCTGGTGGGCGGAAGGAACTCTGCCAGATTCTAAGTGTGCAAAATTTTGGCTCGTCAAGTTTCCTCGCGGCCAAAAAACTCGCAAGGATATTCTGGTACTCCAAGGAGAAGCACGCTTGCACGCCGTTGCTAAGGCTTGCGGCGCACTCGTGAGCGAGGCTCCAATCCTTGAAGGCGATGTGCTCTTTATTCCCCGCTTTGATCGAGAGGTAACCGCCAGTCACAAGGTGCGCCGCCTAGGTCTTGAAACCCTGTGTTCTGTGTTAGGAGTTGCCGAATTCGGACATCGATTTTTCCATGAAGACTTGTGCACCGGCATTGCCCAATTTTCAAGCGATCCCCAAGCTGATCTTCTGGAATACGTGCGACGAGACATTTTAAATATTGCTCTCGCCAATAGCGATAATCACGCCCGCAACACCAGTTTGATCAAGGTCGGTGGAGCGATTCGCATTTCGCCGATTTACGATTTTGCACCCATGGAGCTTGATCCGGAAGGCATTGCCCGCGCGATCACCTGGAAAAACGAACGCTTGTACGCTCCCGACTGGATACGGATCGCAACATTCCTAAGCACTTGGGTTCCTCGCAAAGTCACTTGCAAACTCTATGCAGAAATGGCGACGCATATCGCTAAACTCGAGCGCACCATGAAGAATGCACAGGTGCCCAAAGAAATCATGCAACATTGCAAGCCTCGCTGGCCTACCTTGCTGCAATCCCTACAGGAGGCAAGTCGTGAGCAAGCATAAGCTGAGTGACTCAGAACTGGATCAAAAACGAGAAGAGCTGAAGCGAGCCCTGCGCGCAGGAGAACTTGAATTGGGTGATGCAGTGCGCCGCATGCGCCAGCTCACGGGCCTTTCACAAAAAGTATATGCAGAAAAAATTCTGAAAATTTTCCCAAGAGTGCTTATGGACATTGAAGGTGGACGAGGCAACCCACGCTTAGAAACCCTAGAGAAAGTGGCGAAGCCTTGGGGCTTCCGAGTCGGATTTGTGCCAATCACCCCAGTCGATCGTTGAGCGCAGGGACGTCTAGTAGTACATTCCATCGTTAATGACTCGTTCCCGCAACCGCAAACTTTGCCGTGAATCCTTCTGCACGCACAATGTACACGCCAGGCAAAAGGTTGAGAACATTGGAGCCAGAGTCTGTTGCTTTACAAGTCGCAACGCGCTTCCCATAGATTGTAAAGACTTCGAGTTGTCCTTGCACGCCTTTAGAATACAATGTGCCGTTGGTGAAAAGAATGGATGCGCGAGTGCTTGATTCTGTTGATGCAATGATCGTTGTGCTTGCTGAGGAAACACTTGCATTCGATGGACTTGTCGCAGCACTTGATGTAGCAACAGAGCTAGAAGACACAACGCTATTCGATGAAGTCGCTGTGCTCGATGAAACGACTACGGAACTAGAAGATGCCTTACTGGACGAACTCGTTGCTGCACTACTCGAAGAGGCTACGCTACTGGAAGAAAGTGCTGTCACTGTGAACGTGCCAACCTTACTCGTGTCTGGAGATCCGCCCACTGTGCTCGTTGTATATACGAATGTACCTACAGCGGTTGGAGCTCCACTAAATGTAACGGTCTGCGCGGCCTTGTCTATAGTTGCGAGAATTCCTGCGGGTAATCCTGTGACACTCACCGTTGTCGCACCTGTCCACGAAAAAGAAAAACTCACCATACTCGAGCCTACTACAATCGTTTGTGATGAGCCGCCGCCGCCATGTTTGACAAGGCTTGTGGCCACCTTGGTCACGCCATATCCTGCGGCAACAATGTTCGCTTGAATCTTGTCGTCGATAGAATCCGGTGGGCAACCCTTGGTGATTGCTCCTTCAAAAAATGTGCCTGTGCCACCATCGCTTCCATCGCCTCCCGTTCCTAAAATGATTGCGCCTTGTTTCTTCATGGGCTATAGCCTGCAGGGCGTGCGCCATTCCACATGGTCACCAATTTCCCTGTCTGCGCATCACCAGCTTTGAGCCCAAACTTATTGCCCGAAGGTCCCTTAAGCATTGCTGTTGCGTAATTGGCGGTCACGGATTTATCGTTGAGCCAAGTCAGATTTGAAAAGCCTCGTCCACCTGTGTCGGATTTAAACATGCCTTCTTCTAAATCGGCGGCAACCCATGGACCTGCTCCAGCACCATGCCCGCCCCAAAGCCAGTCGGTTCCCCAATAGATGGCTTCCATGGTTCCTGCTCCATCATCGTTGCCCGTGGTTTCAGCATTTCCATAATCAAAACAACATGGGGCACTTGAACGCTTGCCATCAACGACCATATACATCGCTTCAGCTTGATCGCCCGTTGCAATCCCAGTTGTCGCATTATTTCGATAGGCCACCCTTGAGGTATCGGTTACATAAATGCCATGCGCAACATGACCTTGAATCACGATCTTCCCAAGGATTGCATTCGCTTCAATTCCTCCACTCGCAAGCAAATGCGCAGGGGGTGATTTCACAAGATTGTTGTGCTGAGAGGATTGATCGTAGAGAATGGAAATGGTTCCCGTGGTGCCCGTTAGAAATGAATCTTGAGAAGCGATATTCACATAGCCACCCGCAGTGAGAACTCCAATGTCTTTGGTTTTTCCATCGGATGCACGGCGCACTTGGTAAAGCGACCCGCTGTAGTTTGCATAAAGTGCCCGCACGGTGCTATGTGCGGAAACACACGGCGTACCTGCTGCAGCGTAGATGTCACAAGGACCTTCCGCAAATGACGAACTCATGCAAAGTCCAAGGGTAATCAGCAATTTCGTTTCAAGTTTTGAGAATTGCAAGATCTGCATATTGGCCTTCCTATACATGTTATGCATGTGACTATGCACTGAGCTAATAGGAATATATGAGTCGCTTCTTCTAAAGAAGAATTTCGTAAATCTTTGTGTTGTCTCTGGACAACGATATGAACAAGTACTGATTGATGTCTGTTAAAAAAGTTCTTCCCAATCGTCGAGATTGGTGTCGCGTAAAAAGGCTGCGAGGCGTTGCTTGAGTTCGCGTTGCACATGGCTAAAGCGCACAATCTCATGGTCAGCATTGCGGCGCTCCTTGCGTAAGTATGCTTCCCACAGGTTTGGCTGCGTCAGAATCGCACGCCAATTGCCATCGATGCACGGTAAATCTTGCAGTAATTTTGCAGCCTTTACGCGGATTGCATCTAACTGTCCGGTAAGGTTTTGCTTGAGCATAGCTTCAGTTTGCAGGTCGAGAGAATCTCGCGAAATGTTTGTACCATGAACTTGCAGCAGATACAAAAGGCTGCGCAGATCGCCTTTTTCGTAGGCGGCGTTTACCTTTTGCATTAGGTGCGTGCGCTGTTCGCGTTCAATCGCATCGGTGGTTTTATCGGGATGTAATTCGCGAGCTAGATTTAAGTAGAGTTTGCGGCTCAGGGCCTGCGGTGACTCGTGTAGTGGTTCATGTTGAGACTTGCGAGCTTGATGATTCTCACTTGCTTTTTGTTTGGAGTGCGCTTGCGATTTTTCACTAGGATGATATGTTGGATTAGATTCGTAATGATCAAACCAGCGCTCCCAATCTTGTTCATCGAAACCATCAAGTACACGATCAAATTCAGCTGGTTCGCCCATTTGTTCGCGATGCTCTTCTTGAGCTTGTTCCTTCTCGATTCTTAGCACATCAAGAAATTTTAATTCATCGGCCAACGACACTGAAAAACGTTCTTGGGTAAGGTCGCGAATGGTGAGACACAGGTCGGCGATTTGGTTGATTTGCTTTTTGCGCCAAGTGGGGTTACAAAGCTCTGAGCCAAGGCCGCGCAAGACTTCACGGCGCTGCTCTACCATTTTTTCGAGCAAAGGATCCATGGTCGCATGGTATTCATTTGCAATGCGTGGCAGGGTTTGCTCAATCTGTTCGAGCTCGTGTTCAGCTTCTACAATTTGCGCCATCACAAGATCTAATTCGCTTGCGGCAGTAGGCTGCGCGGTGGTTGATGGAACTGATTTGGCAGTCCTTGCATTCTGTTCATCTGCATAGCGCTTGGTCACTTTGCGGATGCGCTGCAGGGTATAGCGGCATTCGTCTTCCCAATCGGCGGGAGTAGAAGCCACCACGACTTTGCCGAACTTGGGGTGCACAAAATGCGGCGCGCCGTTGGTCTGCGTGGGTAAATATTCCCACCCAAGGTCTTTGAGCTCGCGGATCAAATTGCGCAGGTGTGTGTTCATAAGGGGTGAACGTTATTAAGGAATGCAATGATCGTCATTCTTTCATGAGCCACTGAATTAAGTTGACCCAACGGATTCCTTTGCGTGCCCCTTCCCAATGAGGATCAAGAGAGAGCACAAGCTTAGGCCAATGGTCATCGATTTGATCTAAGGAGCGGAATTCACGTTCTACGGTTGTCGCATCCGAGAGTTTATAACAGACTTGCAAATACATGCGCTCATCGGCACGCTCTGCGACAAAGTCCACCTCAAGGCCTGCCCGCTGCCCTGTGCATACGGAATAACCACGAGCCATGAGTTCAAGGCAAACAATATTTTCAAGTAGGCCAGGGAGCTCTGTTTCACGGTAGCCCACTAGTCCATTGCGAAGGCCAATATCACCGGCATAATACTTGTCGTGAAACTCAAGGTTCTTTTTGCCTTGCAAGTCAATGCGCCCTACCTTACGCACAAGCCAAGCGGCTTCAAGCGCATCGAGATAATTCAGCACCGTAGGGAGAGTCACTTGTAGGCGCTGGGACTTAAAATAGTCAGCGATAGATTTTGCCGTGGTGATATTGCCGCAGTTCGCAAGCACAAAGCGCGCCACACGCTCAAGCACACTTACATCGCGAATGCGAAAGCGCCCCACCACATCTCGTAAAAGAATTGCCGAATAAAGATTGCGTACAAACTCACCTAAGGCTGGGCTTTGCAAAGAAAAGTCATGAATGCCGGGCAAGCCCCCTACGCGCACATAATTCCAAAACGACTCTTCCGTGTTTTCTTTGTTGCCATGAGCCTTACGGAACAAAGCGAATTCACGCAGTGTCAACGGATAGACCGGAATGACCACATGCCGCCCAGACAGCAAAGTGGAAAGCTCACCCGAAAGCAGATGCGCATTGGAGCCCGTAAGCGTAATATCGCACCAACCCTCACCATGCAGCGAAACCACTGCACGTTCCCACTCGGCAATTTCTTGTACCTCGTCAATATACAGGTAAACCCGCGAGGTCTTTTTTCCGTTGAGCTTGCGAGCCTGTACCCATTGGTTTAAATCTAAGTGGGTGCGGATTCCATCAAAGTCTAATGATTCCTTGTCAATGTAAAGAATCTGCTTGGAGGAGATTCCCGCCGCTTCACGCGCCTGCATGGCTTGCCGCATTAGCACGCTTTTACCCACGCGCCGCATGCCCGCTATAACCTTCACCAAAGGCTTGTCGACAAAGGCATTTAGCGCATCTAGGTATTGTTGGCGAATAATCATAGAATAAAATATACTTTATTCTATTGATTAAATATTGATTAATTTCTGTTATGATTTACGGCAGCATTGAAAGAAACGTTCTTGCAGGCACTACAATTGGAGTCTTTGCTTTAAATGGATCTGCTTTCACGAAAGGCATGTTGCGCACAACCTGAAATGCGTGCGGAACCTTGATGTGATCTTGATAATATCGCAGCGATGGACTCAATTCTTGCGCTGATGTTTTTGCTTCTACCAGTATCCAGGGCTTGCCATCGCGAACCACTAAGAAATCCACTTCGCGCATCATTTTATCGCGCACATAACGCAACTCAAATTCACCTTGGCCTAAATCTTGCCAAGTCTCTACAGCCTTCAGCAAATGGCAAGCGACCATCGTTTCAAAGCGAGCCCCTTCGTCGGCAACAGCGCTCCAATCGCGCAAGAACCACTTAGGCTCTTTCCGAATGGCCTTGGCAACACTCTTAAACCACGGACGTACCACAAAGCCATAGTGCAACGAGGCAAATAGATCGATCCACCGCCGCACAGTATCTACGGACACTTGGATATCTTGCGATAAGTGCAAGTACACCAACTGACTGCCAGAGCGCTCTGCCAATATTTTTGCCAACAAGTCTAAGTGACTTAGCTCTTGCACACGAGCGAGCTCACGCACATCTTCGCGCAGAAGCTGTTGATTGCGCAGTGTTTTCCACCGGTTGGAAAACTGTGTTTGCCTGCGTACGAAGGGCTCTGGAAATCCGCCATGAACCCATAGCGCATTCCAGTCTGCATCGGTAATTGGCTTGGGTTGAGCCAGTAGATCTTTACCTAAGCGCGGATGCAATAGTTCACCCACGGAAAACGGGTGGATATGGTACAGGAAGTAGCGCCCCATTAAACTATCGCCACCCTTGCGCCACACATCTAAGCGAGAAGAGCCCGTGACGAGAATGTGCACCTGATCTTCGTAGGTGTCAAAGAAGCCTTTTAAAAACGACTTCCATTTGGAATGCTTATGGAGCTCATCGAAAGTTACCGTGGGTTTCTTTGCCGAGAGCACATCAAGGCCAAGGTGCGCCGCCACGGCTTTTGGCCCCTTTAGAATCAAGGCTCGGTCGTCTTGGTTGTCAAAGTCCAGGTAAATACTGAACGGTTTGCAAAGCGAGGTTTTGCCTACCTGGCGAGGCCCAACCAACAACGCGATCTGGCGATTTTCGGCCATGTGTTGTTTGAGCATGATGTCGTATAAACGAGTTTTC
>Ga0302273_1000639_pt1 | contig 15487 bp, 14 predicted proteins | sample III_Bog_N1_3_FD_198774 | JGI IMG/M metagenome (GOLD analysis project Ga0302273, IMG submission 198774) | Peat permafrost microbial communities from Stordalen Mire near Abisko, Sweden - III_Bog_N1_3 | ecosystem: Environmental > Terrestrial > Soil > Wetlands > Peat | place: Sweden: Abisko... | reverse complement strand
CTCGTTACCGCCGAAGGTGCTGTCGCGCAGGAACTCCTTCTGCTTGCGCGTCGTCACCGTACCGGACTTCAACAGCCAGTCATGGGCACCCAGGAAGAAGCCACCCGTACCACAGGCTGGGTCGGCGATCGTCTTCATAGGCTCAGGACGGATGCACTCCACCATGGTCTGGATCAAGGCGCGCGGCGTGAAGTACTGGCCGGCTCCGCTCTTGGTGTCTTCGGCGTTCTTCTGCAGCAGGCCTTCGTACAGGTCGCCCTTGGTGTCGGCATCCAGGCCCACCCAGCGCTCGGTGTCGATCATCTGCACCAGGCGCGAGAGCTTGGCCGGGTCGGTGATCTTGTTCTGGGCCTTGAAAAAGATCGCCCCGAGCATCCCCGGCTCGTTCCCCAGCTTGTGCAGCACGCGCAGGTACTGGGCCTCCAGCGGTTCACCGACCAGCGTCTTCAAGCTGCTCCAGTCGTACCCGCGAGGCACCCGGGTATCGCGATTGTACGGATCCTGGGCGTACTCGTCGGCCATTTTCAAGAACAGCAGGTAGGTGAGCTGTTCCAGATAGTCGCCGTACCCGACGCCGTCGTCGCGCAGGGTGTGACAGAAGTTCCAGACTTTCTGGATCAGGGCGGAAGTGGTCATGGTATTCGTTCCTCGGACATACTCTGCGCTCGTTCGAGCATGGTAGGTATGAGATCAAGCTTGGCAGTTATGTAACGGAGCTTGGTAGGTAAGGAACTGTCCATCCCCGGAACTAGGCCTTCCGCGCAGACAGGTGATCGAAGTCCATACGGGAAGACGCCAAGTACCGCAATGCCGACAAGGTGGAAAGACGCTCCACATCGAACTCGACCTTGGCTACACGCTTGGGCTTCTCGATCAAGGCTTCCCACGCCGGGAACTGTGCAAGCACCTGGTCTTCCAGTTCCCCGCATTCTTCCGGGACGATACACAGGAAGGTGATGTCCACCTCCTCCGCATCCCAGCCAGGGCAGGCTTCGACGCGAATTTCACTGAGCTGGAGGAGCACCTGCCCTTCCGGGCTGGCCTTGCCGTGCACTTTCTTGATCTTACGTTCCCAATTTCCGTACATCTTCACGATGTCGTCGGGAAACGCGAAACGCTCGAGCCGACGTACGATCGCCCGGGACAAGTCTCGGCCTTCCTGATCGCTTGACCAACCAGGAACTCGTTCCCAGCCCGCCACCACGGATTTTTCGACCGTCATGGGTCGGGACAAGTCCCCGACCAGCCGCTTTTCCGTCAAAGCCGGAACGTACAGATAACCTAGCTGCTTGCCCTTACGGATCTCAGACAATTGGGGCGGCTCGACCTCGACAAGCGGCGCGACTTCAAGAAAGTGACGTTCATCACAGGAACGGACGATGTCGCAGGTCTGCGTCAGCACCACGGCCCCAAGGAAGGTCTGTGCCGCGACTTCAGCCTCCTCCTCTGCCGCAGCTTTTCCTGCTTCGGTCAAAGGAAAGTGCACATCCGTCAGCCACAGGAAATCGGATGGCTGAAGGACGCAATCCCCCTGCCTCCAATCGCTGCGTTCCTCACGCCAATCCGCAAGCCTTCTAGCGATCTCCTCGGGGGAGGAACCGGGGAATCCCTCCATCAGCCTAGCCTCTTCGAAGCCACCTTCAGCCGCTTGGAGGGATAGTTCCCGACCGGCACGACCTCGCCAACCGGTTCATCATCCCAGCGATCCCGGAACGGCGCAACAGGCCGCCAATTGGCAATGAGAATCTCCTGGTCCACCACAGAGTGCGGGACCTTCGCCGCGTTCAAGGCATTCAAGGCCGAAATCGAAAGCTCTCCCAGTACCGTGAACAACGGCACATCGCCCTGCGAGGAACGCAGCCTGGAGGCCGTAGCCTGGACAGAACCTTGGTCGATGCTGCGGAGCTTCTCAAGGATCGCCAGGATCTGGGCCTCATGCGCCGAACTAACATTCTCGCCACCGGCCCACAGATGCACAGCCCTTGCACTGACGCCGAAGATGCTCGCGATCTCCTTCCAGGTGAGGCCGGAACGCTTGCGAATCTCTTGGATCGCCGACTGCGAGGTCTGTGCAGGTTCGGCAACGACACGATCCGGTACAGGAATCGAAGTGCCCACTCCATAAGGGCGGATCACCGCAGGCTCCACCGGAGCCGCCATGGTCACGCTCACCATCAAACCGATTCCGACCAGCACCCATTGAGCTGCCAAGGGGGCGCCGGAATTTGTCCCCTGAGTTCCGATCACGAGGCTCATGGCTGCGCACCATGAGCCTTCAAGAAGGCTTCGGTGACCATCCAACGGAAGAACGCATAGCTGCGACGACTGAAGGAGCTGGCCAAGGATTGGAGGCTTCCCAAGTCGATTGGGGTTCCGGCTGCGTCGACGAACAGATCGCAATCAAGCACCCACGCAGGAAGCGGCGATGGGACGATCGAAGGGTCGTGCGTCGCAGCAGCCGGCAGCAGCCCCCAGCGCGCCAACATCTGACCTTCCGCCACGGGGATCTGCATTTCCGTGAGAGCGACCGTCGGACGCGGCAAGAGGGCCGTCACACCCAGAGCCTCGGTACGGACCAGTTCCGGCAAGCGCTCCAGCAAGGCCGGATCGGTGACGCGGTTGAGGTAGCGTAAGCCGTAACGCAAACCCACCACGGCATCGAAGCTGGCGGTAAATGCCGCGACAATGCGTTCCCAGCGTCCCAAAAAGTCCTCGCGATCCTGATAGCGATCGGTTTCCAGGGCGATGAAATCCTGGCACAAGATCAGCCGCCAGCCGTTGTCGAAGCTGTTCATGCGCCAAAGGGTGCGCGTGTGCCCGACTCCCTGAGAGGGCAGGTTCAAGGCAAACGAAACCTTGTCTTCGGACAGCAGAGGATACTCCTTGCGCATCCGCTCCTGGAACGAGGCGATGTGCGCCTGTTCCTCGATCTTGGGAATCGACGCAAAGCGCAACTGAGTCACGACCAATGCCAAGGGAGCCCTCTCCAGCTTCACCTCGGAGGGAGGGGCGTCATGGAGAGGATTGAAATCCTGGACTTTTTGCTCGACTTGCATAACCTTCAACCTACAATTTTCCGCAGGCATCTTGTGAAGTAGAGTGTGAAGTGAGAGATTTTTCATTCCTCAAGGAACGATCTTTGCCTTCCGTCCCCGCTTCACGCCCTTGGTCCCCTGCGCCGCCCGCTCGGCCCGGATGCGTTCCAGCAGCACGCTCGCCGGCTCGTCGTTCGGGTCCTGCGGAACCAACTGCCCTGAGAACGCAGCCTTGAGGATGTTCTTGCGTTGGGCTCCGACTGTCGCTTGCGCTGTATGCACAGCGGCCAACTGCGCTTCGGTCGCATCCAATCCTGAAGCCATCTCCAAAAGCAGTACGGCCATCTCCAAGGGTGGCGGGAGTGGAACCGAAACTGAGCCGACTTGGCTGAGATTAAGGCCAGGTTTACCTGCGCCATAAGCCGCCTTATCCAGCTGCGCCCGCCCTCCCGCTTTGGCTATCAAGTACATGTGAAGAAATGAACTGAGCGAAGATTCAATAGGCCGTAGCAACGCGACATGCTGACTGACGTACGCCTCTTCAAGTTCGACGTCAACGAGGGCAACCTTGCCGACATTTGCGCCGGTAATGGTCAGCAACAGATCGCTCTGCTGCACCTTCGTCCGCGCACCTTCACTTCCACGCGGTGGGTCTACGAAAGCGACATCATCCAAGCACAGCTTGTCGGTATTGATGTTCTGCGACCTAATGAAGACCGCACCTCGCTCCGAGTAATACTCTGCCCAGCCTCGAGAACCGCTTGTCACAAAGTCTGTTAACTGCTCCACCGTCGCCCACACCCATCCCTCCGGAAGCTCGGGGAGGCCCGTTGTGTCCGGGCGCACGGGGTGCGAGTAGTGGTTCTGCCAGCCGTTGGGTGGGGTCTTGCCCTGCTCCTGGAACTTCGCGAGCTGCTTGGCTTCCCAGCGCTGACGGCGTTCCACCAGGATGCGCTCCAGCAACTGGGCGCCGGTCTCGGATGGCGTGTGGGTCCTGCGCCACTCGGCGGTCAACGAACCGTCGACGGCCGCCTTGAGCAGCGACTGCCGGTACTGCCCCAGCTTGGCCTGCGCCGCCTTCAGCTCGGCCACCCCCGCGTCCAAGTCGGACAGCAGCTCTTCGAGCTTGGCGACGATGCGGGATTGCTCGGCGGTCGGAGCCAGAGCCAGCTTCAGCTCTTTGAGCTTTCCACCTGATACATTCGAGATGTTCGTCGTCGTAGAGGCCATGGCACGTATTGCCTGCTGAACTTGATCCGAGGACATCTGCGCAAATAGAAAGGCCGGACTCACGTCATGCCGTGCACGTAGCAGCGAGATGAAAGCGCCAAGTGTTGCGCGCATTGGCGGCTTCCCAACCCATGAGACCTTGCCGACTAGCTCGTAACTGTTCGCGGTAGAGATCAATACGTCTGCCTCTTGAACATACTGCTCTTGATGCTTGACGTGTTCTTCCGGAACGAACCAGAGATCAGACCATTCCGTTGTCTTTTGCACGTTCGTAGTCCGCAAGCAAGCCACTGTACCTGCTACAAACTCGTGATGTTTATCCGCTGTTGGGAAGGTGATACCACGAACCAACTGGTACACATCATCAAGGCAAACAGTCGTCCACCCCACCGGCAATTCACTCACGCCACCATCTCCCGATTCAATTCTTCGATCACTTCATCCAGCCCCTTGCCGAAGGCGCCCCAGGCCTTTTGCAGACCGCCGCGCTGCGCAAACTCGCCGTAGTCGAAGTCGTCGCGCGTCACGCAGCAGCTGGAAGCGATGTGGTCCTTCATCAGGCGCAGCCACTCGGTCTGCTCCGGAGTGAATGCGGACATGCGCTGGGCATTATGACGGAAGATCCACTCCTGGAAGCGCTTGTCCACTTGGTCGCGGAAGGGCTTGAGCTCGGCGTCGGTCCCGAGGGCGTAACGCACCAGCGCGACAAGATCTGTCAATTGCCGCTTGGCCCCGGCGCCACTCACCTTGGAAGACTGGACGCGCGCGTAGGCGCTCCAAAGCGTGTCGGTGGTGAGCATCAGCGGCGGACGACTCAGACGATCGTGCAGGTCTTCGATCATCTCATAGGTCAGGGCGCGTCGTTGGTAGGGCTGCTGGTAGAAGAATGACAGCGCTTCGATCTCGTCCTTGTGTGCCGCCAGGAACTCGGTAAACGACTGCACCACCGACAGCGCCTGCGTCTCTGCCTGTTCGGCAAACCCCGCGAAGTTCACGCTATCGAGGTTGATGTGATCGATCAGCTGCTCCCGTTCTCGGCGGGCCGTCTCGATGACCTCACGGATCTCCGGCTTGTCAAAAGGAGCACAGGCGGCGCGCACCAGCTCGTCCCGAGCCCGAGTCCGTTCGTCGTCTGTTACGGTGTCTTCGGTCCGGTGTACACCTTGGGCTGCGGCGGTCTCGATGGCCCGTTCAACCACGGCGTCGGGATCGACGGCGGAGATCAAGGCCTTGGCGAGGTCAGCGACGGACATCCCCCCAGTGATCTTCTCGATCCGAGCCTGAGCCTTGGGGTCGAGCTGCTTCGATAGGCGTACCAGACGGTTCGCCAGCGACAGCACCGTGTCGTCATCGCGGCTACCCATGGCGATGCCCTGTAGCAGATCCTTGAGCGCAACGCCGGGCTTCTTTTCCAGCGGACGGCTCTCGGTCTTGCAGGACTTCTCGACACCCACGGCATCGATCAGCACAAACCGGGTCTTGGCGCTGTCGGCGCTCTGACTGACACGTCGCAGGTCGTCGAAACCCAGGGAGCGTACACCGCGGCCCTTCATCTGTTCGTAGTAGCCCTTGCTGCGCACGTCGCGCAGGAACAGCAGGACCTCCAGCGGCTTCACGTCGGTACCGGTGGCGATCATGTCCACGGTAACAGCGATGCGGGGGTGGTACTCGTTGCGGAAGTTCGACAGCACCGTGTCCGGGTCTTCGTCCGCTTTGTAGGTCACCTTCTTGCAGAAGGCGTTGCCCTGCCCGTACACCTCGCGCACGATCTGAATGATGTCGTCGGCGTGACTGTCGGTCTTGGCAAAGATCAAGGTCTTGGGGACTTCCTTGCGGTGCGGAAAGATCTCCCGCTCCACGGCCCGTTTCATCTCCGTGATCACCGTGCGAATTTGGCTGATATTCACGACGGAACGATCCAGTTCCTTGCCCGTGTACAGGATGTCTTCCTCGGTCTCGGCCCAGCGCTTGGCGCGGGTCTGGCGGTCGCGGTGGTCCACCCACTCGCGTGCCTGCACCTGACCACCTTGCTTTGTGATGGCGGTCTCGATCTCGTACACGTCGTACCCGACGTTCACACCGTCGGCCACCGACTGTTCGTAGGTGTACTGGGCCACCACGTTCTGGTTGAAGAAACCGACCGTACGCGCATCTGGCGTCGCCGTGAGTCCAACCAGGAACGAGTCGAAGTAGTCGAGCACCTGCTTCCACAGGTTGTAGATCGAGCGGTGGCACTCGTCGACGATCACCACATCAAAAGTCTCGACCGGAATGTCCGGGTTGTAACAGACCACCTTCGCTTGGCTGGCCGTCTGCTGCACTTCGTTCAATGACACGTCCTCGGCCGACTCGTCAATCGGTTCACCCGAGAGGATCGAGTACATCCTCTGGATCGTGGAAATGCACACCTGCGCGTGCGGGTCGATCGAACTGCTGGACAGGCGCTGCACGTTGTACAGCTCGGTGAACTTGCGTCCGTCGTCGGGAGGCGTGAATGCCATGAACTCCTGGTGCGCTTGCTTACCAAGGTTGCGTGTGTCCACCAGGAACAGGATCCGCTTGGCGCCGCCGAACTTCAACAGCCTGTACACGGACGTGATCGCCGTGAACGTCTTGCCCGCACCGGTCGCCATGTGTACAAGCGAACGCGGCTTGTTCAAGGCAAGCGACGCTTCCAATCCCGTGACCGCGGAGACCTGGCAGTCACGCAGACGCCGCACGTCGAGCTCCGGCATGTTTGTACACAGCCGGTGACGGAACGTGTCCGGCGCCTCGGCAAGACGCGCCAGATGCTCCGGCCGGAAGAACGTGTAAATCTCGCGTGCACGCGAAGCCGGATCACGCCGGTCGGTGAAGTGAGTTACCAGCGACGTCGCCTCGAACAGGAACGGGATGGAGAGTCCGTCGACCTGCCACTTGAGTTTGCTCGTGGCGTAGCGCTCGGTCTGCTCTTCCGCGAAGGTCAGGATCGAACCGTCTTCCTTGGCTTCCAGGATGCCCACCGGTCGGCGGTCAACGAACAGCATGTAATCAGCGGGGCCCGTCTCGGTGGGGTACTCGCGCACAGCGACACCCCGCGTCTCACCGAGATTGATCTTGCGGTAGTCCTGTACAACCCAGCCGGCAGCTTCGAGCTTCTGATCGATCTTCAGACGGGCTTTGGCTTCAGGTGTCATAAGGTCCTCAAAATCCGGATTTAGGGAATCAATCCTCACCCGACAACGCGATTACGGAACATATCCAGCTCAAGTATGATCGGCCTTTTGCCGTACAGGAAGCTTAGAAATTGACCGTATCCACATTGGGACATACCACCAACATAGGCAAGGATCTATCCAGGTCAACCAAGCTCCTGGAATGTGGGACACCCTCTGGTGCAAATGTTCACTGTCTGGGATGCGCCAGGCCTTTGCCATCCCGGACCAGGAACATCCCCAAAAGCCGATGTCTCCGGAACGTTCTTCTTTGCAATGCGACGGTCGCGGCATATATTCCTCTAGGTTCAGTTCCTCGAAACCCTGGTGGTCACCGGATGACGACAGACAGCAGCGACGCGAAGCGTTCCCCCATTTCCCTCGATCCCGACGGCCGTCCTGCATCGCAGCAGCTGGTTTCGCTTTCCCAGGCCGTCCTTGGCCCCTTGGATGCCCTGGTCAAAGCGCAGATCCATGCGGCGCGTTCCTTCCTGAACTTCGTGTTCCAGGTGGGCTTCCCCAGCGATGCCGAGCGCGCAGAGGCCCGTGAGCGCGGAGAGATCCTGGCGGAGCACGATCCCCGCACAGTTTCCTTCGACCTCGAACAGACCGGCCCGGACAATCTCCCCCTCAAGACCACCCTCAAGGTGCCGACCTTGGCGTTGCTTCCCATCACTCCTCTGGCCATCGACTCGGCCACCTTCGACTTGGAGCTGTCCATCAAGGAGGTCGCCCGCCACACCCAGCAGAAAGGGGAACCGCAGGACGACGCGCGCCGCCCCTGGTACCTGGTTCCGGACCCCATCAGCATCCGGGGCACCTTGGCTGACGAAGGCCCCGCCGGCACTCCCGGAAAGTCTGCGACCATCAAGATCCACGTGCAGGTGCAGAAGGCGCCGCTCCCGGCCGCGCTCACCCGCCTGATCGGCGCCGTCTCGCAACAAGCCGAGCACAAAGGCCGACCGGACCCGAATTCCTCCACCGACAGCTCCCACTAACCCGCGCAACCAAGGAGACCCACCATGCCCGACACGCCCAACACACCTGTCCCTTCGGAATTTGCCAAGATCCCCCTCGAAGCCATCATCGGCGCCCCGTTGGATGCCGTGGCCAAGGCGCAGCGCGCCGCCGCAGACAACACCATTGGCTTCATCCAGGCCTTGGCGGACAAGAGCCAGTCGTTCCAGTACTCGCGCATCGGCGAGGACGGCAGGGAACAGAAGGTCGCAATCAAAGTCCCGACCTTGGCCTTGGTTCCCACGCCGCACATCCGGATCGATTCGGTGACCACCCACTTCAAGTACGAGATCTCGGAATCCTTGGTGGTCAAGAAGGACACGAGCGCAACCTTGGAAGGCTCTGCCGGCATCAAGTACCTGCCCATCGTCGACCTTTCCCTCAAGGGCTCCATCCAATCGTCGTCCGCCGACGACTCCACCACCAACCGCAGCGGAGTGCTGGAAATCACCGTGCACGCCAGCGAGGCCCCCATGCCTGAAGGACTCGCCAAGGTCCTGAGCCTGCTGGCCAACGCCGCCCAGCCCCAGATCCGGGCACAGACCAATTAGTAGACCTTTGAGCGCCTCATCCGCATTCACGCTCGACTAGCTGGGCACGGCGCTGCGCGTCGAACTGGCTCAGGCGGCCACCGCATTCCGGGCCGAGCAGCAAGCCCGTTGGAGGGAGCTCGGCTCGGAGGTGGAGCGGATGGCCCCGGCATGGCTTGAGATCGGATCCGTGGAGCTCGAGCTGTGTCTCCAGGAGGTTCGTCCCTCCTGGTGGAGGCGCCTATTGGATCGCATCGCGAAACGTTCCCGCCCCGTCGAACCGCAGCGATTTTGCCTGGCCCCATCCGGATCCGATCCGATCCGTGCGGTGCTGCGCTTGCGGCCAACCGACTACGGCACCTTCGAATGGGAGGAGCTGCATGCTGCAGGCTCTGAATGACGGCTGGTGGTCCTTCGCGGAAGGACGCAGGTGGCGGTGCGCCGCTCCTGGATGGTTCTGCGAGATTGACGAACCGGGCAACATCCCCTCCCATTTCCGCGCACCGGGCATCGCGGCTAAGATCGCGCGGATCCGTTCCTTCTACATGGGAAGGCTCGCCTACGGGCCGCTGGATCGGCTTGGGACGGGACTTGACATCCTGGTGGCCAATGCCCTGACCGAATCCTACGGCACGGTCCCCTCTCCCTTCGATCGCCATCGCCTGGAAGCACAGCTCCAGGAACACATCGAACGCCCCCTGCCCGAGCGCCTTGGCCAACTCGTGCAGCGCCTTAGCGACGATGCCATGGGCAAGAGCCTGATCCGTCGCGAGCCGCGCTACGCCGACCCCGTGACGACTCCCGCGCGCCTTTCCGTAGGCGCCCACCACATGTTGATCTCCACGGCCCAGGGCTTGCCGTCCCAGCGACGACGCGGCCAACGCCCTGAGGACCTAGCCAACCAAGTCGTCGAGCTTGCCTCCGACTCGTTGCATTCGGCACGCCTTGCCATCGAGTACCTGAACGGCGCGCTGCGACATCATCAGCTCCACCTCCCACTCATTGCCGCCAGCTACAATGCGGGCTCTCTCCGCGCCACCCGCTCCAATCCCTGGCACCTTGTCCAGTACGGCGAGCACATCGACCGATGGCTCGCGTACTACAACGCAAGCCGCGAAGCGCTCGGCGCCAAGCGTCCGGCCCTCCCTGCCCCCTTGCCCGTTCCGCGAGATCCAGCGGTTCCTCCCGGCATCCCCGCACCCCGCTCCGCTGACGACAGGCTTTCGGCCCATTTCACCTTGCTGCAGATGATCGACTCCCCGACGGCGCGCTCGAAGGGCATCGACAACCATCCGGGCGGGGCCGTCCGCGCCAACCTCCAGCGCATCGCAGAGCTCCTGGAGAAGGTCCGCCACCTCCTTGGGGAGCGGGACCTGCACATCAACAGCGCCTACAGGTGCCCGGAGCTCAACCGAGCAGTCGGGAGCAAGCCCTCCTCGCGCCATGTGCAGGGCCTTGCGGCCGACTTCACCTGCAGCGCATACGGATCTCCGCTGGAGGTCACCCTCGCGATCGCTGCCAGCGGCATCGTCTTCGATCAAGTGATCCACGAGTTCGGGCGCTGGGTCCACATCGGGCTTGAGATGCCAGGAGCCGCTCCACGACGACAGCTTCTGACCATCGACCGCACGGGCACCCGCACAGGGCTCCATCGCGTCTGAGCCGTCACAGCCGGTAAGGGAAACGGCCTGGTCCAGTCCTGGCTTTCCTCGTCCCTCAAGGTCACGCCCCGCCAGCAGCTGGAGTTCCTGGCCAAGGTCCGAGGCCGTCGGCTGGACCTCGCCCCGCACGCCTGGCCCCGAAGACTGGATCATCGCCGGCAAGAATCGAATCGGCCTGGGCCGACTCCCCATTTTCGGATTCCCGCGATTTCCTTTACTTTCGCCTCCGCTTGAATATATGTTCTTCATCATATGAAAGCCTCCAGTTCGCGCAAGGAAGCCACGCACGCCCGCATCGTCGAGGTCGCCGCCCGTGCCATCCGCCGCAGCGGCTACGACGGCACCGGGGTCGCCGACATCATGAAGGAAGCCGGCCTGACTCACGGGGGCTTCTATGCGCACTTCCCCGACCGCAACGCGCTGCTTGCCGAAGCGGCCGGACGCGCCGGGGAGGAGGCCATTGCCGCCTCGGCCCGCATCGCAGCCTCGGCACCGCCGGGCAAGGCGCTGGAAGCCATGCTCAAGGCCTATCTCTCGAAGGAACATCTCGATCACCCGGAGACCGGCTGTCCTCTGGCCGCCCTGGGCTCGGAGATGCCCCGCCAGGCCCCCGAGGTCCGCCGTGCGGCCACTCGCAGCATCAAGGAGATGATCGACCTGGTCGCCCGCCAGTCGCCCGCCTGGGGATCGCCCCATGCCCACCGTGACGCCATGGTCACGCTGTCCACCATGCTGGGCTGCCTGGTGCTGGCCCGCGCCGTGGACGACGAGCACCTCGCCCGCTCCCTGACGCGCGCCGTACTGCACCATGTCTCGAGCCCGGAGCCCTGAGCTCTTTTTTTGCCCACAAATATGATGATCATCATATCAATGTCAACCAAAGGAACTGCACCATGAAACAAGCCTCCATCATCGTCGTGACCGGCGTCTCCTCGGGAATCGGCAGAGCCACGGCCGAGCTCTTCGCAAGCCAAGGTCACCGCGTCTTCGGGACCGTCCGCAAGCTCGCCACGGCCACCGCCCTTTCCAGCGTCGAGTTGATCGAGATGGACGTCACGGACGAACGTTCCGTCCAAGCGGGAATCCAACGGATCCTCGAACGCTCCGGCCGGATCGACATCCTGGTCAACAACGCAGGCGTCTCCCTGATCGGCTCGGTGGAAGAGACCTCGATCCAGGAAGCCACAGCCCTCTTCGACACCAACGTGCTGGGCACAGTGCGCACCATCCAAGCTGTCCTGCCGCAGATGCGCCGCCAAGGCTCCGGCCGGATCGTCAACCTCAGCTCCGTCGTGGGATTCCTTCCCGCCCCTTACATGGGATTCTACGCCGCCTCCAAGCACGCCGTCGAAGGTTTGTCCGAGACGCTGGACCACGAGGTGCGGCAGTTCGGCATCCGGGTGTCGCTCGTGGAACCCGCCTACACCCGCACCCAACTGGATGCCAACTCGCCGCACGCCACCCAACGGATCCCGGCCTACGACACCCAGCACGATCAGCTTGCCCAATCCATCTCCCGCAGCATCGCCACCTCTCCCGGACCGGAACGGGTCGCCAAGACTGTCCTCAAGGCCGCCATCGGCCCTTGGCGCCTGCACTACACGCCGCCGGGCCTTGCCAGCTTCCTGCGACGGGCGCGCCGCTTCCTGCCCACAGGCCTGCTGGACAGCTTGCTCCGCAAGAGCGCCGGCCTCGCCTGACCACCGACTCCTGACGCAGAGAAGATCGACACGAACCGAAAACGGAAACCCATGCAAGCCTTCCTGCTCGAACGCTACGGCAAAGGTGCCGCCCTCAAATCCGCCACAGTCCCGGATCCCCGCCCTGGCCCCGGGGATGTCCTGGTCCAGATCCATGCTGCCGGCGTCAACCCTCTGGATGCCAAGATCCGCGACGGCGCCTTCAAGCTGATCCTCCCGTACAAGCTACAGTTGATCTTGGGGCACGACATCGCAGGAACGGTCCTGGAAGTCGGGACCGGTGTCACGCAGTTCAAGCCGGGGGACAAGGTCTTCGCCCGTCTCGACGATCTGCGGATCGGCGGCTTCGCGGAACGGGTCGCGGTCCGCGAAAGCTCCCTGGCCATCATGCCCGAAACGCTCTCCATGGAAGAGGCGGCCTCCCTTCCTCTGACGGCCTTGACGGCCAGGCAGGCGCTCGTGGAGACGGCGGCCTTGAAGCCCGGCCAAAAGGTGTTCATCCAAGCGGGATCCGGAGGCGTCGGGACGATCGCGATCCAGTTGGCCAAGCATCTCGGAGCAAGCGTAGCCACCACCACAAGCCAAGCCAACGCGGCGCTGGTGCGGGAGCTGGGAGCCGACGTCGTCGTCGACTACCGCAAAGAGGACTTCACCACGGTCCTGGAGGGCTACGATGTCGCCCTGATCAGCCAAGGCGCGGATTCGCTCCGCGATGCACTGAAGATCCTCAAGCCCGGCGCAAAGCTCATCACCCTCTCCGGCCCTCCGGATCCGGAGTTCGGCGTGCGGATCAAGGCGCCGCTTCCCGTCCGCTTGATCATGCGCGCCCTGAGCTCGGGCATCCGCCGGCGTTCCCGGAAGCTGGGCATCGATTTTTCCTTCCTCTTCATGCGGGCCGACGGAGCCCAGCTGAGCGAGCTCTCCAAGCTTGTCACCGCGGGCCGGATCAAGCCCGTCGTCGACCGGGTGCTCCCGATGGACGAGGTCAACCAGGCCCTGTCCCTGGTCGAGGCGGGACGGACCAAGGGAAAGATCGTCCTCAAGGCCCGCTGATTCGATCCGCCCTGAGCTCCCGACGAGCGACGAGGCTCCAGAGTGCATCCCGCAGTATCACCCCTCTCGCGCCATCTCCCCCGCCGGGACCTGCTCGCGCAGGCGGGCGATGTCCTTGACCGGAGGCGTCCCGAAATGCCGGGCGTACTCGCGACTGAACTGGGAAGCACTCGCGTAGCCAACCCGGCGCGAAGCCATTCCGGCATCGGCCAGGGTCGAGAGCATCAGGCGGCGCGCCTCCTGCAGACGCAAGACCTTCTGGTACTGCAGCGGGCTCATCGCTGTGACCGCTTTGAAATGCTGATGGAAGCTTGATGCGCTCATATGGACCATCTCAGCCAAGGTCTCGACTTCGACGGCTTGGTCGTAGTGGTCCCGCAGCCAAGCTACGGCCTTCCCCACCCTTTGCAGACGGGAATCCTCCTGCCCGATCTGGGCCACACGGGACCCCAATGGACTGCGCAGTAGGCGGATCAGGATCTCGTCCACCACCAGGGGAGCCAGCAGTTCCGAATCGCCAGGACTTGCCATCAGGCCGATGAGGCGCGCCACCGCCTCGATCAGGCCCGGTTCGACCGCGGCCACCGAGATGGCACGTCCTTCGGCCCCGCGTGGCAAGCCGTAGGGATGAACCTTCGTCAGGAGCTCCGTGATGCGCTGCGGATCGAGGTCCATCCGGAAGGAGAGGTAGGGCTCGTCTGCGGAGGCACGCACCACGCGGGAGGCCACCGGCACATCCACCGCATAGACCAGGAACCGCGTCTCGTCGTACTCGAAGAGTTCCTGCTCGAGCAGCACGCTCTTGGCCCCCTGGGCCACTAGGCACAGGCCCGGTTTCTGGACGCCGTGGTGCAGTTCCTGGGTCGCCTGCGAGATCCGGTACAGGTGCAGGCCGGGAACACGTAGCTCGAAGTGCCCGTCGTGCGGCGTGTAACGCTCGATCCGCTCGGAAAGAAGCACCATCTCGGGACTGCGCACCCCGACCTCCACTTCAGCCTCCTTGCTCATGAATCCCCCCTTGTGTCCAAATCATAGCCGTTGTCTTCGATCCGCCCGAAATTCCCGGTACATTTCCGTGCCGAGCGACGACGCAACCACCCGTCAAGGACGGCGGCAAGGACCGCAAAGGCCCCGATCACCGCGGCATGCCGCAGCAGGAAGCGCCACCAGGATTCGCCCGGGACGAAGTCCCCGAACAGCTCACGGAGGAACATCCTGGACATCAGGTTTCCGGTGACAAATTCCGTCAATCCAGCCGCGACCAGGCCGACCAGAGTGATCCGCCTCGCCCAGACGGCAAGGGCCCTGTGCCGCCACCTGCCGTCCCGCGCCCAGAGAGGAACGGCCCGTCGCCAATGGCTTCCCAGGTGCACCGACGACAGGAACAGGAGCCAGCAGCCCGCCGCGACATGGAGGTCGCGAGCCGTCCAGGCCTCTCCCTGGGCGGCCCAGGGAAACACCGTGCGCGAGATCAGCGCACCGCTTCCGAGCAGGGCTGCAAGGCTCACCAGAAGCAGGAGGTTGCCCCCCGCATGGAACCGGGCCAACGCGGTTCCGTTCCAGCGGCTACGGTACCAGGAGAGATTCAGGAGGTTGTGTCCCACGAGCATCGCGCAAAGGCCAAGGCCCAAGACCTCATGCACCGCATTTCCCGTCAAGGGATAGGCCATCAGCACCATAAGCACCGACAGCAGGAGAAGATCGACCAAGCGCCTAGCCGTCGACCTGTCCAACTCAGAACCCAATCTTCCGCAGCCAGTCCGCGACATCGCTGCGCGCGCCCTTTGCATTTCGGCCACGGACCGCAAGCCCCTCGAGGAGAGTCGACTTCGGACAGAGCTTCGCAAGGTCGTCGTCGCTGCGTCCCAGTCCGCTTCCCTCGTGGGTGCAGAAGGGAACGATGATTTTTCCTGCAAAGCCGTTTTCCGTCAGGAAGGTCATCACAGGCATGGGCATCGTCCCCCACCAGTTCGGGTATCCGACAAAGATCACGTCGTACGAAGCTGCGTTGGCCAGATGCGCCTTGAGCTTGGGCCGCGCCCCAGCTTCCTGCTCCTGCTTGGCCCG
>Ga0302273_1000638_pt1 | contig 15492 bp, 12 predicted proteins | sample III_Bog_N1_3_FD_198774 | JGI IMG/M metagenome (GOLD analysis project Ga0302273, IMG submission 198774) | Peat permafrost microbial communities from Stordalen Mire near Abisko, Sweden - III_Bog_N1_3 | ecosystem: Environmental > Terrestrial > Soil > Wetlands > Peat | place: Sweden: Abisko... | reverse complement strand
CATGTCTTCATAAAAGCGCATCGCGCGCGTGGTCAGATCGAACTCTTTGGCAAGATCGCTGATGGTGTAGGTGGTGGCCATATGTGACGTTAACGTAAACGGCCAATATAACGTGAATCGCCGCGCCCGGCCCGCGCCAAGTCCCGCGTCAGCGGCGGTTGCCCCCGGCCCCTTGACGCCGACTGTCCACCAGCGCCGTGATGTAGCCCTGCAGCCAGTCGGGGTTGACTGGCTTTTGCAGCAGCCGGGTCTGCGGCGGCAGACCACCGCGCCCGGCAATCACCTGGGCCGACACGCCGCTGATGACGATGATCTGCATCTGGCTCAAATGGTGGTTGCGCTTGACGGTTCTGAGCATCTCGATGCCATCGACGCCCGGCATGGATAAGTCGGTGATCAGCAAGTCCGGCTGCATGCTGGCAATGTCCATCAGTGCTTCGAGGGCCGACGACATCCAGGTGCAGTCAATCGGCAGATCCCAGTCGTCAAACTGGCAGCGGTACAGCTCGCGGGTGTTCTCGTCGTCCTCGACCAGCAGCACGCGCAGGCGGTTTTTCAGCGGGATGTCGGGGCGCGACAGTTGGGGGCTGTTCTTGGCCAAGTAGGCGTTGATCGAATGCAGGGCAATGCGGCGGTGGCCGCCCAGCGTTTTCCAGGCGTCGATTTCGCCTTTTTCCACCAGCGACTGAACGGTGGCCACCGACAGGCCCAGCAGACGGGAGGCATAACTGGTGCCGCAATAGTCATCGCTGGAAAAATCAGCCGCCGTGATGGCTGTTTCAAAAGATTTTGGCTCACTTGACATGGTGTCGTGCCAAAGGAAATAAAGGAATCACTTGTCATCTCTTCTCAAGTCAATGAATTTAAAAATGCGCCTGAAGGTCAGACCGACAAGGGCAACCGGGGCAGGGTGAAAAAGAAAGTCGCCCCGCAGCCGGGCGCCGACTCGGCCCACAAGTGCCCGCCGTGGCGCTCTATCACCCGGCTGACAATGGCCAGTCCGATGCCGGTGCCGGGAAACTCCGACGCGGCGTGCAGGCGCTGAAAGGGAAGGAACAACTTGTCAGCATAAGCCATGTCAAAACCGGCGCCATTATCCCGGACAAAAAAGATCGGCTGGCCTGCTGCATCCATCTGCTGGCCCACGCTGATCTCGGCGTTCTCTTGCTGCGAGGTAAATTTCCAGGCATTGGCCAGCAGGTTTTCCAGCGCCACCTCGAGGAGTCGCCCATCGCCCACGGCGCGCAGGTCCGGCTGGACCGAGACGCGGACCTGGCGCTCGGGCTGGCGCGAGTGCCACTCGGCCAAGCTACGGGTGGCGGCGTCCGTCAAGTCCAGCGGCTCGCTGCGCAGTTGGGCGCGCGTCGTCTGCGACAGCAGCAGCAGGTCTTCGATCAGTTGGCCCATCTGGGCCACACCGGCCTGAATGCGCGCGAGGTAATGCCGCACCTTGTCATTGGCCGCGTCGCCGAGCTGCTTGGCCAGCAGGCGACTAAAGCCATCGACGGTATTGAGCGGCGAACGCAGATCGTGGGAAACCGAATAAGAGAACGCTTCAAGCTCCTGATTGGACAGCCGCAGCGCCGCCTCAATCGCCTTGATCTCGGTGATGTCGGCATCAATGCCAACCCAGAACGCCAGTCGGCCCTGGGCGTCGAACACCGGCGAGGCGCGGTAAGCCATCGTGTGAAAGCAGCCATCTCTGGCCAGAATGCGTCGGGTGCCGCTGTAGGGCTGAAGGCTGGCACGGGAGGTTTTCCAGCGATCCTTGATGCCGTCCACATCGTCGGGGTGAATAATGCTCAGCCACTGGTAGCCGCTCCAATCCTTGAGCTCGCCGCCCATCAACGTAAACCAGGCCCGGTTGTAATAGGTGGCGGCGCCCTCGGGGCTGGCGGTCCAGACCGTCTGCGGTGCCTGCTCCGCCAAGGCACGGAACAAGGCCTCTTGGCGCGCCAGCTCGGCGGTGCGCTCGGCCACCTTTTGCTCCAGACCGGCGTTGAGGCGGCCCACCTCTTCAAGCAGCCGGGTGTTGTCCATCGCAGCCGAAGCCAGGTGGGCCATCTCTAGGACGACATATTCATCTTGCTGGGTGAAGTCGCCCTCGTACTTGTCCGATAGCTGTAGCAGGCCGATGTTTTTTCCGTCGCGGCCAGCCAAGGGGACCGCCAGCCAGCCGCGCAGCGCAGGGCGCGCAGTCGCCTGCAGTCCCGCGCCACGCCAGCGCGGGTGTGCCTGCAATTCAGCCTGCGTCAGGTGCATGGCATGGCCGCTCTCGCAGACCAGCGTCTCCATGCCAGCGCGATCAGGCAAGGCCTCAAAGTGCTGGTTGAACGCATATTTTTCCGACAACGACACCGCCTGCAAACGCTGCCCCTGGGCGCCCCCCAGACGCAGGCTGACCACCGCCTGATGCGCTCCGATCACGCCCCGCGCCTGCTCGGCGACCTCCTGCATCGTGCCTTCGAGCGTTTGGTGCCAAGTGATGGCCTGGGCCGCATCGGCGGCGCGCTGCAGCGTGAACAGGTGATCCTGCACTGCGCCTTCGGCCTTGAGCTGGGCGCTGATATCCAAAGCCACGGCAAAGCACACCACCCGCCCGCCATACTGGACCAAGTGCGACACCACATCTGCCGACAGCACCGAGCCATCCTTGCGCCGGTGCTGCCAGACATTGCGAAATGCAGGCAGACCTGCGGCCAGTTGCTGGCGCAGACACGGGTGCTGGGTCTCGGGCGTGATGTCGAACAGCGTCATGGCGCCAAACTCCTCGGCGCCGTAACCATAGTGCTCAAGTGCCCTTTGGTTCACGGTCAAAAACTGCGCGCCGTCCATGTCATGCAGCCACATCGGCACCGGCGCCGACTCGAACAAAGCCGCATAGCGTTGCTCGCTGTCAATCAGCGCCTGCTCGGCCAGCTTGCGCCGGGTGATGTCCTGAATCACGCCGGAGCGGCGCATCACGGGCACTTCCTGCACGTCGGCATGAACCCGGCCAAACAAGACCATCCAGCGCACCTCACCAGCCGGAGTCAGGATGCGGAACTCGCTCTCCAGTGGCAACGCTGCCTCAATGGCGGCATCCCAGCCCAGCTTGAAGGCGTCCCGGTCCGCCGGATGAAGCCGCTCGAAAAACCCATCGAACGCACACTCACTGGCAACGCTGTCCACGCCAAGAAGCTCATAAACCTCGTGCGAACACCACATCTGCCGACTGACCAGATCAATCTGCCAGTAGCCTATGCAGCCGACACGCTGGGCATCGTGCAGCTTCTCCTGGACCGAGCGACTGTGCGCCAGTTCGGCCTCCAGCGCCTGGCGCTGCTGCTGCAGCGACTCGGCCATCAGGTTAAAACCGGCACCAATGCGGGAAAATTCATCGACCGCATCGGGCGAGCCGATCGGAATGCGTACATCGAGCCGCCCTTGGCGTAGTTGCCCGGTGGCCGCCACCAGCGCCAGCGCGGGCGCGACGATGGCGCTGCCGCTGACGCGCCAGGCCAGCGCAGCGCCCAGCAGCGCCATCAGCGTCAGCGCAGCCAGTTGCAGCTTGAGCTGCTGCAAAGTCGGCGCCAGCACCTCGTTTCTGTCGGCGCTGAGAGCCACAAAAAAAGCGGCGTCACTCGCCAGTCCTGCGGGTAAAAAGGAATAAAGGCGCCGCTGGCCCTGTCTGTCCAACGCTTCACCCACCCCGGTGCTCATGCTTTTGACCGCCTGCTGGAGCAGGACAAGTCGAACTGGCTTGCCAAGCAGCATCGGCTGGGGCGGATTGGTGGCCAGCACGGTGGCATCCCTGTCCATGAGGGTGACACGGCTGCCTTTTGGCACGGGGATAGCCGCCACCGCCTTGGCGATCTCATTGAGGTCCACGGCGGCAAAGACCACTGCGCTCACATCGCCCTGGCTGCTCATCACGGGCAGCGCGAAGGTGATGATGGCCTTGCCTTTTATCCGGCCCACCTTGTAGCCGGTGAGGGTAAAGCTGTGGCGCGCCAGCGTCTGGCGGAAATAATCCCGGTCCCCAACAAACACAGCCGTGTTTTGCTTCTCGCTGACGCAGGAAACGTAGCCATCCAGCCCCACAAAACCCAGGTTGGCATACACCGGAAACTGGCGCGTCAGGGAGCGAAGGTAGCGCGGACAGTCGGCTGCATCGCCATTGAGCAGCCCCTTGGTATTGGCGATGGCCAGCAGCAGCTGGTGCGCCGATTCGGTCACCCGGCTCTGATTGGCCGCAATCAGAGAGGCGGCAAAGTTCAACTCATCGGTGGCCTGGCTGACGGCCGCTTTCTGGTTCAGCCAAGCATTGAGCAGTGACAAACCAAACAAGGGCACCATCGCCGCTGCCATCAGCATCACGAGGCGGTGGCGCAGGGTAAAACGCATTTAGCGGTGTCACATCAGAGCGCCGCAGGCGGCTCGTTGACCCCCAGCCAGTACCCCTGCAGACGGTTGATTTTTTCGGTGAACTCGGCGAAATCGACGGGCTTGCGCACAAAGCTGTTAGCCCCGCTCTGGTAGCAGGCCTGTATGTCGGACTGCTCGCTCGAAGAGCTCAGGATGATGACAGGCACCAGCGCCGTCAGCGGGTCGGCGCGCAGGCTGCGCAGTACATCGAGCCCCGACAGCTTGGGCAGCTTCATGTCGAGCAGCACAAACGACGGCTGCCTGCGCGTGTCGCGCCCAGCGTGTTCGCCCCGCCCCCAGAGAAAATCGAGTGCCTGCACCCCGTCGCGGGCCACGGCAATCTGGCCCTTGACACTTAGCTCTTCAAGCGTCAGCACTGTGAGTTCCAGATGGTCTGGATTGTCTTCAACAACAAGTATCAAATCGTTCATCCTCTGGGCCACGCCGCATGGACCCGTTTTTAGCAGCGCCATCCAATGGCGCGGGCCAAGTTCGTGAGTTTATCCACTCACCAACGGGGGATAGCATCATGCCTGAGCTGGCGGCGCAGCGCGACATGGTCCGGCAGTATCGCCTGAACCACCGCCCAGAAGCGCGGACTGTGGTCCATCACGCGCAGGTGGCTCAACTCGTGAACCACCACATAGTCGAGCAGCTCGGGCCTGACATGCAGCAGCCGCCAGTTCAGCCGGATCGTGCCATCCGCCTTGGCGCTGCCCCAGCGCGTGGCGGCGCTGGACAAGCCGAGCTGGCGCCACTGCACGCCCAGCCGGGGCGCAAAGTGATTCAGCCGCTCGGTGAAAATCTGCCGCGCCTGCTGCATCAGCCAGACCTGGACGGCTTTCTGGATCTGCTCGGGCTGGGCGCTGCCCGGCGTCAGTGCCACCTGCAAGCGGGCCGCGCCGGAAAGTTCGTCCCGGTACAAGACGGTGTGCGTCAGCGATGGCGCCAGCACCAGCGTCAGCAGCTCGCCCTGGAAAGGCAGCACGGCGCCATCGCACCAGTCGATGCGGGCCGCTTCGAGACGCTGATGGCGCGCCCCGATTTCCTGCAGCTTGCGCACAATCCAGCCCGCCTTGCGCTGCAGCGCCTGGTCGATGTCGGCCAGCGCCAGCCCGGTCGGGGCGCTGACGGCCAGCCCCTCGGCGCTGACGCTAAAGCCAATGCTGCGGCGCGGGCTGCGGCGCAGCGCATAAGCGACCGGCTGGCCATCCAGCAGGGTTTCGTGCGCGGCGCGCGGGTGGTGGAAACCGGCAGGCGCAGACGCTGCGTGGACGCCGGAATCGAGCATCCGCTGAAGACGGCGCAGCACCCTGTCGGCCCTTCTCAGGGCTGACCGACCGCCGTCGGTGCTGCCGGGCTGGCGGGATTGCCCGGATAGGCTTCCGGGTCGAGGCGGTGCATTTCCGCTTCAATCCAGTTTTCGACTTCGAGCATCAACTCGTCGTGTCTGCGGCCCACCGTCGGAATCGGCTTGCCAATCGAAATATCGACAATGCCCGGCCTTTTGATAAACGCCTTGCGCGGCCAGCATTTGGCCGAGGTCACGGCAATCGGGATCACCGGCACGCCCGCCTGAATCGCCAGCCGGGTGCCGCCGGATTTGTACTCGCCCTTTTGGCCGCGTGGAATGCGCGTGCCCTCGGGAAACATGATGACCCAAGTGCCCTGCTCCATCAGCCGCTTGCCCTGTTCGACGACCTTGCTGAACGCGCGCTTGCCTTGGCTGCGGTCAATGTGAATCATGTCCATGCGCGCCATCGCCCAGCCGAAAAACGGGATGTAGAGCAGCTCTTTTTTAAACACATAGGCCAGCGGGTGCGGCATGATCGCCGGCATCACCAGCGTCTCCCAAGTGGACTGGTGCTTGACCAGCAGCACCGCCGGGCTTTTCTCGCCGGTGGGCAGGTTTTCCATGCCGGTGACGCGGTTCTGGATGCCCAGAATGACGGTGCCGCTATCGACAATCAGCCTGAGCCAGCGCGCACACATCCAGTACATCGTCGTGCTGCTGACGAACAGCGAAGCAATCACGACAAACAGCGCCCACGGAATCACTGTGAGAATCAGCCACAGCATGTGCAGCACGGAACGAATCAAAGGCATGGCGGGAGTTTCCGGTCAGAGGGGCAGGCGGTAAGGCTGGTCATGCGGATGTTTGCTGCGGCGCGGCGTCGGCGCTGTCAGCCAGCAGGAAATCGGCAAAGGCCGACAAATCCCGGTGTACCTGTGTGCCCGGCGGCAGCCCTTCGGGCGGCGCCATGCCCCGGTATTTTTCGGACTTGCCGGTCAGCACCAGATGCGGCTCGCAGCCAGCCGCCGCGCCCGCCTGCAAATCGCGCAGCGAATCGCCCACCGCAGGCACGCCGCGCAGCGGCACACCAAAGCGCAGGCCGACCTGCTCGAACAGCCCCGGCTGGGGCTTGCGGCAGTGGCAATCGTCTTCGGCGGTGTGCGGACAGTAAAAAATCGCATCAATGCGCCCGCCCTTGGCCGCCAGCAGCTTGAGCATCTTGGCATGCATCGCGTTCAGCGACGCCACATCAAACAGCCCGCGCCCCAGGCCCGACTGGTTGGAAGCAATCACCACATGCCAGCCGGCGTGATTAAGCCGGGCAATGGCTTCGAGCGCGCCGGGCAGCGGCAGCCACTCTTCGGGACTTTTGACGAAGTCGTCGCTGTCACTGTTGATGGTGCCGTCGCGGTCTAGGATGACGAGTTTCATGCGGGTAAAGGAGGATTGGGTTTGTTTCGGCTTAACTCAAGCACACGGTTTATTAACTGTTCACGTTCGGTGGCGCTGTCATCTTGATGCACCAGCAGCCATTCAAGTGACAAACCGAGCGCACCGTCAGTCAGGATTTTCAGAATCCGGTCTCCGGTCACGATCACACGATCTGCCTCTACGGCAGCAGCCAGCATGTGCGCATCTTTTTCCAACGCGGCACGATCTGGTCCGCCCAAACTGGCGTGCGCCGTAATGCGCGCCATGATGGCATGTTGGCAGACCTGCAACGCCTGTGCATTCAGCGGAACCATCTGCTTTCGCGCCACCATAGCAGCGCGCCATTTGAAGGCCAATCTTGACTGGTGTTTGTCCCACTCAGCCTTGATCTCGCTGGAAAATGCTGCACGGTGACCGATCTCCAGCACGGAGCTCAGCAGCGCGGCGCAATGCGACGAATGTCCTTCCTTGGCGCCAGCACTGCGCAGAACCGACGCATCAATGGCCAGCAGACGCGACTGTTTGCTCATGGCGCGAGCAGTACAGCTTCGGCTGCCAACAAATAATCCTGCTCGGCTTCCAGCTCGGTGGCTTCAAAATCCTGCGGCCACGCGCCATAAGCGCCCGCATCGTCCAGATCGGCGGTATCGACTGTCGTATCGCCCTTGTTGTCGCGCGTGACCCAGTGGAGTTTGACCAGCGCCTTGTCCAGCGACTTCTTGGCCACCAGCGTCTGCACGGCACGAACGAAGAGCAGGCTGTGCGTTTCGACCACGACTGTCGCCTGCCGTGTCGCCGCATCGGCAAAAATTTGTGCCAAAGCTCTTTGCGCCCTGGGGTGCAGATGGGTTTCGGGCTGCTCGATGTAAACAAACTGCCCCTGACGCGCCACCAGCAACGCCACCAGCACCGGCAGCACCTGCGACACGCCAAAGCCGACATCGGCAATGCTCACCAAGTCATTGGCGCCGCCCCGCGCCGCTGTTGGCAAACGTCCGACTTGAAGTTCTACCCGCGTGTCGTCGAGTTTTTTCGCGGTCACTTTCCACGTCAGGCCGAGCTGCTGCAACTGGCTGCCGAGCTGGGACAGGCGCTTATCGCCTTTTTCCTGCCAGTCGGCGATGATGCTGGCGACGTAGGCGTCGAGCGTTCCGGGATAGCTGTTTCCGACAGCCGTTTTGGGATAGCTTCTCAGCGGATTGCCGCGCAGGCCGGGGACGTGGATGATGTTTCGGCCAATCAAATCACTAAATTTATCAACTAAATTTGGAATAGATAAAATCTGACCGCCTTTAAAACTAGTAGCTGCGCGCAGAAAAATTCGCTCCCGAATCACCCCGAGCGTTTCTTTTTTCAAGACTTTGCTCCACTGGTATCCTTTATCAATCCCTTTAAGGTAAGCGAACAACTCTTCCGACGTTGTGTTTTCGGTGATGCGCTGCACCGCGCCTTTTTCATCCGTCAGCGCAGTTTCCTTCACGCGAAGCTGCCCTTTGTCGTCGAGATCAAAACTCAATCGAAGCGCGGTTCCATCCATTCGCGCCAGCCCAATCACCAACTGTTTTTCCGCGCTGGCTTTTGAAAATATCTGCGCCAGTTCAGTGAACTTGACATTCGGGCCATCCAGAAGCAGCGGACCCGGATCGTAGGCCGCCTCCAGCGTCTGCTTGAGCAGCAACAGCGGCTGCATAAAACTCGACTTGCCCGAGGAATTCGCGCCCGCCACGATGTTGAGCGCGCTCAACGCCAGCTTGCGCTCGGCCCGAATCGACTTGAAGCCTGCAATGCTGATTTCCAACAGACTGTCAGCGGGCAGCACGGTGGTTTTTGCGGGCTGTGGCACGGATTTTTTCAAACTGGCCATTTAGCCTCCTAAGACTTGGTCGCAGCGGCAACGCATGACGAGTTTCATGATAACAAGCGAATCAATGAGAAGACGCCGAAGCCGCCCCGGCCAGCGCGGGCATTTGCCAGCCGGTGACGAACAGGCCGCTGAAACGCCCCGGCGCCAATTGCAGCGCCAGCCTATCGCCGGTCTTCAGCGGCGCGGCTTGCGGGTCGTCGATCAGCAGGCGCTGGGGAATCGGTAAGCCCGGCACCTGGAGCACCAGCTCGGTGCCGCCCAGGCTGTGCAGGTTCGGCATCTTCGACTGGCTGGTCACCACCGTGGCCACGACGGGCGGTGGCGCGGCGGACAGCGCAGCACCCGGCTGCAGAAACAGCCCTTGGCTGTTTAAGTAACGCTGCACCATAGCCGCGCTGCCCGCCAGTCCGAGCAGCAACCAGACCGCGCCCAGCACGACCAGCGCGCGGCGCGAGCCGATGCGGCGCAGCCCCCAGACGGCACCCGCCAGCAAGGCCAGCACCAGCGCCACCGGCCAGAGCAGGTCCAGCGTGCCGCTGGTCGTGCCGACCGGCACCAGCGGCAAGGCCGGTGTCGTGCTCAGGCGGTCGGTGAACAATTGCAAAATCCAGCGCACACCGACCATAAAGGCCGGTGGCCCGAACAGCAGCCAAGCCGTGTGCTGGGAAGTCCAGCCAGCCAGCAGCCCCGCCGCTGGCGACAAGTCAGCGGCAGGCGGCGGCGCAGGGTGTGGTTCAGCGGCCATCAGCAGTTCAGTCAAACGTCAAAGCCGCTCAAGCCGCCAGGCGCGACAAATCGGCCACACGGTTCATCGCGTCATGCAGCGTCTTGAGCAGGCCGAGCCGGTTCAGGCGCAGTTCGGCGGCGTTCTCCACGTCGTCAGGCACATTGACCATCACGCCATCAAAAAAGGCATCGACCGGCGCACGCAGCGCGGCCAGCGTTTGCAGCGAGGCGGTGTAGTCGCCCGCGTCGAACTGCGCGTTGGCCTTGGGCAGCACGTCTTTCATGACCGCGTACAGCGCGATTTCCGCCGCTTCCTTGAGGTCGATCTCGCTGACGTGGGCATCGACTTCCGGCGCTTTTTTCAGGATGTTGCTGATGCGCTTGTTGGCCGCTGCCAGCGCGGGCGCTTCGGGCAGCGCGGCGAAGGCACGGACGGCGGACAGGCGCTTGGGGATGTCACCAAGTCGCTGCGGACGCAAAGTCAAGACAGAATCGACTTCCTGTGCGCTGAAACCTTGGTCTCGCAAATTGACAGCTAGACGGTCAAATATAAAGCTTTCAACCTTAGCCCCTGTATCAGGAGCGAGTTGAATCACATTCAAATTATCTCTATCACCAGTGATCCATATAACGCCATTATCTGGGCGCCCTAGTGCATCAGATTGGAGAATTATTTTGTTCAGCAGATGATGTAGTGTGACATTCAGATCGGCCTCAATAAGTATTCTTATAACACCAAGAGCGTGACGCCGAAGAGCAAACGGGTCTTTGTCACCTGTTGGAATTTGACCTATTCCAAACAAACCGACTAATGTCTCCAACTTATCTGCAAGCGCCACCAACAGACCAACTAGATTACGCGGCAACGAATCTCCAGAAAATCTTGGCTTGTAATGATCTTCAATAGCTTCTGGAACTTCGAATGGCAATTTGTCATGAATTGCGTAGTACTTCCCCATTACTCCTTGCAACTCTGGAAACTCACCAACCATATCACTCAGAAGGTCTGTCTTGGCCAATAGAGCTGTTTGGTACGCTTTAGTCGCTAAGATATATCCCATATCACCTCCCAGCAATATAGCAATCGTTTCTGCGAAATGAGCGACTCGTAGGGAGCGCTCGCCCTGCGTGCCCAGCTTATTGTGATAAACCACTTTATCCAGCCCGGCAATGCGGGACGCCAGCGTTTTCTTGCGGTCCTGGTCGAAGAAAAATTTGGCGTCGGCCAGGCGCGGGCGCACCACGCGCTCGTTGCCGCCGATGACAAAGCTGGCATCGTCGGGGCTGATGTTGCTGACGACCAGAAACTTGTTCGTCAGCTTGCCGCTGGCGTCGAGCAGCGGGAAGTATTTCTGGTTCGCCTTCATCGTCAGGATCAGGCATTCCTGCGGCACATCGAGGAATTCTTCCTCGAAGCTGCACACCAGCACGTTCGGGCGCTCGACCAGCGCGGTGACTTCGTCGAGCAGCGCGTCGTCTTCAATCGGCTGCACGCCGCCGCCGACTTCGGCGGCGGCTTCGGCCAGCTGGCGGGCAATTTCGGCCTTGCGCTGGGTGAAGCTGGCAATGACGGCACCGTCGATTTCCAGCGTCGCGGCGTAGCTGTCGGCGTCATGAAACACCACGGGATCGACGGCGGCTTCAAAGCGGTGGCCGTGCGTGCTGTTGCCTGCGCTCAGCCCCAACACCTTGACGGGCACGATGGTGCTGCCGTGCAGCGCGACCAGACCGTGCGCCGGGCGCACAAAATTCACGCTGGTCCAGCCGGGCAGTTCGCAGTCGCTTTGCAACTGGTAGCTCATGACCTTGGGGATCGGCAGCTTGGCAATCGCTTCGTCCAGTGCTTTTTGCAGGCCGCTGTCGAGCGTGGCGCCGGTGGCCAGGCTGTCGTAAAACAGGGCTTCGGCCTTGCCGTCCGGGGCGCGCTTGAGGGCGGCGACGGCAGCGGCTGGGTCGGACAAGTCTGCGCCGAGCGCCTGCAGCTTTTTCAGCAGCGCGGGCGTGGCCTCGCCAGCGGCGTTCAGGCCGACAGCAACCGGCATCAGCTTTTGCTGCACGGCCTTGTCGGCGGCCTTGAGCCAGACATGGCTGATGTGCGCGGCCAGGCGGCGCGGTGAGGCGTAGGCGGTGACGACCGAATCATCGGAGGCAAGACCCAGCGCCTTCAGTTGCGCGGCCAGCACGCTGGCAAAGGCGTCGCCGAGTTTTTGCAGCGCCTTCGGCGGCAGCTCTTCTACAAACAGTTCGACCAGGAGATTTTTTGTTGTCATGCTTGTTCGCTCCGGCCTTCAGGCGGCTTTCTTCTTGAGAGGAATCATCTGTTCGACCCATTCGCGCGGGGCCAGCGGAAAGCCCAGGCGTTCGCGGCTTTCGTAGTAGCTTTGGGCGACGGCGCGGGCCAGGTTGCGGATGCGGCCCATGTAGGCGGCGCGCTCGGTCACGCTGATGGCGCCGCGTGCGTCCAACAGGTTAAAGCTGTGCGCGGCTTTCAAGACCTGCTCGTAAGCGGGCAAGGCGAGCTGCTGCTCGATCAGGTGCTTGGCCTGTTTTTCATGCGCGGTGAAGGCGGTGAACAGAAAATCGGCGTCGGAATGCTCGAAGTTGTAGGTTGATTGCTCGACTTCGTTTTGCTTATAGACATCGCCGTAGGTCAGGCCTTCGGTCCAGATCAGGTTATAGACGTTGTCCACGCCTTGCAAATACATCGCCAGGCGCTCCAGGCCGTAGGTGATTTCGCCGGTGGCCGGTTTGCAGTCGATGCCGCCGACCTGCTGGAAGTAGGTGAACTGCGTCACTTCCATGCCGTTGAGCCAGACTTCCCAGCCCAAGCCCCACGCGCCCAGCGTCGGGTTTTCCCAGTCGTCTTCGACGAAGCGGATGTCGTTCTTTTTCAGATCGAAACCGAGGGCTTCGAGCGAGCCGAGGTACAGCTCTAGGATGTTGGCCGGGGCGGGCTTGAGCACCACCTGGTATTGGTAGTAGTGCTGCAGGCGGTTCGGATTTTCGCCGTAGCGGCCATCTTTCGGGCGGCGGCTGGGTTGCACGTAAGCGGCTTTCCACGGCTCGGGGCCGAGGGCGCGCAAAAAGGTGGCGGTGTGCGACGTTCCGGCGCCGACTTCCATGTCGTAGGGCTGCAGCAGCGCGCAGCCCTGGTCGGCCCAGTAAGACTGCAGCTTCAGGATAATTTGCTGGAAAGTGAGCATAGGAATAGGTGGTGACTAAAGCGCGGCGCCGCTGGCAGGCCAGCACCAGAAAAACGCGACGCCGGACGGCGGCGTCGCAAAATCGCTCATTTTACGCGGCGCAGGGGCGGCGCCCGCCCGGCCTGGCGCGCTTCTTGGCGCCGCACGGTCAGCGCCAGCCAGGTCACCAGCAGGCCCAGCGCCCACAGCGGCCACAGGCCCAGGCGCGACACCCACCAAGCGTAAGGCGTGATGGCGCTGCGGCCCAGCACCGCGCCGGTCAGCACGCCGCGCGTGTGGCGCTCCAGCGACTGCGTGACCACGCCCCGGTAGTCGATGATGACGGTGGCGCCAGTGTTGGTGGCGCGAATCATCGGGCGGCCAAATTCGAGGGCGCGCATGCGCGAAATCTGCAAATGCTGGTCAATCGCCACGGTGTTGCCAAACCAGCCAATGTTGCTGACGTTGACGAAGATGGTCGGTGCGCGCGCCGGGTCCAGAAAGCGCGCGCCCAGCTCCTCGCCAAACAGGTCTTCGTAGCAGATGTTCGGCGCCAGCCGCTGGCCCTGCCAGTCGAAAGAAGGCTGGCCGATGGCGCCCCGGTTGAAGTCGCCCAGCGGGATGTGCATCAGGTTGGTGAACCAGCGAAACCCGGTCGGGATGAACTCGCCAAAGGGCACGAGGTGGTGTTTGTCGTAGCGGTAAGGATCGGGCGATGGCGCGGCTGGCTGAGCGGACATGGCGGCGTCCAGAGCGTCTGCAGTGGCCTTGACTTTGGTGGCGGGCAGCGCAGCGGGCTTGAGGCCGATCACCGAATTGGAATAACCAGCCTCGTAACTGCCCAGCGGCAGGCCAATCAGGGCGGCCTGCGCTCCGGTGGCAAAACGGGCCTGCAGCGCCTCCAGATAGCCGCTAGGTAACTGCTGCGGCAGCAGCGGCAGGGCGGTTTCGGGCGCGACCACCAGCGCGGTTTTGGCGTCGAGCAGTTGCTCGCCATACCAGCGCAGCGCCGTGGTCACGCCAGTCTGGTCCTCGAATTTCTCGTCCTGGGGAATATTGCCTTGCAGCAGCGTCACCGTCAAAGGTGCCGCAAGCGCCGGGTCGGCCTCAGCGGTGACGGGCTGGGGCAGCCAGGCCAGCGCCAGCAGAATGCCGCCCAGCACAGCCAGCCAGCGGGTGACGGGTGCCAGCAGCAAAAAAGCCGCCCAGGCCGCGATAAAGGCGGCCAGAAAGCTTAGGCCGTGTACGCCGATCCAGGCCGCCAGCGGCCGGGCCCAGCCATCGACATGGGCGTAGCCGCCCTCGCCCCACGGAAAGCCGGTGAAGAGCTGAACCCGCGCCAATTCGGCCAGCAGCCACAGCGCCGCAAACACCAGTGCGCGCGGCGCCGCTCGGGCGGGCGCCAGCAGCGCAAACAGCCCGCAGGCAGCGGCGTAATACAGACTCAGAAAAGCCGCCAGCAGCAGCACGGCCAATGCCGCCAGCGGCGCGGCCAAATCGCCATAGCGGTGCATTGAAATAAACATCCACCAGAAAGTGGCGCACAGCATGGCAGTAGCAAACAGCCCGCCCAGCCAAGCACCGCGCTGCCACGAGCGGGCACCGTCAAGCTGACCGGCCAGCAGGCCCAGCGCCAACAACTGCAGCCAGCCCAGCGGCTGGCCCTGCGCCAGCCCCAGCCCAGCGCCGAAGGCGAAAGGCCAGGCCATGCTGGCCGCATGGGCCACGCCAGCGAGCAGCACAATCGCCAGTTGAAACAGGCCCAGCCCCGAGCGCCACGCTGGCACAGAACGGGGCGGCTTGAACCGGGACCAGGGGACGGGCGAAGAAGCCTTCATGCCGCTGCAGGCGACACCTTGAACCAACGCACCGCCCCGCCTTTGGTGTGCAGCACGGTGAACTGCAGCCCGGCCAGCACATGATGCTCGCCGCGCTTGGGCACATGGCCGATTTCATGGGCGACCAGGCCGCCAATGGTTTCAAAATCGGTTTCCGGCAGCATCACCTTGAAAGCCTCATTGACCCGCTCAATGGCGGTGTCGCCGCTAACGCGGTAAGTGTGGTCGCTGAGACCAAAAATATCGCCCTCGTCCTCGACGATATCGAACTCGTCCTCAATCTCGCCGACGATCTGTTCGAGCACGTCTTCAATCGTGATCAGGCCGGCCATGCGGCCAAACTCGTCAATGACGATGGCCAGGTGGTTGTGGTTGTCGCGGAAATCGCGCAGCAACTGGTTCAGCCCCTTGCTTTCGGGCACGAACACCGCCGGGCGCAGCAGCGCCTTGATATTGAGCTCGGGCGCACGCTGCAGCTTGAGCAAATCCTTGGCCATCAAGATGCCCAAGATGTTTTCCTTGTTGCCCTCATAGACCGGAAAACGCGAGTGCGCCGTGTCGATGATCAGGTGAATCAGCTCGTCAAACGGCGCGTCGATGTTGATCAAGTCCATGCGCGGCGCGGCCACCATGACATCGCCCGCAGTCATGTCGGCCATGCGGATCACCCCTTCGAGCATCTCGCGGCTTTGTTGGCCGATAACATCGTTGTCCTGGGCCTCTTGCAGGGTTTCGATCAACTCGTCTCTG
>Ga0302273_1000637_pt1 | contig 15493 bp, 12 predicted proteins | sample III_Bog_N1_3_FD_198774 | JGI IMG/M metagenome (GOLD analysis project Ga0302273, IMG submission 198774) | Peat permafrost microbial communities from Stordalen Mire near Abisko, Sweden - III_Bog_N1_3 | ecosystem: Environmental > Terrestrial > Soil > Wetlands > Peat | place: Sweden: Abisko... | reverse complement strand
GGCTATTCCGGCAGATATCAATGTGCAGATTTTGAGTAAAGTATCGCAGCCTGGTTTTACTTCGGCCCAAGGTACTCTCGAAAATATTTCGCAGGTGATTTCAGAAAAAAAACCTCCAATGCCTGCCTTAATTATTATTGGTCGAAATGTAGTAAGGTTGAATGAGTTACTTCAACTCAACTGATTTTGGTTTTTTCGGACGTTTTTTTTCCTTTTTTCCCCTTTTCCTTTTTCCTTCTTCCTACCTATTTTGTGGTATATAAATTACCCGAAACAAGGTATTTCCTGACATGTTTTTCGTTTTCATATTTGTAAGGTCAATTAACGACAACCAAAAATGAAGGCGACACAACAAATATCCATTTTCAATTTGCACCGGATGAACGGTACTGGCACTCTGAATGCCGGACTGTGTTGTTGTCTCCGAATGTGTAATCCGGCTTTTCGAATGCGAATGTGCAGCTAACGCATTCTTCAGTTTATAATCTTCTTTTTCTTACGGTATTCTTTTGTCACAAATTGAAATTTATGCGTTTCAATTCGGGGTAAAAATTTGGTGTACCAACATTTACGCAAATAAAAACTTATCAATAATAATTTTAAAATTAAATCTCATGACAACACAAAAATTAAAATTCGAAACACTGCAACTACATGCAGGACAGGAAGTAGACAAGACTACGAATTCAAGGGCGGTTCCTATTTATCAAACATCATCGTATGTGTTCAACAATGCCGATCATGCGGCCAACCTTTTCGGGTTGAAAGAGTTTGGTAACATTTACACCCGGATACAAAATCCAACCACCGATGTATTTGAAAAACGGATTGCCGCTCTCGAAGGCGGGGTGGCTGCCTTGGCAACTTCTTCAGGACTGGCAGCCCAGTTTATTGCGCTGACCAATATTTTACAGAATGGCGATAATTTTATCTCTACCTCATTTCTTTACGGCGGCACCTACAATCAGTTTAAAGTTCAATTTAAACGGCTGGGCATTCAGGTGAAATTTGTGAATGGCGATGCTCCTGAAGAATTTGAAAAGCTGATCGACGAAAAGACCAAAGCCATTTACCTGGAAACGATTGGAAATCCCGAATTCAATATTCCTGATTTCGATGCCATTGCCGCCATTGCCAAAAAGCACGACATTCCTTTGGTGGTTGATAATACTTTCGGAACTGCCGGATATCTTTTCCGCCCTATTGAGCATGGAGCCAATATCGTGGTCGAATCGGCTACCAAATGGATCGGCGGACATGGAACCAGCATTGGCGGGGTAATTGTTGATGCCGGAAACTTTAACTGGGCAAACGGCAAATTTCCGCAGTTTACCGAACCTTCAGAAGGTTATAATGGGCTGGTATTCTGGGATGTATTCGGAGCTAACGGTCCATTCGGAAATATTGCCTTTATCATTCGCGCCCGCGTTGAAGGTTTGCGCGATTATGGTTCTTCGTTGAGCCCGTTCAATGCCTTCTTGCTGTTGCAAGGGCTCGAAACCTTGTCGTTGCGCGTTGAACGCCACGTTCAAAATGCGCAAATTATTGCCGATTGGCTAAGTGGCCATCCTCAGGTAAAGAATGTAAACTATCCGGGTCTGGCTTCCAGTTCTTATCATGAATTGGCAAAAAAATACCTGAAAGTTGGTTATGGCGGCGTACTTTCGTTCCAGATCGACGGAGGTAAAGAAGCTGCCGATGAGTTCATCAATAACCTGAAGCTGATCAGTCATTTGGCCAATGTTGGCGATGCTAAAACGCTGATTATTCATCCGGCTTCGACCACTCACCAGCAATTATCTGATGAAGCTCAGTTAGCAGCCGGGGTAATTCCGGGATTGGTTCGCTTGTCAGTTGGTATCGAGCATGTTGAGGATATTATTCAGGATTTGGCCCAGGCATTTATCAGCGTCAAACATTTGTCCGAAATAAATAAGAAGCCCGAAGTAGAGGTAAAAGAGAAAAAAAGTTTAATCGGAAATATTTTGAATTTATTTTAGTCTGACCTAGTGAAGTCCCGGAGAGATCCGGGGCTTTTTTTACTTGTTGCCATTTCAATCCGTCCCATTTATGGGGCGGATATTTGCATTTCAAATGAATGTCTAATTGATAATGGATTTATCGGTTTATTGGTTATGAATAGCCCAGACCTTTAGGTCTGGGGAAAATAGGGAATAGACAAATTAGTCGATTTCATGCGTCGATTAGACAATATTGGGTGGAAAATAGTGGGTTTTATCATCAGGTTAATCCCGTTAGGGATTCGATATGGGTAGCAAATTGAAATAGGCAATAATTCCGTCCCGGATGGGACGGAATTTCATCTTCTGATTGATCTGTTCTACCCACATTTGGTGCCTAACGGCACGATTCAAAAAGCGCTCCGCCTATGCACAAAAGCTGGCAGTGGCTAGTGTTGATTTGCCAACAAATGGCTGACAGTCAATCAGCACTTTTTAGCAACGAATTTTAATCCCAGGAAAACTCCCATCATTAATATTTAAATTCTCTACCTTTACTGGTCGTCACGTGAATATTCTGAAGAGAAAAAACTGGTCGAGGTTATACTGGTGAAAACATTCATACAGACCACCGATCCGCAATTAAGAGGTGTCGATTGCCGTCACCAGCTACATTAAACAAGGTAATTGCATAGCCGAATGAACAGGGTTTTGGTGAAATACAGTTAACCTTGTCCCTCCGGATATAGCTTGGTTATTGTTCCGCGTGGCTTGATTATAAATCCAGTACTAAAACGCTGATTGCCATTCGCCATCGACTGGCAAATCCGCCTCAGCGACTGCAAGCTTTTACCTATCCGGTAGTGGGGATATCTGTTGGAAAAATATTTTTACCTGACAACAATAATCCAAAACACCAATTTTGATGTTCCATAACATTTTGCCCGCAGAAAATCAGTAAATCAGTAATTTATAACATAATCCGTGAATATCCGTGAAATTGGCTATTGACTTTGATAAAATTATGCATTACATTTATACACGTTATTCGAAGATATGCATATCATGCGATTCAATACTAGTATAAATAATATTACTACTGCAAAAATAAGTTCAAAAAAACAACCCGACATTTTGCCGGGTTGCCAAACAAATATAATTATTTAATAACCGGGCAAGGAAGTTACCGCTTACCTGCCCACAAACTTTGTAAAACTATGAAAAAAATTGAATTGTTTTTAATCACATGTTTTGTGGTTCTTTCATTTGGCGCGATGGCGCAAATTCAAATTAATTCGTCTGGTTACGTTGGGATTGGGACTGCCCCCAATTCCAGTTACAAGCTTAATGTTGGCGGAAGTAGCTATTTTAGTGGAAGCTCATATATTAATGGGAACAGCTACTTCTACTATCCTACATTAATGAGTGGCTCTTCTACTAATTCTCCATTTTTGGTAGTTTCCGGAAATACAGGATCGGCTCCTAATGTATATATTGCCGGCACTACTACAGGTAGTTATATTTTGTCTATTAATGGTAGCGCCCTTGCAAGCGGCGGTATTTGGCAAGGTTCCGACAGTAAGCTCAAGAAGAATATAACCCAATTGGACGGGAAATTGATGCTGTCGAAAATAATGAATATTGATGGTAAAAAGTATGAGTTTAAAAATAAGGAAGAGCTTAAAGAGGTTTATTCCAAATTGAGTAGCGATACGTTGATCTCTAAAAAGATTCCTCAGTTGCCTAAAGGGGAACAATACGGGTTTATTGCACAGGAAATAGAAAAAGATTTTCCTGAACTGGTCAAAACCGATTCGATAACTACTCTAAAAGCCGTTAATTACGAGGGGATGATCCCTGTTCTGTTGCAGGTAATAAAAGAACAACAATTACAACTGGTTCAACTTCAACAGCAAATCGACCAAATTGCAGGCACTTCTAAACTGAAGAACACGACCATTACCACCGGAACAAACAACCTGGCCGAAACCCAGGCTCAGCTAGATCAAAACATTCCTAACCCATTTAGTAATGAAACAAAAATTGGCTGTTTTATCCCTGATGGTTCAACTACTTCAATGTTGTATATCTACAATATGAATGGAACTCAATTGCAACAATACAGTATAACCGGCAAAGGGAAACAATCTGTAACGATTAGCGGCAATAGCTTCGAGCCGGGAATATACCTCTATGCACTTGTTATTGATGGCAAGGAAGTAGATACGAAACGAATGATTTTGACTAAGTAACTATAACAAGATAAATCTGTTAATACTCTTGCCATGAAAATGAAATTTATTTTGGTAATTATTGCATTAACCTCTGTTTGGAGCTTATCTGGCCAAAGCTTAAACCTTCTTAATTCGAATAAGCTTTGGAGTAACTTGAGATCTTGGAGACCCTCATACCCAAATTATTTAAAAGAAACCAATTTTATTAAGTTTAGTGGCGATACCACCATTGAATCAATGACCTATAAAAAGGTGATCCAATCTTATGACAGTCTTAAAATCAAGTGGAACCTCATAGGTTTTGTGAGAGAAGAACCACTATCGGGTTTGTATTTTAGAAATCTGGATGAACAGGAAGGTCTCTTGTACAAATATAATTTGCAACTCAACGATACATTTACCATTGTAAATACTTACTTACCGCTAGAGGTACAATCAATCAAGGTATTTGTTAAAGACATCGATTCGGTAGCAATCAATGGTACTTATAAAAGACGATACATGGTAAGGACTATGTTCAATACGGATACTTTGATCGAAGATTTGGGGAGTACTCAGGGCATTATGTTCCCATGTGCTCCATTAGTACTTTATTATACGCTCCTTTGTTACTATGAAAATGACGTTTTAGTTTACAAAAATAGCAACTTTGAACGTTGTTACTATAACACACTACCAACAAATATTAGCCAGGTGGAATCAAGGCGATTCAAGATATATCCAAACCCATCCCGGCAAGAAATCACGATACTATTTGCTGATGATAAGCATAGAATTTTTAGCATTTACGACGGGCTTGGATGCCAGTTAAACGTGATTAATTTTAATGGCACAGAATATAAACTGGATATTTCCAAATACCCTCCTGGTATTTACTACGTTACTGTTCAAGGTCAAAATCAATATGGCCAAGAGTTTATCAAATACTAATTAATTAGCATAAAATGAAAATTTTCACTAAACTATTAATAATATTGGTCGTTTTGCTATATTCAAAGCCATCCAATGCACAGGAATATTCTATAAATAAAAGCTTTACAATTGATACTGAATTATCCATTTTTAAAACTGATAACCCAATAGGAAGCCTTAAACTTAATGCTGATATTAAACTAAACAGCAAGAAGAGTTTGATTAGGATTATTTTGGTCGATAAAACTTACTCAGAAAAACTGGTTTTCGAAAGTTACTACCAGCTAGCAGAGGGTAATTCTTTTTCGGTAATCAATGCCTGTGATGAAACAGAACTTTTAAACAACCTGCAACCAGCTTACATAAAAATTCAGATTATTGATGCTGTTATAACCATTAAATCGTTTATTGCGGGTTCTCCTATATCCGCTCTGGAATCTGCCACTTTTGAAAAAGATCAGAAAACAATAAAGGCAACAAAAAACAAACTGAAAATTGACCAATTAAATAAGTATATAAGAAAAAATGGTCAAATATGGGCTGCCGGGGAAACAAATATCTCAAATTTACCTTATGAACAGAAGAAGCAACTCTTTGGCAAGGATAATTATAATTCCAATGGTTTAGAGTATTACATCGGTGGTGTTTTTGAATTAGATGATGGTACAGCTTCTCAAAACAGCAGATCATCACTTAAAAGCGCTTCTACAACTTCATCTTATATCGATCATTTTGACTGGCGGGAGCGTCATGGGGCAAATAATCCTGGCTCACCATATTACGATGGCGATCCCGATGGCAATGGTTGGCTTACTTCAGTAAAAAATCAAAATCAACTAAATGATTGTTGGGCGTTTGCAACTGTCGGTGAAGTAGAAGCTGTTGTCAATTTATATTACAATAGGCACATAGATATGGATTTATCAGAATATGATATTACTACATGCAGTAGCAGTGGAAATTGTTCTGTAGGTGGATTAACCAACTCTGCATTAAACTATGTTGTGAATACCGGGGTTGTAGATGAAGGCTCATATCCAAATCCCCCTCCAGGAACAACAGTTTGTTCTTCATCGTGTGGGAAATCGACCAATCCGACAGATCTTGTTAAAATAACAGCCTTTGAAACAGGTAGTGGCATATCAAATGAAGATGACCTTAAGCGAATGATTATTCAATCACCGTTAACTGGTTCCTTGACATATAGTTTACATCATACAATGGTTTTGTGTGGTTATCAGACAATAAAAGCAGGAGACACACTCAAGTATCTTGTATTGGGTTCGTTATATAACATTGTAATACAGCCCAATTCTATGTATATTGGTAAAACTTATTGGATTTTTAAGAATAGTTGGGGTACATCCAGCAATCATGGGTATATGTATCTTATGATTAGAAACTTCAATGATTTTGATTTTGGTGATATTTGTAAGGCAGTTCCCCCGATTACCAGCCTCCATTATACAAGCAATGATATTCGATGTGTCGATTTAGATGGAGATGGGTATTACAATTGGGGAATTGGACCAAAACCAGCATTTCCAATCAGTCCTTTGTGCTGTCCTGATGAAGAAGATGGCGATGATTCAAATCCTAATCTTGGACCAATGGATGCTTATGGAAATTGCACTCCAATTTCTTCACCTTACACTTTCCCAGCCCACAAAATAACAACTACAGAGACATGGCAGAACACAACTACTGAATGTGGTAACGTAATCGTAAAAAGTACCGGCAACCTTACAATTAATGGAGCAACCATTAACCTGGAAGGCAATGCAACATTTTGGGTAGAAAATGGTGGTACATTAACCTTTAACAGTGGAACAATCCAATAATTGTTTTTAATAGAGAATAATTGAAGAACAACAGGATTCCATCTTTCGAAAAGAGATGGAATCCTTATAAAATAAGAATCATCATGAAACATATCCTTTTTCTATGTAGCATTTTATTCTGTTTCATTCACGTAAATGCCCAATCTTTTCTTTCAGCAGATAAGCTGTGGAGTACCATGAAAGGTCCGGTCAGCGGTTGTTCTTCATTCTTTTGCAGCAGCTACTTTACCAAAATGGCAGGCGATACAGTAGTTGAAGGAATTCACTATACGAAAGTTTTGAGCAGCGAAGATCAACTGATGAAGAAATGGATTACCGAAGGGTTCATCAGGGAAGACAGCAATAAAAAAGTATTTTATCGGGAAACAATTGCCAAAGAAGAATGCCTGTTGTACAATTTTGGTTGTAAGGTTGGCGACACCTTACAATTGTACTGTGCATGCAGGGAATCAGGTTTTTTGGTTGATTCCATCAGTACCATTGCCATAGATGGAATTCCATGCAAATCTTTCTACCTGACATACCTGGGACTGGGAATAAAAACACCAGAAGTGTGGATCGAAGGAATTGGAAGTACGGCGGGGATATTGAACGGTGGTGCTAGCCATTGCATGATAGGCGATAGTGAAGCATTATTATGCTATTATGAAGCTGGAATCAAAAAGTACCAGTCGCCTTTAATATCGAATCGCTGTTATTTGAGTCCCGAAATCATCAACAGCATTGATCCAGAAAAAGCTGTTTCACAGTTTAAAGTTTACCCAAACCCAGTTTCCGGCGAGTTGCTTATCCATCCGACCCAAAGTGTTGACGAAGGTTTTACCTTGAAATTATATTCGATTAAAGGTGAATTGGTAAAAACCGAATGTTTGGATGTAGGCATGAATACTTATCGGCTTGATATAAGAACACTCAAAAACGGAATTTATATTCTGCACTTGATTTCTGCATCAGGAAGGTATGCAGAAGAAGTGATCATCAAAGAATAATGGATCGCAAACTGGATTCCATCTTATTCAAATGATTTTGAGGTTGCTCTTGGTGGCGAAATATTGATGCTTGGTAAACCTTGTACTAATTAATTCTACGATCATGAAAAGGATAACTGTTTTATATCTCCTGTCGTTACTTATATTCCCAACATTTGGCCAAAATGTTTCTATATTGGATGCTTCGCTTAAATGGAACATTGGTAATCATTGCGTTAATGAAGGTCCATATAAACCTTACAATTTTTGGATAACCTCTTTTCTTCATACCGAAGGCGATACACTGATGAACGAAAAGCATTACAAAAAACTGGTAAGTTGTGTCGATTCGCTTTGTAGAAAAGAAAGCCTAAGATCTTATATTCGCGAAGATGCCGGTCGGGTGTTTCTGGCAAATAAAACCGAAGAGCTTTTGCAGTTCGATTTTAATTTGCAGAAGGGTGATACCATGATTATGGATTTCATGCAGGATGTAATGAGATATACGCGGATGTATATTCGGGTTGATTCAGTAAAATCTCTTGTTTTTCAGGATCAAAAATGGCGAATCGTTCAGTATGTCACTGTATTTGATTATTACAAAAGTAAATTGAGCGAACGTTCAAAATCTGATGTTTTTGTTGAAGGAATTGGATCACTTAAATTTGGGTTGGAATACCCAATGGGGTTATTTGTCACTGGTGATGAAGGGTGCTCTCCAGCTTTGCTTTGTTTTTATTCGGGTGAAAATTTAATCTATTCCAACACGGAAATCAATAATTGTTATCTAAGTACTGGCTTATTGCAATTACTACAACCCGAATTAATTCAAGTTTCTACCAACATCTCAGGGATGTTGGAAATCCAACTTATTGAAGCTAAAACTGGCAGACTATTTATTTTTGATCTCAATGGCAAACAAATTTTAGGGCAAGCTGTCAATCAATCGGATGCCCAATTCTGCCTGCCTTCAGTCGGCGTTTATCTTTATCGCTTTGTATCCGACAAAGGCAAAGTGCAAACTGGGAAAGTGTTGGTGAGGTAGAATACCAGATGCTAAACATCTTTATAACCACTTTGCGTGCTTATCCTTTTTACTAAAAAACGGGGTCATCTTTAATAGTGACCGAATCCTTGTCCAAATCTTTAGAACCCCTGAAATAGAAAAAGTCCTGCGTTTATCGTAGGACTTTTTCTATTTTTACCAATCGATACTGAAGCGATAGGAAGTGCGGGTGTTTTAACTTGTTTCTATTCGATCCGTTCATTTTAGGATCGGGCAGCGAGACTGATCCAGAGAAGCTGGTTAGGAAAGAGAAAAGGAAAGAGGAAAAAAAGTAATAAAACCATGCCCGGATGAGAGATTGGAAATTTAATAGCGCTGATTTTAACTCGTTTCCCTTTTATGGAGGCGACGATTTGGGCGTATCCTGGTCGAAAGAACAAACCCAAATACGAATCTGGGCCCCTACTGCGGTTCAGGTCGAATTGCGTATTTATCGTCAGGCAATTGGAGGCTCGCCCATTCGGATCGATCAGTTTGAACAGGACGAAAATGGAACCTGGATCATTCTTCTTCAGGGCAATTTAAACGGATATTTTTACAGCATCAAGGTCAACGATGGAGCCTGGTTATACGAAACTCCCGGAGTGGAAGCCCGCGCCGTTGGGGTCAACGGACGTTTCGGGTTGATTTTTGATCCGGAAGAAACCAATCCGGAAGGATGGAACGACGATCGGCGCATCAATTGTGAACGCGCAACCGATGCAATTATTTACGAATTGCATGTTCGCGATTTCTCGATTTCATCCTCTTCAGGAATGACCAATAAAGGGAAATACCTTGCTTTTACCGAGTCGGGAACACAATCGCCACAAGGGTTGAAAACAGGGATCGATCATCTGAAAGAGCTTGGTATTACCCACGTGCATCTGCTCCCGGTTTCCGATTTCCTGACCGTTGACGAGCAGGCTCCCGATAAGTCGTACAATTGGGGTTACGATCCGCAAAATTTCAATGCTCCCGAAGGCAGTTATTCGACCGACCCGAATGACAGTTCACGGATTCTTGAATTGAAAATGTTGGTTCAGGCACTTCACCATGCCGGAATTGGCGTCATTCTGGATGTGGTTTATAACCATACTTTCTATACCCGCCGGTCGTATTTCAATCAGACAGTTCCGGGATATTACTATCGGCAAAAACCAAGCGGCGCTTTTTCGAATGCGAGTGGATGTGGCAACGAAATGGCCACCGAACGAAGCATGGTTCGGAAATACATCATCGATTCATTGTACTATTGGGCAACCGAGTTTCATCTCGATGGTTTCCGTTTCGACCTGATGGGCATTTACGATCTGGAAACCATGAACCTGATCCGGGCTGAAATGGATGCGATTTCGCCATCAATCCTTTTATATGGCGAAGGTTGGGCGGCTGATGTAAGTCCGGTGGATGAATCGCTGCGGGCCATCAAAAAAAATGTTACGAAGCTCGACCGGATTGCAGTTTTCAACGACGATTTCCGCGACGGCATCAAAGGCAACAGTTTCAACAAACAAAGCAAAGGATTTGTGAGTGGACAGACTATTCAGGAGGAAAACATCAAATTTGGAATTACCGGCGCCTGTTTCCATCCTCAGATTGTTTACGGCTATGTCGAAAATTCAAAATCGCCCTGGGCCGCCGAACCCTGGCAATGCATCAATTATGCATCGTGTCACGACAATTATACACTTTACGACAAGTTGGTTTTAAGTTGTCCGGAAGCCAGTGAAGATGAAATTGACAGGATGATCCGAATGGCTGGCGCGCTTGTATTTACCTCGCAGGGAATTCCCTTTATGCAAGGAGGCGCTGAAATGGCCCGGACCAAATTTGGCGACCATAACTCCTACAAATCGCCCGACAGTATTAATGAGATTGATTGGACCCGAAAAAGTACATACTATCCTATTTTTAGCTACTACCAATCGTTGATCAATCTACGAAAATCGCATCCTGCTTTCCGGATGACTTCGGCCAATCAGATTCGTGAACACCTGATTTTTTCGTCGGAATATCAACCCGGAGTGGCATCGTACGTTTTGGTAAACCATGCAAATGGCGATGAATGGCGAACCATCTTGCTCGTTTTTAACGGAAACCGCGAAGAGATTACGTTTAAGCTAATGCCACATATCAAATGGCGAATTATCGCTCAGGGAACCACCATCAATCCGGCCAGTGCCAACTATATATCAGGAACTGAAGTCCTGGTTGAAGGAATATCCATGCTCCTGATGGTTGAGGATTAACCACGAAATTAATAGACAGCCAGCAACAGATCGAGATCTTTATACGGATAGTTAAATTTATCAGCCAGCGCTGAACTAGTTAGAATACCGTTGTAAACATAAACGCCTTTCCGGAAGCTTTTTGAGCTTTTAATGTAGTTGTCAATTCCACCAATTTCGCCAATGGCAATCAAGATCGGGATCAGTACGTTGCTGAGGGCAATGGAAGCTGTACGAGCCATAATAGCCGGAAGATTTGGTACACAATAATGGACGATCCCGTGCTCAATATAAGTTGGATTGTTCAGATCGGTACAGCGCGAGGTTTCGAAACAACCACCCTGACATACATTCAAATCAATGATTACCGATCCGGGTTTCATCTTTTTTACCATGTCTTCCGAAATCCGGAACGAAGGCGTTATTCCGACAGGCATCGCACCAAGCACAGCATCGGCCGATTTGAGCGCTTTTTGAATAACCTTTGGATAATAGACCGACGTGAAGATGGGCTGCGGAAGCTTTTCTTCCAGTCGGCGCAGCGAACTGATGTTATCGTCAAAAACCTTCACCAGAGCGCCTAACCCAAGGGCGGCACGTGCAGCAAATTCGGCAGCTGTACCCGAACCCAATATGACCAGTTCAGCAGGAGATATTCCAGTTACACTTCCCAGTAAAACCCCTTTTCCATTGCGCGATTTACTCATGTACTCATTGATCAGAATAATTGCGCTGCTTCCCGAAATCTGGCTCATCAGCTGAACAACCGGCTTGCTCCCGTCTTCATCTTCCAGGTATTCATAAGCAATGTTGGTCATCTTTTTTTGCATCAGCTTTCCGACCGAACTGGCGCAATGTGCATTGATCTGGAGGTTCGAAATCAGCGCCTGATGACCCTTCAGCATGTCGATCTCTGATTCATCGAATGGGGAAACTCTCAGGACGATGTCGCATTCAAATATTTCCTTACGATCGTCCATAACCTGCGCCCCGGACGAACGGTAATCTTTGTCAGAATAGCTGGCGGACTTCCCTGCATCTTTTTCAATTAGTATTTCGTGTCCGTACGAAACCAGCAACTCAACTGCTTGCGGCGTTAGCGGAACCCGATACTCCACTTTTTCCTGATCAGAAGGAATACCAATCCTGATTTTTTTGCCTTTTCGCCTTACCTCAAGCATTTCTTCCTTGGGCAACATGTACGTTGAGCCAGCAGTGGAATGTTCGGTTAATCTGTCCTTTTCAGTCATGTATAAGAGATTGGGTTTGTAAAAATGGTTATACGGACAACCATCCAAAAACACTACATTTTTCTTGCTTCAATCAGCCTGGTCCCGCTACCACCAGGTTCTTCCGTTATTCTGACCTCAACAATACCTTCAGGTAATAACGATTCAATCAGTTCAGGCCATTCAATAAAACAGTAATTTCCACTGTAAATATAGTCTTCGTAACCCAGATCGAAGGCTTCTTCCAGCTTTTTTATCCGGTAAAAATCAAAATGATAAATGATTTGTCCCTGGACGGTGGTGTATTCATTGATCAGCGCAAAAGTAGGGCTCGTTACATAATCCTGTGACCCCAATTCGTGACAAAGCGCCTTGATGAAGGTTGTTTTTCCGGCTCCCATGGTGCCGTAAAAAGCAAAAATGTGATCTTCAGGAAATGTTTTCAGCAACATTTTTGCTATTTCCTGAAGCATTGATATATCCGAAAGTTGAGCCTGAAACATGATTATACAGTTTAATCCTGCAAAATAATAAAACTTCGGCGAATATCTGTAACCCCAACAATTGATAAAGGTTTGAATAAAAAAATTGTATTACTTTTGATTCAGGATAAACCGAATAAAATAGATACTATGACGCTGCCGCAAAATTTAAAGTACACCACCGAACACGAATGGATTCGTGTTGAAGGTGATGAAGCTACCGTTGGAATTACCGCTTTCGCTCAGGGTGAACTGGGCGATATTGTTTTTGTTGAAATCGAAACCGTTGGCGAAACGCTCAAACAGGGCGAAACGTTCGGAACCATCGAAGCAGTAAAGACGGTTTCCGACTTGTTTATGCCTGCCGGGGGCGAAGTCCAGGAAGTAAACCCTGCCCTCGAAGATTCTCCGGAACTCGTAAACAAAGACCCTTACGATGCAGGCTGGTTAATTAAAATCAAGATTAATAATCCTTCGGAACTCGATGGTTTATTGAGCGCCGAACAATATCAGGCGATGCTTGAAGCGTAAAAGAAATGTAACCAGTCATTGGGAAAATGTTTACTAAACAATTTCCGAACGACTCTTAACGAACATGAAAAAGTCATCAGTCATAGGGGAAAAGTTTAAAAGTGACTTTTCGAATGACTGATGACTTTTTGTTTTTTTCTGATGTTAGGCAATATCTCTTGCCGTTTCTCCGTGATAACTGATATCCAGCCCTTCCTTCTCTTCTTTTGGAGATGCTTTAACCGGGATGAGCCAGTTTATACCTTTAAGTAAGAAAAGAGTAGCAAAGAACCCATAAACTACGGTTATGAGAACGGCGCTTAATTGCTTCAGGAAAAAAGAAATACCTCCGCCGTAGAAAAGACCGTCAACACCATTGGCATTGATAGTTTTAGTTGCAAAGAATCCAAGAAGGAGGGTGCCAATAAGGCCACCCATGCCATGAATGCCCCATACATCAAGCGCATCGTCCCAATCTTTCTTTTCCTTGAATTTAACGGCCAGGTAACAACCAATTCCGGCAATGATACCTATAATAGCAGCCGACTGAATGGTAACATATCCGGCAGCAGGAGTAATAGTAGCCAGGCCAGCAACAGCTCCGGTCATTAACCCAATAAAGGTTGGCTTTTTCTTTCCTGTATTCCATTCAATAACTAACCAGGTAATCGCAGCAAATGAAGCTGAAACATCGGTATTCAGAAAAGCTGCTACTGTGACGTCGTTAACAGCCAACTCGCTTCCGGCGTTAAATCCGTACCAGCCAAACCACAACAGAGCAGTTCCAACGGCAACCAATGGAATGTTATTGGGTACATGTTTCCTTTCTTTTCGGGCGCCCACAAAATAGACTGAAGCTAAAGCGGCAAATCCGGCGGTTATGTGAACAACAATACCACCGGCAAAGTCTAAAACGCCCCAGGCAGCTAACAAACCACCTCCCCAAACCATGTGGACAAATGGATAATAAACAACTATTTGCCAGAGTATCAAAAACCAGAAATAGGCTTTGAATGAAATCCGGTTGATAAATGCACCCGTGATTAGGGCTGGAGTAATGATCGCAAACATCATCTGATAGGCAATGAAGATGTACTCCGGGAAATTCCGGTCAGGCGAAAAAACACTTTTAGGGGTTATGCCATGAAACATTGCTTTGTCGAGATTTCCGATGATTCCGAAGAGATCGGTCCCTTCCTTTAAATTTCCACTAAAACAAAGTGAATAGCCAAAGAAGAACCACAAAACAGTGGTCAATCCAAGAGAAACAAAACTTTGCATCATGATGCTGAGGATGTGCTTTTTACTTCCTAATCCTCCGTAGAAGAAAGCGAGTCCGGGAGTCATTAGCATCACCAGACTTGTAGCAAGAATCATAAACGTGGTAAGACCTACATCAAACATAAATGGGGGATTTTAAATTAAATGTGGCACAAAAATAGTTTTTTATTTAGATTGCCCCACATTCAATGTGGCTCATTTTCATATATGGTACATTTTTTATAAACACCATGCACACTACAAGGGTGATATCCGAATATAGATGTATAAAAACACCACGCATGAGGATGCAGGTTTACCAATCATTTTATTTACTCCTGAAAAGTATTCCATCGTGTGATGAGGTTTGTAACCGCATTTTTTAGAAACCGCGGCATCCGATGCCAACTTATTTATCTTACGTTTTCCGATTTGCTGACCAGTTACGAATAAGATCGAAAATAAAATTGATGAATAGATGTTAATGACAAGAAAGTACTTTAAATTTGGTGAAGTTTACTGATCGAAGGAGCCTATAAGAACTCATATTCAATTTTTTAGAATGAGTTTATAAGAAAATAATGATTTACTATTTTTCAGTATCAGAACAAAAAAAATTACATAAATGAAAAGATGTATTTCAATATTACTATTTTCCTTTTTATCCATTCAAATGTATTCGGTGAATAGCCAGGATACAATTGTTCAGGCTAAAGAAGATCGTGCAACTTCCCTTTCCTTACAAAAGACTAAAGCAGAAGTAGAAAAACTTCATGAAGAAATTATTTCATTCAAAAGGAATAACGATATAAATTTTTTT
>Ga0302273_1000632_pt1 | contig 15593 bp, 16 predicted proteins | sample III_Bog_N1_3_FD_198774 | JGI IMG/M metagenome (GOLD analysis project Ga0302273, IMG submission 198774) | Peat permafrost microbial communities from Stordalen Mire near Abisko, Sweden - III_Bog_N1_3 | ecosystem: Environmental > Terrestrial > Soil > Wetlands > Peat | place: Sweden: Abisko... | reverse complement strand
CAGAGCTATGAGCGACGATAAAATTGTTGTTTATGAAACATTTGCAGATCCGATCAATGCAAACATTGTAAAAGGGTTGCTCGATTCTTTCGGAATTGAATGCTTTCTTTCAGACGAAAATATGGTGACATTAAATCTGATGTACAGCCAGGCTGTTGGAGGTGTAAAACTAAATGTTTTCGAGAAAGATGTCCAGCAAATCAACGCTATTTTCCAATCGCAAAACATTCGGGATGATCCAGAAATAGCCTCACCAAAAGCAGGTGACAAAGTTTTTTGTCCGGAATGCAATTCAGAAAATATCAGTTACAGAGGTTCTGTCAATAGAAAATTCGGGTATTGGCATTTATTCATTTCGTTACTATTGATGATTTATCCTTTCAGCATGAGAAAAGCTTATCATTGCTTCAATTGCAATCATGAATTCAAAAATGTATAACAACTTAAAACATATTATCATGAACACCTTCGAAACCTCCAATCAAACCATCCTTCAGTTACTTGAAGCTTGGGAACCGCGGTTGCTGAAACTTCCGGAAGAAATTATCACCGAGCGGAAGAACAGTCAAAACCGCAGTATCCGGCAAATTCTTGGACATTTGATCGACTCAGCCTCCAACAATACACACCGGATTGTTCACTTGCAATACCGCGAAAGCCCGATGTCGTTCCCAAATTACGCGACCAATGGCAACAACGACCGGTGGATAGCTATTCAGGATTACCAACACGAAAACTGGAACAACCTGGTGCAACTATGGAAATACTCCAACCTGCATTTGGTTCATGTTGTCCGCAATGTTGATCAAACGAAACTCGAAAACCAATGGCAAAGCAGCGACACCGAACTAATTTCGTTGCGCGAAAATATTGACGGTTATTTACCGCATTTTGAATTGCACCTTAGCGAAATTGAAGCGTTGATCAACTTTTAACATTGCATTCTTTTTTGTTTCCAGAAACGTATCTTTGCCCTTGAACAAAAAACAATATACATGGCTATTTCTGCTTTCGGTGACATGAAACCCTTTTCGAAATTGATGTTTGCCCTATTTGTAATGGTGACTTCGGTTTTGGTATTTGTTGTGGTCGCGATGATCCTTGCTATTCCATTTTTTGGGACTGAAAACATGATCAATAGTGTTTCAGCATCGGGAAGTACTGCCGAAAGCATCAATTTTCTGAAATATTTTCAAGTCATTCAGTCCATTGGTTTGTTTGTCGTTCCTCCGTTTATCCTGGCCCGGTTATATCATGGGAACATCAGCGAATACCTGCAATTTAATCGTTCAACGCGCTGGCAAACCTTTCTGCTGGCGACTCTTGCCTTAATTCTGGCTATTCCACTTATTAATTTTCTGGGTGCAATAAACAGCCAGATGAAGTTTCCTGAAGCGCTTGCCGGCATCGAACAATGGATGCGATCGATGGAAGATTTAGCTGATGCAATGGTCGAAAAATTTATGAAAGTCGAAACTATTTCGGGTCTGCTGTTTAATATTTTCATGGTTGCCATGCTTCCAGCCTTGGGCGAAGAACTGATGTTTCGAGGAGTCTTCCAGCGTATTTTTTCGGACTGGACCAAAAACTACCATTGGGGCATCTGGATCACTGCATTCTTTTTCAGCGCCATACACATGCAGTTTTATGGCTTTTTGCCGCGGATGGCACTTGGGGCCATGTTTGGGTACCTGCTTGTTTGGACCGGAACAATATGGGTTCCAATTCTGGCACATTTTGCAAACAATGCACTTGGTGTTTTAGAATATTATCTAATCGATAAAAGAGTAATTTCAAAAGAAATTTCGGATTGGGGTGCAGATAGCAGTCAACTTCCGTTGGTGATTTTCAGCACGATAATTACTGCTTTCTTACTTTTTCTGATCTACCGTCGCGAACAGGCAAAAATAAAAATGCCCGTGAATCAACTAGAATCACAGGCATCACGAATTGATTGATCTTTATTAAGAAAAGACAATACTCTGTTGTAAATTTTCAACTTCCATTTTTTTCTGTTCCGAAGCACGGAAAACGTAAACAATTCCGTATTGCGATGCTTTTTCCCGTTTCTCATCGTCCGAAAGCTGAATCATTGAGTTCTCAACCTCATTCCACATCTGCTGAATCAATTGATCCCCTTCCTCTCGTAATTCGGCAACCTTGCCAGATGCACGATTTGTAATATTTTGCAACATCTTCTGGTTCCGGTAAGCGTCTTTAAACTCTTCGTAATGAACCTTAACAAGCGCAATCGATGGGCTGTAAATAGGGCTACCACCCTGAATAACACGTTTTTGTTCCCCTTCGATAATCCGTTCGCCCCAAGTCAGAATATGTGCTTCGAGATTTAATGGCGGCGTTGCTTTTGAATTCATTTTCAGACCATAAAATTCAATTACGTCGGGTTTCATTTCTCCCCGGGCAATTGCAAAGTTTACAACCTGAAGAAAATGCGACAAATACAACTTCGCCTTCCTGAAAATTTCACCATATTCCTTGGACCGATCAAACTGATTTTGCTTTGAGATATTTAGCTGACGAATAGCACCCAAAAAATGTGGATAAAAATTTTGTAGCTTTTCAAGAGTTTGTTGACTAAAAGCCAATTTAGTAATTGATGTTCTCTTACCAATTTCCAGTCCGGCTTCAATGGCACGAAGCCTGGCTACATCTGTATTCGGTAATCTCCTGTAAGGCATAACGTGAATTTAAGGTACACTAATGCGAATATACAAATTAGCCATTCAAAATTCCGATCTTCGCAAAAGAACTAATCAACAGCCATTTGTTCAAAAGACAGGCTAATTGACTGCAGTCCTGAATATTAAAACTTATACTTGAGGAGATATCAACAATTGGTTGGTCATAAACAATTCAGTTTTGACTTAAATAGCGTATGTTTTTGGTTGTCAGCGCACGTGAAATTCAAAATAGAAGAGGGAAAACGACTAATTGGAGCAGTACTCAGCGCAAAATGAAAGGTTTTTCTTTCAACGAAAACTATACTTTTCTGAAATCAATCCGGGGGAAAAAAATTGAGACGGCTTCAACAAGCCGCCTCAAAGCCATGAAAACAATTAAACAATGTTCAGAAAACAGAAAACTAGAAACAATTATATCGTTAATACCTCGATGTTTTTTTCATCGAGCATTTTATCTACTTTTTTACTGAAGCTATTAATCATATCCTGAATTTCTGCTTCAGTGTCTTTTTCATCATCTTCAGAAAGGCCTTCTTTTAAGAGTTTCTTTAAATTATCATTGGCATCTTTCCGGGCACTTCTTAAACTAACTTTTGCAATTTCGCCTTCTTTATTTACCTGTTTTACCATGTCTTTTCGGCGTTGTTCTGTTGGCGCCGGAACATTAATACGGATAAACTCACCGTTATTATCGGGATTAAAGCCTAAATTCGAATTGATAATCGCTTTCTCAATTGGGTGAATCATTGATTTTTCCCAAGGTTGAACGGCGATTGTCCTTGCGTCTGGAGTACTAATGTTTGATACCTGAATGATTGGAACCATGCTTCCGTAATAACTTACCATAACTGAATCCAACATTCTTGGAGAAGCCTTTCCCGCGCGAATATGAACCAGTTCTTTATCAAGATGGCTAATGGCGTGTTCCATTCTCTCCCTACAAATATCTAAAATCATTTGAACCTCTTCCTGCATTTGAACTAACTCTTTTCGTTTATTAAAAGTGCTGACAACAAATATAGAAAAAATTAACAAAAATTATAATTTAAATTTTTTTTAATCTAATAGCTGCATTAATTTTAGTTATGAACGTATGTACCAATACTTTGGCCATCCAATATTTTTTTCAGATTTCCTTTAATATCCATGTTGAAAACAATAATTGGCAGATTATTTTCTTTGCATAAGGTAGTTGCAGTAAGATCCATCACTTTTAAATCACGATTATACACCTCATCAAACGAAATATCATCAAAACGCGTGGCTTTTGGATCCTTCTCCGGATCAGCCGTGTAAATTCCATCAACCCGAGTACCTTTTAACATAACATCAGCACCGATTTCTATTCCACGCAAAGACGAAGCTGTGTCGGTTGTAAAATAAGGATTCCCCGTACCTGCCGAAAAAATAGCAACTTCGCCTCGTTCTAAAACATCTATTGCATTGTCCTTTGAGAAGAATTCGCCAATTGGTTCCATTCGGATTGCAGTCAAAACGCACGACTTGCACCCAATGCTCTGAAGCGCTGAATTAAGTGCCAGACTATTGATGACGGTTGCAAGCATCCCCATTTGATCGCCCTTTACCCGGTCGAATCCTTTGTTCGTGCCGCTTAGTCCCCTGAAGATATTTCCTCCTCCGATTACAATACCAATTTGGACACCCTGATCGGCAATTTCTTTAATCTGTTCGGCATAATCAGTCAGCCTTTGCACATCAATTCCATATTGTTGACTGCCCATGAGCGATTCGCCACTCAACTTAAGCAGAATTCGTTTAAATCTGGTCATACTGAAAATTTTCTCCAAAAATAGATTAAAAGTTTGAAATGAAGCATACGAATGGAAAATGAAACAATCCATGAGCGATGCTCTTCCTTAAGCATGAGCCACAACTATTCGACCGTCAACCGTCAGACATCTGACACTTACAGAATAAGTTAACTAGAACAAGGTTTCGGCCCATTCGCGTTTAAGTAAGCTGAAAACTTCCAAATCGATATATGAATGGTTATGCCTTTCTCCACATCTTTCAATTCCTTCGAAGCAAAAACCCAGTCTCTTTGGAATGGCTGAGCTCTTTTCATTTCCGACTCCACATCGGATCTGTACCCGATTAATATCCATGTTTCGAAAGGCAAGATTCACCATTTTGCGGACAGCTGCCGTGGCAATTCCTTTTCCTGTCATTTTTTCGATTAGCCAATAGCCAATTTCGATTTTATCGTTGATCCGGTCGGCATCTTTAAAACCAATCAGTCCGGCGAATTCGTGCTTACACCATATTACATATACTTCGTCGCGTTGAGCAAAAGGCTTTTCCAAAATCGATTGGACAAATTTCTCGGTATCGGTAACTTTATGTGTAAAATCAACAAAAGGAAGCCATTTGCGAAGAAATTTGCGATTTTGATCAATCGCGTTGAAAATAGCCTCGGTATGTGAAAGTTTTAAACTTTCCAGAAACTGATAATCATCAATGGTAAGTTTTTCCATGCTATAAAGGTCTGCTTCAAAAATAGATATACATATACTTAGGCAAAATACGATAAAAAATTGAATATTCTGACCCGCTTTTTAAAGGAAAACTTACAAGTTTATATTTAGGAGCCATACTTGTTTCAGTTATCTTTGTTCCCAACCGAATTGGATAGTGTCTGTTCGTTTTGTTTCACATTCAAATCATTGATATTTAATAAACACATCAGGATGAAGAAGTTAGCGTTAGTATTCGTTTTTGTCGGTTTGCTCGTAAAATTGTCATGCGGGTCGCAACAGGAAGAAACCAAAATTCAAATCGAAACCGAATTTGGAATTATTAAAATCAAACTATACGATGAAACGCCACTTCACCGCGACAATTTCATCAAACTTGTGAAGGATAGTTTCTATACAGATCTGCTTTTCCACCGGGTCATTCAGGGGTTTATGATTCAGGGAGGCGATCCGGATTCGAAAAATGCCGAACCTGGAAAAAGACTCGGTACCGGAGACCTTGGCTATACAATTCCGGCAGAAATAAATCCCAAATTTTTTCACCGGAAAGGCGTTTTGGCTGCAGCCCGCCAGGGAGACGAGACAAACCCGGAAAAAAGATCATCCGCTTCACAATTTTATATTCTCCAGGGAAGAGTGTTCCTTCCGATTGAGCTGGACATGTTGCAAGCCAAACTTGAGGATTCGCGAAAGATGAAGATGCTGCAAATGAAGATGAAAACCATTGATCCTGAGCTAAATCAACTCAAAGCCGAAGGGAAACAGGAGGAGGTAAATGCACGTTATAATTTAATGAAAGCTGAAGTTGAAGAAGAAGCTTCAAAACTGCCTCCAGTGAAATTTACAGACGATCAACGAAAAGCATATACAACGATAGGCGGATATCCACCGCTGGACAATGGCTATACTATTTTTGGTGAGATAACAGAAGGGCTTGAAGTAGTCGATAAAATAGCAGCGCAACCAACTGACCAGTTTAACCGGCCACTGAAAGATGTAAAATTCAAGATTACCTTGATCAAGTGAGTTCCCTTGACCTACTGAAAAATTTCGAAATATCAATACTGAAAAATCGACGCAATTACTTCTGCGAAGCCGCCTTTAGGTATTTTTCGATGGCAGTTTCGAGCAGATTTTCTTTCTGAAGCAGACGTTCAACAAATTCGCGGAATGCACCTTCCCCACCTTTTTTTGTCAATCTGAGTTGAGCATAATTTTCCATGTAAGAGGCAGCATCGGCAGGAATGGCGCTAAACCCAGCGGCCTTTAGCAGCATGGCATCATTCAGGTCGTCACCAATGAAAGCCACTTCCTGAAGTGAAATGTTCAACTCTTCACAAAGCTTCCCGGCAACATCTAACTTGTTCATGACACCCATAAAAAGTCGGGTGATTTTTAATTTTTCGGCACGACGAGCAACAATCTGTGTATTTTCACCGGTGATGATTCCGAGTGGAATATCGAGCAACCGTAGGAAAACGACTCCAGCGCTGTCGCTGGTATTGAATTTTTTCAGTTCATTTCCTGTTTGGTCGTAATACATTCCACCATCTGTCCAAACTCCGTCGATATCGGTCAATACAAGTTTTATCGTCATTTTTCAAGCATTTCAGGATAAATAATTTCGTCGGCAGGTATTGCTATCAACGCTTTTTTACCAATAATCCGGTCACGTTCGGCCCACTTCATGCCATCGCCCGGACTGAGCAAATGCAGGTCGTCTTCGGTTATTGTTTCTCCTTCGGGAATGTTTCGTATGGAAGCAATCGAACGTTCGAGTTTTATGCGTGTGGCCAGTACTTTTTCGCTGACAAACATTGAATTTTCACCGATGGCATATTCGGTGTTCCGAATATCGCGGACCATACGCCAAATTCCTTCTGGCTCAAGCGATCCGCGATGATCGGTACCTTTCATGTTACGGTCGAGCGTGATGTGCTTTTCGATGATTTCGGCGCCCATTCCAACGGCAACAGCAGGCATCAGAATTCCGATGGAATGGTCGGAATAACCAATGGTGAATTGCGGATAATGCTCTTTCAGAAATTGAATACTTAGCAAATTGATGTTCTGATATTCAGAAGGATACTGAGATAAACAATGAAGAATGCTGACGTTTGAATGGTATTTTGTGATAATTTCAAGGGCATCGTCGAGTTCTTTTTTCCCGGTCATTCCGGTTGATAATATCATCGGAATTTGAGTTTCGGCCATAGCTTCCAGCAGTGGAAGGTTGGTCAGGTCGCGCGAGGCAACTTTTAGCCTGTCGGGAGTAAATAAATTTAACATAGAAAGACATCCTTTGGCACAAAGAGTTTCAACAAACTCCAAACCTTTTGACTTGGCATATTGAAATACTTCAAGATGCTGTTCGTCATTCAGTTCCAGAAATGCACGATGTTCGCCATACGTTTTGCCGAACGAGTTTGGATTGTCGTAGAGCCGATACATTTCGGATGCTGAAAGTTCCTCGTTCAGGTCGCGGCGGGTCATTTTCACCGCGTTCATTGGCATCAGTTTCTGACCAAAAAGCTTATCAATCACCGGTTCTGTGATGACATCAATCAGTTTTTTGGCAATCTCAACTTCGCCATTGTGGTTTTGCCCGATTTCACCGATTATGTAGGTTGCTTTTGCCATGGTTGTTCGATTTATTTTTGATTTTTCGCGATTTCCAATTTCATTTTTTCCAGAATTTCGGGATGGACGTTTAGCCAGCTTACGATTTCAGGAATACCAAAATTAGGGTTTTCCTTGTTGATAGTAGCATATATTTGTTTCTGAATTTCAAAATCTTCGGGAGTGTCCAGTGTCATCCGGATATCGGTGCGAGAGAATACCAAAGGATCAGCAGGAATGAACTTGACGTTGAACAGTTCAGGATTGCCGTAAATGAAATTGGTAACATGTTCGTGGTAAAGTTTTTCAGAAGTTAGTTCCTGTGCTTTTTCAAGCGCTTCGAGTCGGACAGCTTCGGTCCAGAAACCGAAGTGAGTCAGAATCGAAGGTTTATTTCCTGCAAGCCGGAAACTAAGATAATCAGCATCTGATTTCTTAAATTCCGTAATCAAAGTTTTCATTCCAGCTAAATCCAGGAACGGATTGTCGGCACAAACCCGGATGATTTTACTGAATCCAAATTGCCGGGCGGCCTGAATAAAACGGTCGAGCACATCGTTTTCCGAACCTCTGAAAACAGGAATGTCATGCTTTTCGGCCAAGAGGCAAATGCGATCGTCAGAAGGATTAATGGTGGTTGCCAGCACAACCGGAACTCCGGCTTTTTTTGACTTTTCAAGCAGCAAATCCAGAATAGATTTCTCCTGAAAAAATGGAAGAATTACCTTTTCGGGCATTCGGGTTGAGCCGGTTCGGGCTTGAAGTATGATTCCTAAATTTGACATGACTACTTTTTGATTCTTAGAATTCTGAACGTTTTATCTATGATTTGGTTTAAATCGTCAGTAATGTTTAGCAAGTAACACAAACCAATAAAAACCACACTGATTGCCGAACAGCGGACAACCAAATCAATCAGGAAATGAAAGGGCAATACCGGAATGATTTTACCGACAGCAAAAGCCAACAGTCCAATTGCGACGCATTTAACATGAGTCATCCGGTATGGAAAAAGGTTCATGCTCTGCTTCAGGTAGAAAACACGTAACAGAGAAGCGCCCGAAATTGACAACAACGATCCAAGCGCAGCGCCATTCATTCCCCACATCGGAATAAAAATCATGTAAAAAATCACTACCAATAACAGCAGAACACCCATCGAATAGGTTTGAATCTTGTATTTATGCGAAGTTCCGATAATCTGTACGCTCGATCCGGTTGAAGCAACAATCAGATTCGAAAGCGAAATCAGGATAATCACCCATACTCCGGTAATGTATTCAGGTTTTAACATCTGGAATATGTTATGTAGATTGGTGACCATCAGGATAAACAGCAACAAAGCTGCAAACAGCTGATTGATGCTGCTTTTATAATAAATGTCTTCGATGGTTTCCATATCCTTGTCTTTCCAGGCATCGGCAATGATGGTCGATGAGATTTTACCCAGCGCCTTGCTCGGAATCAGGATGATTGTTCCGAAGAAAAAACTGATCGTGTAAACGCCAGTGAGCGAAAGATTATAAAACTTTCCAAGCATAATGGTGTCGATATTTGATAAAGCCACACTGCTCAAACCACCGATGATCCCGTAAGCCGAAAGACTAATTATCTCTTTCCGGAGCTGAGGATGTATAAATTCAAGCTTTGGCTTTAAATTAAACTGTTTCCGGTAAATAAGCAGGCCGGCCAGGTACACAGCCGGAAAACACAGGGTTACGACATAGCCAAAAACGAATTGCGAAAAATTGATCCAATTCAGGAAAAACGCACCAAGCAGGAAAAGAGTGCCCACACGGTAAACAAAATCGCTCAGAATCGATCCGGTCGTTGCATCGAAGAGCATTTTATTATAGGTATCGAGCATTACTGAAAACATCCTGAAAAATATCAGCGGAACCAGGTACCAGATGTATTTCGCCAAAAGTGGCACTTTGGCCTGATTGCTTTCAATAATATAGGGCTTCAATATAAAAAAAGTGACCAGTGAAATAACAAAACCAAGCATTCCAACTGCTATTGTAAGAAATACAAAACCGTTATGATTTTTATCCTTGTCCCTGAAATAAGGGAAAAGACGTTCAATTACTTTCGTGAATCCCAGTGTCGAAAATTGTGAATAAACAGCTGAAACAGCAACCAAGATAGCCGTTAAACCGATTTGCTCGGAGGAGAGCAACTTGATCGAAAGGATTGTGTAAAAGAACCCAATGGCAACACCCAGGTAAGAATACACCGAACCCTTGATTGTTTGCCTTTTAATTACGCCCATTTATTTTAGTTATTGACTTAAAAAGGTTTATTTTTGCTTCGCACGAAAATACGATTTAAAAATTACACCTGTCAATAATATGGATACAAAAAATCTTCTCCGCAAATCAGGACCCTATCTCCTTGCTATTGTGTTGTTTCTGGTTATCAGCGTCATTTATTTCTCGCCTGTTTTGGAGGGAAAAAAGTTACAAAGCTCAGATGGTCAATTCATGGGAATGTCAAAAGAAATCGTGGATTACCGTAATGCAACCGGGAAAGAAGCGCTTTGGTCGAACAACATGTTCTCCGGGATGCCAGCATATCTGATATCAACGATCTATTCAGGTGAGATACTCTCGAAGGTTCAGAAATCAATTACCTCTATTTCAACACCGGTAATTGTCCTTTCGTTCAGTTTTCTGTTTTTCTTCCTTTTGTGTATTATGCTTGACATTGGCGTTTGGACTTCGTTTGCTGCCAGTTTAGCCTACGGACTTATGACCTTCAATTTTGCGGTGATGGCGACAGGGCATTTCACAAAAGCTCATGCACTAACTTACACCTCCCTTATAGTTGCGGGTATTCTGGTGGCTTTCAAGAAAAATAAAATTGGCGGAAGTTTGATTACAGCTATAGGTTTGTCGCTGATGTTGAGTGCTAACCACCTGCAAATGACTTATTATGTATTCATTCTAATACTAATTCTTGGAATTACTTATCTGATCTTCGCCATCCGTGAAAAAACACTTCCTGATTTCATAAAAACTGCAGGTTTGCTTCTGATTGCGGTTCTGTTTGCAGTTGGCACCAACTTTTCAAGGTTGTATACCACCTACGAATACGGTAAATATTCGATGCGTGGACAGTCGGAATTAAGTCTTAACAATGAAAACAAATCCAGCGGACTTGAACAGAACTATATTCTTGAATACAGTTATGACTTGGGAGAAGCTATGACTGCTTTCATTCCCCGCTTTAAAGGTGGTGGTATGAGCGAACCCTTAACTACCAGTTCAGAAACCTATAAATTTTTGGCCGAATCGCAAGGTGCTGGTCAGGCAAAAAAAATGGTTGAAAGCGGATTCCCGATGTACTGGGGCAGTCAGCCTATTTCAGGGGCGCCTTTCTATTTCGGAGCGGTTCTGTGCTTTCTTTTTGTGTTTGGACTATTTCTTGTTAAAGGGAAGGACATATGGTGGCTGCTGGCGGTTTTCGTATTTTCGCTGCTTTTGTCTCTCGGGAAAAATTTCTCCATCTTAACCAATCTCATGCTCGACTACTTCCCCGGATACAACAAATTCCGTGACGTTAAAAATATCATTGTCATTCAGCAATTTGCAATGGCTTTGCTGGGTGTGCTGGCTATTAAAGAAGTTTACCAACGGAAAATCACCAACGAAGAATTCATGAAAGGCTTGAAATACTCTTTCGGAATTACCGGCGGATTAGCTCTGATATTTGCTGTAATACCAGGATTAGCAGGTTCTTTCTCCGGAAACACAGATGCTCAGTACATGCAAATGGGATGGCCAAAACAGTTAATTGATGCGTTGATCGCCGACCGTCAATCGGCCCTTCGCGTGGATGCATTCCGTACCTTTATATTTGTGGCGCTTGCTGCTGCCGGTTTGTGGGCTTATTGGAACAAAAAAATCAAGGCACAATATGCCATCGTTTTATGGGTCGTTCTGGTTTTGGGCGATATGTGGCCGGTGGATAAAAAATACTTCAATAACGATAACTTCAGTTCCAGAAAAGAAGCCGCTGGTCCATTCCAGAAGATGCCTGTTGATAACGAAATTCTGAAGGATAAAGATTTATATTACAGGGTATTAAATTTGCAAAATCCTTTTAATGACGCTCGTACTTCTTATTTCCATAAATCAGTGGGTGGTTATCATGGGGCAAAAATGAAACGCTACAACGAATTGTACAGCTATGCCATAGAACCCGAAATGCGTTATCTGATTGCCGGATTCAAAACACCTGCTTCGATTGATTCTGTCATGAATTATTTGCCGGTGATCAACATGCTTAACACCAAATATTTCATTTACGATTTGAAAAGTGCTCCATTGACTAATTCGCACGCAATGGGTAACGCATGGCTGGTGAAAGAAGTTAAGCTGGTTAACAAAGCTGACGAAGAAATGAATTCGCTGAAGAATTTCAATCCGAAAACCACAGCCATCGTTAATAAGAGTTTCGAAAAAGAATTAAGCGGATATCACACAGGTTCAGGCGAAGGTGAGATCAAACTGACCGAATATAAACCCAATTACCTGAAATACGAAGCTACGGTGAACAGCTCATCACAGTTGGCAGTTTTCTCGGAGATCTATTATCCAAAAGGATGGAAGAGTTTTATCGACGGGAAGGAAACTGCCCATGTCGAAGCCGATTATGTATTGCGGGCAATGGTCATTCCGGCTGGAAAACATCAGATTGAATTTAAATTTGAGCCGCAATCGTATTACCTTGGCAACAAAGTTTCGATGGCCAGTTCAATCCTGTTACTTTTAGTCATTGGTGGCTATCTGGTCTATATTTATAAAGTAAAAAAGTAAAAAATAATGGCAGGAAAAGTGCAGCCTCAAAAGCTTAAAAGACGGATTTTCAGGTCGTATCTGACCTCGACCATCAGTATAGCCATGATCCTATTTCTGATTGGGTTACTGGGTATTGTACTGCTCAATGCTGAACGGCTTGCCAAATATGTACGCGAAAACATTGGCGTCACCCTGGTTTTGAAAGATAATGTTCCGGAAACGGATATCGACCATTTGCAGAAGGCGCTAAAAGCCACCAATTTTATTAAATCAGTCGAATACGTCGACAAAGATGCCGCAGCAGAAAGACTGAAGAAAGAGTTGGGCGAAGATTTTACCGGATTTCTTGGATTCAATCCATTATACTCTTCGTTAGACGTGAAACTTCAGGCAGAATACTCAAATCCGGAAAAGTTGAATTTGCTTGAAAAGCGATTCATGGAATTTCCGCAAGTCCGTGAAGTTTTGTTTCAGCGCGATATGGTCAGTATCATTAACGAAAACGTTCAGAAAATTGGACTGATATTGATCTTTTTTACGGGGTTGTTGCTGTTTATATTTTTTGCACTCATCAACAACACCATCCGGATGTCGATTTATTCACAGCGCTTCATCATCAACACCATGTTGTTGGTTGGAGCCACGTCGAGTTTTATCCGCTCGCCATTTGTCAAACGAAGTGTGTGGTATGGAATTATTGGAGCGCTTGCCGCTAATTTCATTCTCTTTATACTGATGTTGTCATATAGCACGGAGTTCAATGGTATAATTGACGTAGACGATTTTAAGATTTTTGGTCTCGTTTTTATGGCCGACCTGGTTTTGGGTGTATTCATTTCATGGGGATCGACCTACATGGCTGTCAATAAATTCATTCGCCTGAAATTCGATGAATTGTTCTACTAGCGTTCAGTGAATAATGAAGCAACTATTGACGTTTTTTGAAAATGAAAGTACTCAGTTTACCGGAGCTGCTTATACGGTTTGCTAAAACAACTTGAACTTTGAAACTTTTAAAATATCTTTACAAAAAATTTGACAACATGGCTAAGAAAGATTTTGACAATATGCAAGGATTTGCTCAGAGCAAAGAAAATTTAAAATTACTGGTTATCGGTCTGGGAATCATTATTTTAGGTTTTATCCTGATGTCTGGAGGGAAAAGCGCAAATCCATCGGTTTTTAATCCTGAGATTTTTAGTTTCCGGAGAATAACACTGGCTCCCATGGTAATTCTTTTTGGCTTTCTTTTCGAGATTTATGCCATTATGAAGAAACCCAAGAAAGAGAAATAACAATCGGTTAACACACAATTATTTTTCTATTTCAAGTAAGTAGCAGCGATGATCATCAATCTATTTACCAAGTTGTTATCGTTGCAAAGCTGTCCATTTTAATTTCATTACCGGCGACAAAACCTTTAAACATCGGCCAATTAGCTGTTGTTCCATCCATTACGCCTTCATTTATTCGTTCATTGTTTCGTTTTTTGACATTCCAATCGCTATATTTGCGGCCTGAATTTTTGACCGGTTTAGTTTTACAAATCACTTATTTTTAAAGCGTTTCAGGATGGGAAGATCCATTGAAGAGTTTGATTTTCAAAAAGGGGAGGTTCTTCTTTTCAACAAAGAATTGGATTGGACATCGTTTGATTTGGTCAGGAAACTTCGGAATTTTCTTAGCCGCGAAACCGGTATAAAGAAGCTTAAAGTTGGTCATGCCGGCACTCTTGATCCAAAAGCTACCGGTTTAATGATTGTCTGTACCGGAAAAGAAACGAAAAAAATTGATCAGATTCAAGCCAAGGAAAAGGAATACATTGCAACCCTTAAACTAGGAGCCACTACTCCATCATTTGATCTGGAAACAACTGAAAATGAATTTTTTTCGACCGATCATCTTACATTAGACCTTGTAAACGAAACACTTAAAAATTTTATTGGCGAAACCGATCAGGTACCTCCCTTGTTTAGTGCAGTAAAGATTGACGGGAAACGGGCTTATGAACATGCCCGAAAAGGCAATGACATTGTACTTCAATCAAAAAAAATTACCTTTTACGAATTGGAGATTCTGAACTTTTCGAAAGATCGGATCGTACTACGAGTTGTATGCAGCAAAGGAACCTATATTCGGGCATTGGCAAGAGATCTGGGAGTTGAACTCCATTGCGGTGCCTATCTGGTTGGATTAAAACGCACGCGGATCGGCGAGACGAAACTTGAAGATGCCTGGGATTTGAACGATTTTCTGGAAAAAATGAAAATGAATGAAACTAATTGAAAAAATGATCCGTAAGACGTTGCTCTGTCAATAAACAAAAGGCAGCAACCAACATTTCGGAATATCAATATTTAACAAATTAATACAGATATATAAAATGAAATTATCGAAGTTTAAATACGACTTACCTGAAGAATTAATTGCCTTACACCCCTCACCTAACCGGGATGAATCAAAGTTATTGGTTTTAAATCGTGCCACCGGGAAAATTGAACATCGGATTTTTAAGGATATTGTTGATTATTTTGGAGATAACGACGTTTTAATTTTTAACGACACCAAAGTATTTCCTGCCCGTTTATATGGGAACAAGGAAAAAACAGGCGCCGAAATTGAAGTTTTTCTGCTTCGCGAGCTAAATCGCGAACAACGCCTGTGGGATGTACTCGTTGATCCGGCCCGGAAAATACGTATCGGTAATAAATTGTATTTTGGCGAAGATGATTTGCTGGTGGCCGAAGTAATCGACAATACCACTTCGCGAGGACGTACCTTGAGATTTTTGTTCGACGGACCTTATGACGAGTTCAAGAAAACACTTTACGGATTGGGGAAAACACCACTGCCCAAATTCATCAAACGAGATGTAACACCCGATGATAAAGATCGTTACCAAACTATATTTGCCAAACACGAAGGAGCTGTTGCTGCCCCAACTGCCGGACTGCATTTTAGCCGCGAACTGATGA
>Ga0302273_1000626_pt1 | contig 15642 bp, 5 predicted proteins | sample III_Bog_N1_3_FD_198774 | JGI IMG/M metagenome (GOLD analysis project Ga0302273, IMG submission 198774) | Peat permafrost microbial communities from Stordalen Mire near Abisko, Sweden - III_Bog_N1_3 | ecosystem: Environmental > Terrestrial > Soil > Wetlands > Peat | place: Sweden: Abisko... | reverse complement strand
GTTGTAGTAATTGGTGTGATGGAGAAATAGTTTGCTGTGGGTTGACTTTTGCCATTTTTGGTGCTGCCATCTACTCAGGAGTTGTCAGGGTGATATACTGAGGTGGAAAATGGATGTTTTTGTTTTTCGGGGAAGTGATGACTTAGTAATTAATTGGAAAATAGTTGATGATAGTTTATCTCCATTGGAAATTATTGCTACATAGAAATGCTAATCTGTACTATTCGTATTTGCCGACATAGACTATTTTTGTTATTTTTTGTCTATTTAAAGGGCTCTAATATAACATATATTAGTAAAAATTAATAATATAATCACTATTTCTCATCTCTTTTAGTTGATGCTTGACTATTCTAGTGGAATGGGCTGAAGCTGGCTTTAGCTTTTGAATACAAAATGCTCATTGGTTCTAGTGAAACCAATGAGCATTTTATTTTGACCCGTAAATTGTATTTAGGGAACAAGGTATATCTGACTATCTATGAATCGTCGCATTTATCTTAGTTGTATGGAGCTTTCTCCACAATGTATATGATCCTGCCATAATAAACAAAAGCCACATACCATCGCCAACCGGTATAGGGTTTTTGGGGTTTTTGCCTCCAGGGTCTCTACCTCCATTTGCGCCTTTAGCAGCTTGCCTGTCTGTGCTTGCGCTGCTGGTTAGGGTTAAATCGCTGCTTAACGAACTTACGTCATTGCTTTGTGCTGTGGCCGTACCTTGTGCGTTCCCTTTTGATGAATTTCCTGCAAGAGCTATGAATCCGTTTTGACTTGTGCTCTGATTTGATTCGTTAGTTCTGCTATAGTTCGCAGTTCCGGTGTTGGTGTTTTGTGGACTGTATTCTGATGCATTTCCATCATAGTTAGCATTGTAGCTGGTTGTCGGCGCGTAGTCAGTAATTTCGTTCTCGTCATCTTCAGTTGTATAAGCCGATCCTTTAGGTGCGTTAGCAATTCCGTCTTTGAAATTTACGCCCTGGTTATTGATGTAATAACTGGTACCAACATATAGGTCAGGTCTTCCTATTGGTGAATACGCCACCACCAGGAACAGAACTGCCCACGTAAGCAACCAAATAATAGTGTTTCTTTTTTTGTTTTTCATCGGTGTAGTTATTGAACAATCACACGTTTACTTACTTTCTCCCCGTTGGTAATGGTGTTTACTACATATGCTCCCTTGGCTAAATTATTTAGCACTTCAGTAACTGCATTTGCCTCAAATGGAACATTCTTTATAGTTCTGCCTGCAATGTCATAAAGGGTGCATTCACCTTTAAAGGTACTTAGGTTATGTACAAAAACTCTGCCAGGAGCAGTAAATATTTTTACCTGCGTTTCTTTATCCGGTGCTCCTTTTTCGTACGGACGTGTCAGTATCTTAAACCGTTTGGCCGGAGCATCGCTTTGTGCTGTTGCAAAACTGTAGGTACTACCGTTTTGCGAAACATCCACTGTTTTGTTTTCAACCAAATCCACTAAATAAACTCCGGCATATTGACGTTGAATATTTTCGTGGGTAAATTTTAGCGTGTATTCCACTTCATCGCCAGCCTGAAAGGCCAGATCGGTATTGTGCATATCGCTGACCGAATTTACCTGATAATCTCCATCCGGCTCCATTGCATAAATTTGTGGAGCTAATGATGATCCCAGTATTTTGCGACCATCCCATCCATTATCAAAATTGCGGGTACAGCTTGGCTCTGTAAATATCCACATGCGATCTGAATAATGTTTGCCTGTAAGATCAATCATAGTAGATGTTAAATCTGTATTGGAAATTGCATCAATCGATTTTATACGTTGAATGGTCGTGTTTTTGATTAATGCATCATTGTAGTTGATTTTTATATATGAATTTACGGTTTTGTCCTCACCGGTTTTTACAAGGAATGAGCTCATTGACGGGATTTGACCTGGTATACCACTAAACCCTGCCAGATTTTGAGGAATGGATAAATATTGACCTTCTGCTGTTCCGTCAGTGCTTCCTCCTGTATTACTAAGCCATTGTCCATACGACCCAGTATTATATAGAAACACTGTTTTGTCCAAAGCGCTTCCAAATTCAATTTTGTCTACATTAATGGCAGCTGTATATGCATTAGCAAATAAGTGTTCGCCAGGGTATTTTACTTTTAGTCCGTCAACTGAACTACCATTATTACTAACTGGCAAGAATCCTGTAGGCGCAAATTCGGCTAACAGTCTAGAATCAAGATCAGTATTTACTAACTTCCCGGTGAAAGTGTATTTTTTTGCTGCAGGTTGGCATATTTCATAACCCAGAAACTTGGTTAGTTTATCATAGGTTCCTAATTCTTTCCAATAATAGTTTTCATCCTGATCGGTTCCTGCTTCGTTCGATCTCCTTACATATGCACCATAAAGTGTAGGATCTGCATCCAATGTCTCCACGGGAATTCCAAAATATTGCCAAAAATATCGTTGGTTATCTTGTGCTGTTGGTGAATTGTCTATATATGCTTTCGAATACATTTCTACAGTACCAAATACCGGATTTGCAGCACTGTTATGAAAAATTAAAGTTCCGTTTGCTACTTCTGTAGCGTCAGTTCTGGTTTGAATAAGAATCCTATCAGGATTCTTGTCAGTAATGATGCTGTTATTTACGGTTAACGCCTTTCCTGCCGGAATTGTAAGATTCCAGGTAGTAGTATTAATAACTCGACTAACCGTTCTTTCTGGTAAATCAAGGACTAAATTATTTGCTGCATCAGTTGCATATTCCACTTTTGCACCTGGGGGTGGTATTTCGCCAGCTGTCCAGTTGGTTGGGGTTCCCCAGTCTGTACTAGTACTTGTCCCCTTCCAGAAGTTGCCTTTTTGCGCGATGGTAAAGTAACGAACTCCACTGGCAAAATTGACAGGAGTGCTTGTTGTATACAAGTTTCCGGATGTTTTTGTAAGGACGTATGATGTAACTCCTGTTGTAAAATCAGTATTGTTATCCACTAGTAGTCTGTAAATTCCGTTTTCGGAAGTATATCCGGTTAAGTCTATCTGAAAATATACCGAACCGACCGAACCGGTGTTTACTACTTTCCATACGCGGCTTACGATTGAATCTATAGGAGTTGAGCCTATTGCTGTCCAGGTAGATGTTGAGCCATTGTTATGACCCCAAATTAAATATTGTCCATTCGTCAAAGCTGTGCGACTATTATCTAAGTTTGAATTGACAAAGTCATTGCTGGTAGCCATTACCACGCGCGAATTTCCTGAAGTCATATTGCTACTTGCACTCACTTTTTGATGTAATTTCCAAGTGTCATTCCGCCCAAGACCGGCAATGTCATTGCTATAGCCTGCAATAGGGTAAATGGATGTGCTGACACTATTGGTATAATCGTGCGTTAGAGTTATGCCGTATTTTATAGCCAGATAGGATTCGAAGTTTTGACGATCACTGTTTGTAAACACACTAGCACTTCCTACAACTTCAGTGATGCTACCATTGAATTGAGATCCACTAAGCGGATTAAAGTGGTTTCCGATACCTAATCGAGTAGGTTTTGAAAGAGTTGTTGCCCCTCTATCTGCCATATCTTGGTCGGCTGCTAAGTTCCCATTTATATACAATAAATTATGACCGTTTACAATTCTTTTGTGTGTCGCTGATAAAATTTTTGGTGAATTGTCTGTTGTAACTATAGTGCTAAAAGCACCGTCATCATCAATGTCTTTTGCCTTGAACAACGGTTTTCCGTCCTTTAAGCTTAAATAGTAATCGTCTTGTACATTCGCAACCTCCCCTCCAATTATTGCTGGACAGTTATATGCAGCTCCCCCTGAACTTGTAGTAGTATTGTACACTGTGAAGAAAGTCATATCATTGAATATACTATTAGTAGCCGTTAAAAAGTAACCAGCCGAGAAGCTAATGCTAGGGTTGAAGTTCCAACCCAATGTTTGGTAGGTAGGTGCAGTGTTTTGACTTGTTGCATTATTCAATGTCCCTGATTGATCGTTCCATGTTGTTATACCTGTACCATTTGCTGGTGTTCCTGTTACAATATCTGCTTTGTACCACATAGATATTAGAGGTGCTGCTCCTGTTGCTAAATTTAAAATGCCAGTTGAGGCTGCAAAGTTATCGGTGTTTATATTAGTGGCTGCAGAGCCCGAACCACCCCAGCTACCTGAAGATTGCATAGTAGAACCCAGGTAATAGGCATTGGCAGTATGTACTAGGGTATTGCTTAAGTTAGCAACTGCGTTATTGTTAATGGTGAAAGAGTTGCTTATATTGGTTGTACCTGCAAATGTTTTTGTGCCTCCACCCGATATGGTTAAACTTTTATAATTAGGTGATGCGAAAACTTGTTGATTACCAGTAGATCCGTAATTTACAACACTGTTATTACCATCGGTATCAAGCAGACCTATAGTGTTGTTTGCTCCATTTAGATTAAGTGTATGAGGTCCACCTGATCCACCTTTCATAGAGATAATTCCAGTTCCAGATAAATTACCACTAACAGTAACCGTCTGACCTGAGTATACATCAAATTCCAGAGTCCCATTAACTATCAACTGTCCACCGATAGTCATCGTGTTTAAACCACTCCAAGCTAAACGTAAAGCAGTGCCTTGGTTAATGGTCAGAGTTCCATTTACTATTAAATTTCCAGACGCATCTAAAGTTTGGTCAGTAGCTGTGGTGGCTATTACTAAATTTCCGTAATTGGGTACGTTTGAAAAGCTTCTAGTGCCTCCATAATAAGTAACCGTACTTGTATTGTTTAAAGCAATTTTTGCAGTCGTGAACTGTGTTGGAAAGTCGTTTTTGTCCCATTGTCCATTGCGACCAATAGCTAATCCTGTGCCGGCTGCCATGGTCATTGTTCCTGTAGCATTTCCTGTTATTTGATATTGGTCACAATCTAATGTTCCGGCAGTCACGGACAAATTGTTCGAGATAGTTGTAGCGCCACTCAATTTTACTCCAGCAGCATTACTTGCAGTAAGATTAGAATAGATATACCCAGCAATGGTTTGGTTTGCAGTTCCATTACAAGTTACAGTGCCAGTACCTGCAGTAAATGTACCACCAGAGCCAAGATTCCCTCCGATATTAAGTTTGCCTGCTCCAGTAAATATAAAATCATCATTTATATCTCCAAAATTAATGTTACCAGTCACATTTACTGTTCCGGTTGATAACGTAATTCCGGAATATCTGTCGCTATTACCAGTAGCTTGTATCGTTATAGATGCACATGTAAGTGTGCCCGTTCCTACAGCTATATATTTATTGTCCCCTGAAGTTGTACCTGCATTTATAGTTACTGCTCCATATACGGTTAGGCTATTAGTATTTGAAATGGTAATAGCATTGCTCTTATTCCCTCCATTAATAGTAAAGCTAGCACATACTGCTGCTGAATTTACAGTAATATTAAAGTCATTAGGAACCGTTACATCATCTACTGCCGTTGGGACACCATTAGGACTCCAATTATCTCCACTGTTCCAATTATTATTCCCTGCACCTCTATCCCATGTTTTAGTTACTCCACTTGCACTTCCAGATGTGATGAATAATAAAACCAGCAGAGTAGCCCAATGTTTCGATATGAAATGTAGTTTAGAAAAGTAGTTGTTTTTCATACGCGTAAATTTTTAATAATTATTCTATCGCAATAATCCTTGGAATAGATAAATAACATATGTGTATATCTATCTTGTTGTTTTCAAATACTTGATTTTAAGTCAAATACATGCCGGTGTAATTATCAAACAACTTTTTTGGAAACCACGAAAACTCATTTTAATCACCTGATTGACTAAAAACACGGTGCTAAATGATTTTAGCGCGGAAGGAGTATAAGTGTTTATCATCTGCTTAATGGTTATGATGGTTTGATGTTTCTTTCGGACTGCAAAAGTACGTAAATTATTCTGACTATAAAATAGTTAGCTGCATTTGTTTGCATTTTACACTACTCCTGGATGTGTGAGATTTTTTTTATGAGGTAAATATAGTCAATTCTAATTGAATTTGCAAGTTTTGGATTCGGAAATAAATTTATATTAAGTCAGAAATTACGCAATTTAAGCGGTTGCCAATCTTTAGATTTGGACTAGTGATGTATTGATTTCAAATAACAAATAGATATAAGTTTTTTCTCTACCTCAAATATAATGCCAAATGACTTAGGGGGTTGTCTTCTGTTTCCGAAGCATAGATGGTGAATGTAATTTCTATTTGCATAAAAAGGCACAAGCTACTTAGGTAACTTATGCCTCTTGAATCGCGTTTAAATCTTACAGTAATTTTTCCCCAAGCGTGGTGTGTCCGGGTAGGTCGCTAGCTTGTACCACAATTTTGTCACCAGTAAGGGAATCGTTGTTAACGGTTGCAGTATACACCCAGTCGACTCCATTGGCTGACAATTGAGCCAGGCCATGTTCAACTTCCGAACCATCTTCATTGAATATTCCTACAGCTACTTCTTTTACTATGAAATCGTCGGTTGCGTTCACTTTAATTAAATCGCCTACCTTGCCACTATACCCACTGAGGTCAATCTCATTAATGTTTGGCGCGTGCATAAAATCAGCTACAGCTACATTGTATGCATTTTGACCAACTGGAGCACTTGCCTGATATGCAGCTTTTGTTGCGGGATCGGCAAATGTACTTTTGCCATACAAAACAGCTTCCTGAAACCTCTTTTGATTTTTCTTTTGAGCTTCCGATAATTCACCCGTTCGTTCACGAGGAGCACTTGAAACGTAGGTTTTTCCATTCAGGTTGCGGAATAAGATTAAATCACCCACCTTCCCACTTAATCCATGCGTGATAACGTTGTTTTTTGATTGTGCCATTTTTTTTCGTTTTAAAATTAGACATTTATTTAATGTTTGATATAGCTATATCCATCCTATATCCATCTTATATCTCCCGGGTGTGTGCAGAATCATTCATTTTCCTTGTCTCATATAGTGCTTAGAATCTTAAATTATTGAGCAAATATAAAAAATGAGTTTAAATAAACAATTTTCATTAATGATAATTATTATTTCAGAACTGTATTTAATACATATTAGTATTTGACACACTATAAATCTGTGCTCTTGTAGAGGAAATGAAAATTATTTCGTTTCTAAAGTATAGAACTGTAGATGTATATGCCTTATTTGTGAGTAAAAGTTTTACGTACAACCTATTAAAGTTGATTGACGAATAATGTTGTTTTGAGTGTAAATATGTTTACTAGTCTATCCTTTCTTTTTTTTTTCTTTCAGCTTTCCTCTATCTGTTGGTAGCGCGTTGTGGGAGTTTCTATAACAACAGAACGTCCATTCACCAATGTAGGTGAATGGACGTTCTATTGTTATAAGTAAGAACTATTATGTAGTTAATTTACAGAGATGTTTTTTATAGATAACGTATCCGCTTGCCATAAGTAGCAATATATAGCCTCCATCGCCAACCGGTATCGGATTTTTAGGGTTCTTGCCTCCGGGGTCTCTACCTCCGTTTGCGCCTTTTGCAGCCTGTCTGTCGGTACTAGCGCTACTAGTGAGGGTTAAATCACTGCTTAACGAACTTACATCATTGCTTTGTGTAGCAGTGCCTTGTGCACTTTTTGATGAATTACCTGCCAAAATAATGGAGCCACTTTGACCCGAACTCTGATTTGATCCACTTGCTCTGCTGTAATTTGCAGCTCCATTGTTCGTGTTTTGTGGGCTGTATTCCGATGCATTACCCGAATTATCGGCATTATTATCGGTAGCAGGAGTGTAGTCGGGCATGTCGCTTTCGTCTTCTTCGGTTGCATAAGCAGTTCCTTTCGGTGCATTCGCAATGCCTTCTTTGAAATTTACGCCCTGGTTGCTGATGTAATAACCGGTACCAACATATAGGTCAGGTCTTCCGATGGGCGAATACGCTACCACCAGGAACAAAACTGCCCATGTAAGTATCCAGATAATTGTGTTTCTTTTTTTGTTTTTCATTGGTGTAGTTATTGAACAATTACACGTTTACTTAACTTCTCACCATTGGTTATGGTATTTACCACATACGCTCCCGGAGTTAAATTGCTTAGCACTTCGGTAACTGCATTTGCTGCAAACGAAGCATTTTTAATAGCTCTGCCTGCAATGTCATAAAGGGTACATTCACCTTTAAAGGTGGTTAAGTTATGCACAAAGACCCTGCCCGGAGCTGTAAATATTTTTACTTGTGCTTCAGTGTCGGGTGCATCTTTCTCGTAAGAGCGTGTAAGAATTTTGAATCGTTTAGCAGGCGTATCGCTTTGAGCGGTTGCAAATGTATAGGTGCTGCCGCTTTGTGTAACGTCGACTGTTTTATTTTCTATCAAATCCACTAAATAGACTCCGGCATATCGTTGTTGAATATTTTGGTGGGTAAACTTCAGCGTATATTCTACTTCGTCTCCTGCCTGAAAAGCAAGGTCGGTATTGTACATATCACTGACTGAATTTACCTGATAATCACCATCGGGCTCAATAGCATAAATTTGGGGTGCTAATGATGACCCCAATATTTTGCGACCATCCCAGCCATTATCAAAATTGCGGGTACAGCTTGGTTCGGTGAAAATCCACATTCGGTCGGAATAATGTTGCCCGGTAAGATCAATCATAGTAGATATTAAATCCGTACTGCTTATTGCATCTACCGATTTTACACGTTGAATGGTTTCATTTTTCTTTATTACATCATTATAATTAAATGATATCCCACCGTTGCTAACTGCAGTTGCTTTTACCAGCATAGAGCTCATTGAAGGTACTTCTTGAGGTAGTCCATTGTTGCCGGCCGGCAGTTTAGGAATGCAGATGTACTGTCCGGGATTATTGCCAAGGGTTGTTGCGGCATTCCATTGCCCGTATGATCCGGTATTGTAAAGATATACGGCTGCTTCGACATTGGTGCCAAAGTTGATTTTGTTAACATCAATGGCTGCTGTGTAAGGATTGGCCAACAAATTCTCGCCCCTGTATTTGACATCAACTCCGGTAGAGTATGGCAGTGTTGGTTGGTTTAATGACCTGTTTACCAACTGTCCGGTAAATGTGTACGTAGTCTTCGTTGGTTGACATATTTCGTAGCCATCGAACGCGTTTAAGACACTGGCATTGTTTAGTTCTGTCCAGTAGTAATTCGCATCGGTTTCATCTCCGGCTTCATTCGATTTACGCACATAGGCACCATATAATGTGGGCTCGGCTGTTGTTGTTTCCACAGGAATGCCGAAATACTGCCAAAAGTATTTTTGAGTATCGTCTGTTGCCGAATTATCTATATATGACTTAGAATACATTTCTACTGTCCCATTTACATTCGAGGCGTTCTTGAAGATGATAGAGCCATTTGGTAATCTTGAAGCATCTATTGGATTCGGATCACATTTTATTTGAATCTGATCGTAGGTTGAACTTGTATTAACTGGGGTTAATGTAATTAGATTATTTACTACAACTTCTTTGTCGGCAGGGATAATCAGGTTCTTTCCGGATGCATTGTTAATAATGTTACCTACAATTCTGTTGTAATCTACATATAGGTCATTTTTTGCGGCTACTCCTGAGTTGTTTCCTGTAGTTGCAAATTCCACATTGTCTCCTGAGGCAGGGACTTTTGTTGCAGTCCAGTTGGCTTTGTCGCTCCATACGGTACCACCAATCCCCGGTGCTCCTATCCATAGATTTTTATTTCCATTCACAATCATTGTTATTGCGTTTGAGGTAGCTGGATTTCCTGTTATACATGTTGAGTTTGATGTCATAACACAGCTAACCACATCTCCAGCTGTGGGTACGTAGCTGAAAGAGCTGCTTTTAGTTACGGGATAGGATGTTGAACTAGCTCCATTAGTAACTGTCCATACATAATCCGGACTTGTACCTCCATTGGTTGGAGTAGCAGAGAATGTTACATTTGTTCCCGTAGTGACAGTAGTTGTTGGAGTGGTAATGCTTACCGCTACGACATTTGTTGAGGTTACATTTATCGATGAGCTAACTTGGGTTACAGTCCTAAAAATAATGTCATCGAGAGCAAAGTCATTACCGTTTGGAACAATATTTTGATTTCTTAAATCTAATACTACATCTGTATTTGAACCGGAATTCCAATTGTAGAAATATTGATTCCAGCCTGCTGCAGAGCTTGCTGTGAAAATTGTTCCAACTGGTTGATTGTTTGCATATAGTTGTAGTTTTGATGGGTTCTCTAGATTTACGCTTTGTAGCCAGTAAGAAAACTGATAGGTTGAGTTAGGAATTACTTTTACTGTTTGAGACCAAACACTTACATTTGCTGTGGTAGCTCCATTTATCACCATTTGAAAAGTTCCCGGATTGGAATGATCAGGTGCGGGGAGAAAATTTCCGTGAACTGATTTTGGAGATTTTAGAACAGTATAAGTTCCCTCGCAGCCTAATATAAAATTGTAACATGTAGATGTAGGTACAGAAGTTGAATCAACAAAAGCGTAGCTACTTGAGAATCCTACATTTTGTAATTCAAAATCTCCGTTGTTTATTAAATTACCGCCTGTAGGGAGGCTTCCTGTAACGGTATATGTACCATCATAAGTGGCATTCGCAGGCGAAATAAAAGGATTTGGCGATTGAGAATAGTAGTTGTTAGGCCCTGTCCAGTACAAGATGTTGATATTGTCGCCTGAGCTGCCGAGTTGAATTTGGGTGTTATTTGGTGGGCAATTCCGACCTCCGGTAGTGATTATTGTAGGTGTTGTTGCAAAAACAGTTCCTTCACAAGTAATTTCTTTTGTGGTTGCTCCGGTTGATACCATCGTAACTTTTTCAGAAGAATAAGTTCCTATGGCGAGTCCTGATTTTAGTCGGATATATATAGGAGTTGTGTTAACTTTATTTCCAGAGACAATAGGTAGAACTATGCTTGGAGCAAATCCAGTTCCGCTTGTCAATGAAATTTCAAAGTGCGTTGGCGCGCTAACAGTAATTCCTTCTGTAAGCGATGTTCCATTAAGAATGAATGTTTGCTCGTTTGATGGTCCAAAATTGTAGATGTAGAAAAATCCACCTAAAATAACAGGTACAAAATTAATTTTTGGAGTAGCGCTTGTACCCAATGCAAAAAAGCTATTTGCACCAATTGCACTTGAATTAGTGATGTCGTAAAAGCCTGTTGTACCTCCCAAGGATGTATATGCGCCGGCTTTTGCAGTGTTTCCCAAGATTAAATCATATGGATAAACTGTGTTGCTACCTTTACCTAAAGAAACTGAACTGTTTGTAAAACCGGGCGCTGTCGTTAATTGCCAATATTCAGTAGTACTTATTCCATTTCCGGTTCCCCCAGAGTTAGCATTAAATGCTTTCACTAAAGCTGTTGTGCCAGCAGAAGTGCTTGGGTTGACTAATGTAAATGGAAGATAAGCTGTATTATCCCCTACCGGGAAATTATATGTGGTTCCGGTTGTCAATCCTGCTGGTAATGACCAAATTACGGGGCCATCAATATAGGATGATGAAGAGCCACCCATTATGGCTGAATTAGAGTTTTTATTGATTGAGATTAAATTAGTTGAGTTTGTAACGAGATTCCCGTCAACAAGCAGAAGTACGCCTGTTACGGTGGTTGGTTTGTTTAGAGTAACCAAGTTGCTTCCTACTGCTCCGGAGTTTTGAATTGTAAGATTATAAAACGATGTAGATAAGCTACCTCCAATAGTTTGTGAAGTTGTTCCACTAAAAATTACTGATCCAATTCCCGAAGCACTGAAAGATCCATTGTTTGTCCAGTTGCCGTAGACAAATAAATTTGTAACAACATTTAGGGTGAGAGATGAGCTAGTTTCAATAGTAATATTCTTACAAAGCCCACCCGCTGTTCCAATTACCGGCTCATTATTAACATTAGGAATGTATACGTTTGTAGATTTTGTTGGAACATTTCCATCGCACCAGTTTGATGGTGTATTCCAATTGGTATCTGTTGCGCCAGTCCAATAACCAGGACCGCATGCCCCGGTTGTTGTATTTAAAATACCCGATGCTGCCACATCAAAATTGGTATCGTTTGTATAGGTTGCATTTGATCCTGTACTTCCCCAACTTCCTTTATATTGTAGAGCTGCTCCTAAATAATAGGCGTTTGCTGTATGTGTTAATCCATTACCGAGGTCAGCTATTACTCCGTTGTTTATATTAAAGTTATTGCTCGTAGTGGTTGCGGCTGTAAATGTTTTTGTACCACTTCCGGCTAAAGTAAGATTATAAAATGTTGTAGCTCCGGTAATCGATTGAGCTGCTCCACTCATAGTTACAGTTCCACTGTTATGTGTGAATGTGGCATTATTCGTAAAATCACCGGTCAATGTCATGGTTCCGGATGTGGAGGTAAGAGTTCCGGCGCTGATGTTTAGCTTACCTAATGTGACGCTACCACTTCCTAAGCTTAATATTCCAGCTCCGACTTTGGTCAAATCCTGACCACCGGTTATGGCGGCCCCCAAAGTTATATTACCCGTTGCACCAATACTGCTTGCACTTCCAAGGGTTATAGCTCCGTTATAATTTGTTGGGGTTCCAGAACTATTGATAAGTGCACCACCACTCGAAACGCCAGTACCGTTTAATGTAAGCGGTATGGCAGTACTTAATGTAATTCCATTCAGATCAAGAGTACCGCCTGTAGTTACCGAAGTACTACTAGTTGATCCTAACGCTGTTATATTGTTAAGTTTTAGAATTCCTGCACTGATGGTTGTCGTGCCGGTATAGGTGTTTGCACCTGATAAGGTTAAAGTACCTGTGCCGTTTTTAGTAATTCCACCTGTGCCGCTTATTATTCCCACATAAGCCGCAGGGCTAGTATTGTTACTTCCAATTGTCAAGATATTTGATCCCAGTGTAACATTGCCTCCTGTAGCTCCTCCACCGGTGAGTGAGCCGATTATAGTGTTAAAACCTGTAATATCCAAACCAACTCCTGCCACGTTAGCGAGTGTTATCGCCGAAGCAATGCCAAAAGACTGGTTGGCAACCCCTGCTTTGAGTATCCCGCCATTTACGGTCGTGCTGCCACTGTAAGTATTGAGTCCATTAAAGGTTTCAGTCCCTGTACCTGCTTTCACAAGCGATAATCCCCCGGATCCGTTTGAAAAAATACCCGAATATGTGTTGGAACTATTCCCAATCCCGAAGGTTAGAGTACTGGCACCTACCCCGTTGTTCAGGATAGTGCCCCCGCTGCCTGTAAGTCCGTCGATAGACTCACTCTGTGCATTCAGATCGAACGTACCACTGTTTATTGTTACAGTGCAACCATCGTAGATCTGGTCACCACCTGTTCCACCAAGTTGAACAGTAGCTCCGCCAATTGTCAGACCGCCTCCGCCAATGGCATGTACACCGCTAGTACTTGTCTTGGCGAGTATAACAGTGCCGGAGTTGGCTATTACGCCTAGAGCGATATTGTCTGGAGTTCCGCCGAGCGTGAGTGTGTTGGCTCCAACCTTAGTCAGTGTACCCTGAACATTGCCAGTTAACGTAATAGCTCCACTACCTCCGACAGAATAGGTACCTGTTATGTTACTTGCAAAAGTGACTGCTGTGCCGCTGCTGTTAATCAACGCACCATTATTACCAACCCCAGTTCCGTTTAATGTAACTGAATTAGGAGTACTTAATGTTCGACCATTCAAGTCAAGAGTTCCTCCACTATTTATTGTTAAACTACTCGCAGTTGCATCAGCAGTTAAACTTACGGTATGTGAGTTTTGAATTGTAACCAGATTATCGCCGCTAGTCGGTATTGTCGTAGCCGCAGCCCAGCTAGAACCACCATCTGTGGACTCTTGCCACGTAGTAGCTGCACCCCAGTTTCCAGTAGCTATACTTTTAAATTGTTTTTGTGGCTTCAAGGCAACTAGCTGACCTCCAATACCCGATGAGATGACGGTTGGCAAAGAGCCAGTACCTGTAGCTCCAGCGCTAGTTTTTTTTGCCCACGCAACACCCACGGCAGCAGTAGTACCACCTATAGCCCCACGATCAGCTACTTCCGTGAGAGTAGCTGGAGATGTTGCAGTATAACTCCCGAAGTTCGTAGAAGCAGTAGTAGTGCCCCCACTTGACATGCCAAATAATAAAACTACAGTATTAGTAGTGACAGTTGTAATCTGGGTAATTCCAGTAAGACTAGTAGCACTAGTAGAACCTGAAACTGACAATGTATTGTTTGTTGCATCAAAGGGAGATATTGTATTTACTCCTGAAAAAGCAATTATACTGCCAACGAAAGAGCTAGCGGCCGCAGTAGTAAAAGTGTATGACGCTGGCTCTGTTGCTGTCGCTATTCTATATAACAATGTGCCGTAGCGCCTACTACTTCCACCTAATTGTCCAGAGCTAATTAAAGTCCAACCAGAACATGAAGCAGCTCCTGTTCCATTAGCATAAGATGCTAAATCTGCAATCATCAAGTCACCAGCCGTAACACCCGTCGGAACGTTTACAATCACAGATGTATTAGTAGATGTATTAGTAGTTGCAGTTCCACGTTGAGCAATTTGTCCACTCACGCTTTCTGCTCTTGCAAAAAGTAGACCTAAAACCAACAGTGCAACTAAATGTTTTGATATGAAGTGTAGTCGGGAAATGTAGTTGTTTTTCATACGCATTAATTTTTGATAGAGGTACTATCGTTAAACAAATCGAAATGATAAAAATTATAGGTGTTCAGTTCGCTAATGGTTAGGTAGGGCTGAACGGTTGTTAAGTAGTTCTGTAAATGATATATTTAATTTTAATCGTATTATTCCAGACCCGTTAATATATTTTGTAGTAATTAATCCGACAAATAATTAATTTTGATTCGATAATCAGTTCATCTCAGGATTGCTGATTTCCAAATATAATTTGTTTTTGTTACAAATCAGGCTTAAATACATAATAAATAATGTATAAATCAAAATTATAACTTACTAAATTTTCGCACGATTAGAGGGTTTACAGGAATTTAGTCTACAAAAATACTACTTTTTTGTGAACTTACGCGCTTTTTTAGTAAATATATATAGCTAATAGCTTATATTTCAGTAAATAGGTGAATTTGTGTGTGTGTTGGAGTGCTAAATATCCTCCTTTTAGCTCCCCGAATACACTGTTGCTAATCGATTGAAAATAGGCTGATTGCTTGACTCATGTAGCTGTTGCATAACTGTGTCAATCGTCGTTTTTGGAGAGATGCATTTAGTTATTTAGTGTTAACTTGTAGGAAGTGTGTTATTTGTGTGTAGTAGCATGTTTAGTTTTAATTGTACGAATTACTACAAGTAGTATCGTAATCCAGTTGAGTTTAGACTGTTTAAATCGGATATGAACCAGGATATTTTAGGGATGTTTAGAAGAGGCGGAGGTAAAGGCGGAGGTTGAGGCAAAGGCAAAGCAAGGATGACTGAGAAGTTCAATCATCCTTGCTTTGCAAAAAGAAGTTTTTGTATAATAGGGTTCAGCGGTTTATTAGATGGACAAAAGATCAAAGACAAAAGATCAAAGACGATGGGCAGCAGACTATAGACTTTAGACTATAGACAACAACCAAAATTGGCAACTAACGGAAATACTCTTCAATCAACT
>Ga0302273_1000610_pt1 | contig 15782 bp, 10 predicted proteins | sample III_Bog_N1_3_FD_198774 | JGI IMG/M metagenome (GOLD analysis project Ga0302273, IMG submission 198774) | Peat permafrost microbial communities from Stordalen Mire near Abisko, Sweden - III_Bog_N1_3 | ecosystem: Environmental > Terrestrial > Soil > Wetlands > Peat | place: Sweden: Abisko... | reverse complement strand
GTTTCGAACAAAGTACGTTCGCCTTCCTGAATGTACTGGCCCATGGAATGCAGATCAGACGAGAAATCGACAGCGGCAGGGAAAATACCTTTGCCGTCTTTTCCTTCGCTTTCGCCGTAAAGCTGTTTCCACCATTCGGCCAGAAAATGAAGTTTTGGATTGAAGTTGACCAAGATTTCAACCTTTTTTCCGTTTTTATACAGTTCGTTACGAACAGCCGCATATTGTGCTGAAAGGTTTTCTTCGAAAGGAACATCCATTCCGGTTGCATGTTGCATGTCGACAGCGCCTTTTACCAGTGAGCGAATATCGAATCCGGCAACTGCAATCGCCAATAATCCAACCGGAGTCAGCACCGAATAACGACCACCAATATCATCAGGGATTACAAAGGTTTTATATCCTTCGATGGTTGCCAAAGAGCGTAATGCGCCTTTGCTTTCATCGGTAATGGCCACAATACGTTCGTTTGCTTCAACTTTGCCGTATTTGTTTTCGATATCCTGTTTCAGGAGGCGGAAAGCCAATGCAGGCTCGGTAGTTGTTCCCGATTTGGAAATCACTGCGATTGCATACTCTTTATTTTTAAGCAACTCGCGCAATTCGAACAGGTAGTCTTCGCTGATGTTTTGTCCGGCGAAAAGGATGAATGGATTTTTGCGTTCTTTCAGATGAGCAAAACTATCCGAAAGAGCATCAATCACTGCTTTGGCTCCCAGATAGGAACCGCCAATTCCGATAACAACAAAAATATCAATGTTTTTGGCAAGCAATTTTGCAGCTGTAGCTTCGTAATCAGCCAGTTCAGCTTCAGAAATTGAAGTTGGTAAAGTGGTCCATCCTAAATAATCGTTTCCTTTTCCGGATTTATTGAAAAGGGCACGGTTATGGTTCTCGATCGCTTTTTTGTATGAGAAAATCGAGTCTTTTGAAATAAAATCAAAAGTCTTATTGAAATTTAAAGAAATTCTTTCCATTTTACTATTATCTAAGATTTTCGGTTAATAATCGGATTTCGATGGCGGGGGAGATGTTTTCGTATAAAATGTTGTACACTGCTTCGGCAATGGGCATGTTTACCCTGAATTCTTCGTTGATTTCCTTGATGGATTTGGCTGCATAATAACCTTCGGCTACCATGTGCATTTCGAGTTGCGCCGAACGAACTGAATAACCTTTTCCGATCATGGTTCCAAAGGTCCGGTTGCGCGAGAATTGCGAATAAGCAGTAACAAGTAAGTCGCCCAGGTAGGCTGAGCTTTTTATATCGCGGGTAATGGGATGAACTTTATCGACGAATCGTTTGATTTCCTGAATGGCATTCGATATCAGAACTGCCTGAAAATTATCGCCGTAGCGCAACCCGTTCACAATTCCGGAGGCAATGGCCACAATATTTTTCAACACCGAGGCATATTCTGTTCCATAAATATCGTCCGAAACATGAGTTCGGATGTATGGACATTCGAGCCGGAAAGCAAATGCCCTGGCCTTTTTTACATCCGGACAAGCAATCGTCAGGTATGACAAGCGTTCTAATGCAACTTCTTCGGCATGGCATGGACCGGCAATCACTCCAATCCGTTCGTAAGGCAAATTGAAATATTGATGAAGGTATTGACCAACAATCAGATTATCATCAGGCACAATTCCCTTGATGGCCGAAACCACGAACTTTTGAGTCAGATCAACCGTCAGGTTACTCATCGTTTCTTTAAGGAAAGCTGAAGGTGTTGCAAGAATCACAATGTCAACATCTTCAACGGCTTTGTTGATGTCTGTGGTGAAGTTAAGCCGATTTACATCAAACTCAACGCCACGTAAATAGTTGGGATTATGTTTAAATCTGATGAATTGTTCAATATTATCTGGATTTCGGAAATACCAATTTATACTTTCAACATTGTGCAACAGAATCTTAGCCATTGCTGTTGCCCAACTTCCACTTCCGATTATTGCTATTTTTGAGTTTGCAAACATTTTTAAATTTTCTGAATTATGACAACCACTTGGTTACATCTTCCATGGATGGGTTGTCTAAACCCAGTTTATTTTTTTTGTTGAATCCACAAATGTCGTTAAAAAATTTACCAGCTTTAATTTCCTTTAAATCTTTAACTTTTTTTAACCCTATTTGTCGGATTACATCAACCCATTCTGCCGGAATTCCAAGTTCCAGGAATTTTTCATCTGGATCCGTCGTTTCAGCAGCCTTTTCAGGTTTCATTTGCGGGAAGAAAAGTACGTCCTGAATCGACAGGTTATTGGTCATGAACATAGTCAACCGGTCAATTCCAATCCCCATTCCTGAAGTTGGCGGCATTCCATATTCCAGTGCACGTAAAAAGTCCTGATCGATAAACATTGCTTCGTCGTCGCCTTTTTCCGATAATTTCATCTGATCTTCAAAGCGTTCGCGCTGGTCAATCGGGTCGTTCAATTCTGAATATGCATTGGCAAGTTCTTTTCCGTTCACCATCAGTTCGAAACGCTCAGTCAGTCCTGGAACCGAACGGTGTTTCTTGGTAAGTGGCGACATTTCGACCGGATAGTCGGTGATAAAAGTTGGCTGAACATAGTGATGTTCACATTTTTCGCCGAAAATCTCATCAATCATTTTGCCTTTTCCCATGGTAGGGTCAGTTTCTATGCCGAGTTTTTTGCAGATGTCACGAAGTTCATCTTCCGATTTTCCTGCTATTTCGAAGCCGGTATGTTCTTTAATGGCATCGTACATGGTAACACGTTTAAACGGGCGCTTGAAATTAATTTCCACCTCGCCAAGCTGAACGTTGGTCGAACCATGCAAGGCCAGAGCTACCCGCTCAATCATTTCTTCGGTAAAGTTCATCATCCATTTGTAGTCTTTGTAGGCTACATAAATTTCCATTACCGTAAATTCTGGATTGTGTGTCCGGTCCATTCCTTCGTTGCGGAAGTCTTTGGCAAACTCGTAAACCCCGTCGAACCCGCCTACAATCAGTCGTTTCAAATAGAGTTCGTTGGCGATCCGCAAATAAAGCGGAATGTTTAAGGCATTGTGATGTGTGATAAACGGACGAGCAGTTGCACCACCCGGAATCGATTGCAAAATTGGCGTTTCAACTTCCAAATAGCCTTGTTCGTTGAAGAACTGGCGCATGGTATTGATGATTCTGGTCCGCTTGATAAACGTATCTTTCACTTGCGGATTGACGATCAGATCGACGTAGCGTTGGCGATAGCGCATTTCTGGATCGGTGACTGCATCAAACAATTGGCCGTCCTTTTCTTTTACAATGGGCAAAGGCCGAAGCGACTTGCTCAGTACCGTAAATTCCTTTACATGAACGGATAGTTCGCCGACCTGGGTGAAAAATGCAAAGCCTTTAACACCAACAACATCACCTATATCGATTAGTTTCTTGAAAACTTCGTTGTATAGGCTTTTATCTTCATCCGGGCATATTTCGTCGCGGTTCAGATACAGCTGTATTCTTCCTGAAGCATCCTGTAACTCAGCAAAAGAAGCTTTTCCCATGATCCGGCGGCTCATGATCCGGCCCGCCAAAACTACCTCCTGATAATTATTCAGTTCGGGATTGTAATTATTCTTAATTTCAGTAGTTGAAACATTTACCAGGAATTCAGCAGCTGGATAAGGGTCAATTCCCATTTCCTTCATCTTTTGCAAGGAGTTTCTCCTCACCATTTCCTGTTCGCTTAATTCAGACATGCTCATTTCGATAGGAACTAATAAAAAAATTAAAAAAAATTTCCGGCAAAGATAGCAAACTATTGCATAATTAGAAGTGACAGAAAACGGTGATTGATCATTGTGGCAGATCATTGCTTTGGGTTTGTTCGCCAATCAAGCGTACGAGAAGTTCAAATTCGGCAACGCCCAATTGCTCCGGACGTTTGTCGAATAGTACATTTGCTTTTAGTTCATCGCTGTTTATTAAGCTTTTAAGTGAATTGCGCATGGTTTTCCGGCGCTGGTTGAATGCCATCTTTACAATACCCTTAAAGAGTTTTTCGTCGCAGTTGAGTTTTTCGGTTTGGTTGCGTGTGAGCCTTATTACTCCTGATTTTACTCTGGGCGGTGGCGAAAATACATCTTCATTTACTGTAAACAGGTATTCAATGTTGTAATATGCCTGAAGAAATACGCTCAGGATACCATACGTTTTTGATCCCGGAGGTGCAGCAAGCCGTTCGGCCACTTCCTTCTGAAGCATCCCGACAACTTCCGGAATCTGATTGTGATATTCCAGAACCTTGAAAAATATTTGTGATGATATGTTGTAAGGGAAATTGCCAATGATGGCGAATGGCTCCGAGTAATAATTGTGCAGGTTAAGTCTCAGAAAATCAGCAGATATGATCCGTTCTTTTAATTCCGGAAAATGATTGTTCATGTATTCAACTGATTCGCGGTCGATTTCAACAACCGAAGTTTCGTAACTATGATTTTGTAACAGAAACTGAGTCAGAACTCCCATACCAGGGCCAATTTCAAGCACTTTGCTAATGTTTTCGGCCCGAAGGCTGTCAACAATTTTCTGTGCAATTCCTTTGTCGTTCAAAAAATGTTGCCCCAAATTCTTTTTTGCTCTTACTCCTGTCATTTTTTTTCTTCGCGGTTTGCGGTCGGATTTTAAATAGTAAACAAAAAAACGCCCGAATTAAAACAAATCTGTATTTTTGCCATGACGGCTAAATCTTGTGAAACGCATTAGTTTATAGCTCTCCGGATTTTCGAAACAAAAGTACGTTTATTCAGATCAATAAAAAATAAATCTAAATTGAAACAAAAGACATTCAAAGTCCTCAAATTTCTTTCCTTCTTTTTGATTGGGATACTTATATTCTATTGGGTATATAAAAAACAGGATTTCACTCAGGTTAAAAACAGGTTAACCAACGAAGTAAATTATTTCTGGGTTTTAGTTTCTCTTTTTCTGGGATTGCTGAGTCACATTAGCCGTACCATTCGCTGGAATTTGATGATTGAGCCACTGGGACATAAGCCACGTTTGCTGAATACTTTTTTAGCAGTTATGGTTGGTTATTTAATGAACCTTGTCTTGCCGCGTATGGGAGAAATTTCGAGGTGTGGCGTGCTTGCCCGATACGAAAAAATTCCGTTTACAAAGTTGATCGGCACAGTCGTGCTTGAGCGTCTTATTGATGTGTTAATGCTGCTTCTGTTGCTGTTGATTGTCATTATTACTCAATTCGGACAAATATTAGAGTTTTTGAAGAATCATCCTGGAGTGAAAGAAAACCTTGAAAAGGTGATTTATTCTCCTTTTTTGATAATTGGTTTGTTTTTGGTTATTGCTATTCTTTGGATTTACCGCGAAAAAATTTTTCAGAGTTCGTTTGTTAAAAAAGTAATGGTTTTTATACGTCAGTTTGTTGAAGGATTCCGCAGTATCCTGAAAATGAAGAAAAAAGGCTGGTTCATTTTCCATTCGATATCCATCTGGGTTTTGTATTATCTGATGCTGTATTGTGTCTTTTTTTCCTTTGGATTTACCAGCCACCTTACTCCTTTGGCCGGACTGACGGTTTTTGTATTCGGTAGTTTTGGTATGGTTGCCCCGGTTCAGGGAGGCATTGGTCCCTGGCATTTTATGGTACGAGAAGGGCTGGCGCTTTATGGAGTTCAACGCTCAGATGGTGAGATTTTTGCATTGTTAGCTCACACTAGTACAACCATAATGTTGCTGGTTCTTGGCTTGATTGGCTTAATTGCGCTGCCTTTTGTAAATGAACGCGAAGTTGAAGAAGTGAAGAAATAGTCAATAGCAATCTTGTCCAAATGTATTTGGACTTACAACGATATCTAACTGAATAACAATAGGAAATGGTCATTACTCATTCGAAAAATTTTTCCTTTTTCCTTTTTTCTGATGACTTTTTTCCATTAGTTTAGAGTCATTCGAAAAGTAAAGTTTAACTTTCAGGATGACGAATAAACTTTTTTTTGAATTTGTAATCTATTAATAGTCAATATCCTTGAATACAAACCTTTACATAGCCCAACGAATATTCTCGGCAAAAGAAAACCGGAATAACCTATCGCACCGGATCGTGAATATTGCCCTTTTTGGCATTGTTCTGGGCTTGGTGGTGCTGATTTTGTCGATTGCCATTGTTACCGGTTACAAATCGGAGGTTGGCCGCAAGGTTATCGGTTTCGGATCGCATTTGCAGATCGTTACCCTCGATTCCAATCAGTCGTTCGAAACCAATCCGATCAGTCAGAACCAGCCGTTTCTCCAGGAACTTAAAAATATGGAGGGTATTCGGCATGTGCAGATTTTTGCCACCAAACCAGGCATCATCCGTACCGGCGACGAAATTCAGGGTGTGGTTCTGAAAGGAATTGGGCCCGATTTCGATTGGTCTTTCTTTCAGGAAAACAAGGTTGCCGGTGTGCCGTTCCAGGTTCAGGACACGATTCGCAGCAACAAAGTATGGGTGTCGAAACAATTGGCCGACCAACTGAAACTCAAGCGGGGCGATAACCTTACGATGTTTTTTGTTCCTGAATCGGAAGCAGTTCCACGCGAGCGGAAATTTCAACTGGCAGGCATCTATAAAACCAGTTTGGAAGAGTTCGATCGTATGTTTGTTTTGGTTGACATTAATCACATCCGCAAACTGAATAACTGGACGAACGATGAGGTGAGCGGTTTCGAAATTCTGGTGAACGATTTTAAGAAACTCTCCGAACACGAAAAAGCAGTCCGCAATTTATTGCTGCGAAATACGAAGCCTGAAGCTCCTGTTTTACAGGTAGTAAGTATAAAAGATAAATACCGGCATATTTTCGATTGGCTGAGTTTACTCGATATGAATGTCTGGGTGATTCTGATATTGATGGTTCTGGTTGCCGGATTTAATATGGTTTCGAGCCTGCTGGTCATCATCCTCGAACGAACGCAGATGATCGGAATTCTGAAGGCAATGGGTGCCCGAAACTGGAGTATCCGGAAAGTGTTTCTATACTTTTCCGTTTTACTGATTCTGAAAGCGTTGGTATTGGGTAATATTCTGGGTATTGGCATTTGCCTGATTCAAAAATATACGCACATTCTAAAGCTCGATCCTTCTTCCTACTTTCTGGAATATGTGCCTATAAATCTGAATGTTTGGTATATGATTTTGCTGAATGTAGGCACTGTTTTGATAACCATCCTGATGTTACTGGTGCCCTCGTACTTTATCACCAAAGTTTCTCCTGAAAAAACAATCCGTTTCGAGTAAAGTTGGTATGTATTCCTCGCTTAAGATATATCTGAAAGAGGCTTTAGGTGGTAAGTTGCCGGGAGCCGATGCTCATCGTAAAATGCTTCCTGAAGGCCGGGTTTTAAGAACGCCTGATCTTTCAACCGTGAAGCCCAGCAGCGTATTACTGTTGATTTTTCCGGAGAACGATCAATTGTTCGTTTGCTTGACGAAACGTCCGGCATCCATGAGACATCATCCCGGACAAATTAGTTTTCCTGGCGGAAAAGCCGAAAAAGAAGATCTTTCAGCAGAAATGACCGCTTTGCGCGAAGCCCGCGAAGAAATAGGCATCGACACTTCCTCCATTGAAATTCTGGGAAAATTATCTGATTTTTATGTATATGTCAGCGAATTTTCAATTCAGCCTTTTTTAGCGTGGGTCGATCAAAAACCTGATTTTAAAGTGAATACTGAAGAAGTTGAAGCCTTGATTTTATTACCACTTACTGACTTTTTATCTGAAGAAACCATTTCTGAAACAGACATCGGAACCATCACCGGCCCGCTTCGCATAAAATACTATCCTTACAACGGCGAATTTATATGGGGTGCCACTGCCATGATTTTGTCCGAACTGATTGAGATTTTGAAAAGATATTAGTCGTAAAACGACCAGGCAACGCCTATTCGGAAGGTACGGCGGTAATACGGATAGTCGGGCGCTACGTAATAGTTGTTGCCGGCTAATCCTGAAGCAGCGTTCATCAGCAAAAAGAAAAAACGTGTGCGTTTCAGTTTGAGGTTTACATGCAGGTCGATGAATGGATAATTGCCAATTTTTTGTTTATTCTGAAGGTAAAACCGGGCAGTTGCCGGTTCGTATGCATCGGCGTAAAAAGCTGAATTATAACGGGTATCGGCTCCAATTTGGAAATGCATCACCTTCGAAACGATCGTTCTGTAATTCATGCTTATATATCCCGCGAACAGTGGTAGGTGAATGTAATTTTCGTTGTTGGCTTTTTGTACCAGGAGCTGAGTCCGTACCAACCAGTGGTCATTTTCAAAATCTTTGTTGAGATAAGCCGAAAGTATAAGTAGCTCGCTACCTGCCTGTGCCGGTAAAGCAGCTGCGTTGTTGTAAATGTAATTTCCTATGAGCGAATAGTTTGCACCAACGGTCGTTTTGTATTCATTCGAATGAATGCTTGACAAAATGGTCATTTCGTTGATGTTGATGAAGTGGTTCATCCATTCGAAATGATTCGAATAAAAATACTGGTCGAAATATTCAGGAACCAGCGTTTTAAGGAAACCTTCAATCCGCAGGCTGGTAGTATCCTTTCTGATTCGCAATGGCTTGTTTATAAACCCGTTTAGCTCGGTCTGGCCTACCCGGTATCCGGTTATGTAAATCCTTCCTTTGGCTTCCCATTGCCAGAACCTACCTTCATTTCTGAAAATTTCACCTCCAACAAAGGTGTTTGATTGCTTTTTTGGAAAATAGCCAGTCTTTGTTGATATGTTGTACCAAAGCTGATCGTTGCCAATGTAAGCAAGCTTTCCAAAGGTATATTTGCGGTCAGGCGCTTCGTAAAATTTGATTTGGAAAATGTTGGTTAAGCGAGTGTATTTGGTGCTGTCGTGGGTGCTGATTGAATCGGAATAAATGCTTTTAAAGAAATTTTTTGGGTTGGTTTTGCTAAAACCTCGTTTGTTATTCGACAATTCAATCTCGTGTATAAAACCGACCCTTGGAATAAAGGCTTTAACGATATTGTTAGCGCTGTCGGCCTCGATGTTTTTACCAAGTCGGTATTCGTTTACGGTGAAAATATTGTTGTTCTGAACCTTGTTGAGCGCATCGTCCATTTGCACCGTTAAATCTTCTGTTTTATTTCCGACAAATGACTGACCTGCATCAAGGCCACCGTTTTCCTCATCTTGCAACCGATTGAAAATGATGTTTGAGTGCGAAAGAAAATTGTCAGAAATGTAGGACGAACCCAGCACAATATTATGGAATCTGTTTTCCTGATTTAAGTATTGCCCTTGTGTCCGGGTTTGATTGTAAATGAATTCAAAGTTCAGTTTCTTGGTTACATTTTGCGAAAGGAAAACATTAAAGCGAGTTTCGCTTTTCGTGTTTCTGTTTTCGCTTTGACCGTAATCGAGCACTGAATATGGGGTTGTAGTGTTCAAATACTTTATTTGTGATGGTGTAATCCAGTATGCATCAAACGAATGCGCAAAATAATAATCGGAATTGAAATTGCGTTTGAAAAAATCGTTTGAAAGATAGGCTCCTCCATTATTCCCGGTAAAGGTATTGCTGATACTGTTTTGGTTAAATGCGTGGTAATTATGGTAAAAAGTCAACGTAGTGTCCAGCTCAGCTTTTCGAATCAGTGAGCCCTGTTCGAGTACTTCCCAGGATCTGATTACGGAGGGGATTTTTGGCTTAGGTTTTACCTTTTTTTCTTTTGATTCTTTTGACGAATCCGAATTTGGATCCGTAGTGCTTTGACCGTTTGATGTCGAAATTCCAGGCCTGACTTGGGCATTCGCCTGAACAACAATGAGTAGTAATGCAACAACTATGTAAATGTATTTTTTCGGCATATCGACGCAAAGATAATTAAATATGATGCCCACTTCAATATTCAGAAAAGAAGTTCCATCCGTATTTCTTCTTAAAACATAAAATTCGTTAAATGAACCTGTAAACCAAACGAATAAACGATTGAATTATCATTTTATTTCACCCGGAAAGCCAAATGGTTTTGAATAAGTTTTCAACTATTGGTTGTTAGTTAATGTCGGAGTGTTGAATTATCATTCGACTTTTGTTTTCTTTATATTTGTTGCAAATTGGAAAGAAAAATGATGCCGAATTATGATGAAGGTTCAATAAAAACGCTTGATTGGCAGGAGCATATCCGCAGAAGGCCAGGGATGTATATCGGCAAATTGGGCGATGGCTCGGCAAACGATGATGGTATATATGTTTTGCTGAAGGAAGTAATGGATAACTCCGTCGACGAGTTTATGATGGGGAATGGAAAAAAGATTGAAGTTCGTGTCAGTAATGAATTGGTTTCTGTACGCGATTATGGTCGTGGTATTCCGTTGGGAAAATTGCTCGATGCTTCTTCTAAAATGAATACCGGGGCCAAGTACGATTCCGATGTATTTAAAAAATCGGTTGGGTTGAATGGCGTTGGAATCAAGGCGGTGAATGCTTTATCGAGCCATTTTTTGATCAAATCGTTTCGTGAAGGTGAAGTTAAAGAAATCAGTTTCAGCGAAGGAATTGTGAAGGAAGAGCATGAAGTCGTTCCGACCGATCAGCCTAACGGCACCTATGTTGCCTTCACTCCGGATGTGAATGTTTTTAAAACTTATCATTATATTGATGATTATGTGGTCAATATGATGAAAAACTATTCTTTCCTGAATTCCGGGCTTACCTTGGAATTTAATGGAGAAAAATTCCATTCCAAAAACGGATTGCGTGATTTGCTTGAAGAAAACATGGAAGGGGAATCAATTTATCCGGTCATTCACCTGAAAAACGGAGATATTGAGGTGGCTATTACTCACGGAAATCAGTATGGCGAAGATTATTATTCGTTTGTAAACGGACAACATACGACCCAGGGAGGAACTCATCTCCTGGCTTTTCGTGAAGCTATTGTAAAAGCGATCCGCGATTTTTATAAAAAAGATTTTGAGCCATCCGATATTCGGGCCTCAATTGTAGCTGCCATCAGTATTAAAGTTGAAGAGCCCGTATTTGAGTCGCAAACAAAAACAAAGCTGGGATCCAAAGATATCGGACCGGAAGGCCCTAGCGTACGGACATTTGTGACTAATTTTGTACTGAAGGAATTAGATAATTATCTGCATAAAAATCCAGACGTTTCGGAGGTTTTGTTGCGACGGATTCAGGACTCGGAACGCGAACGCAAGGCAATTTCAGGAATTAAAAAACTGGCCAAGCAGCGTTCAAAAAAGGCCAACCTGCATAACCGCAAATTACGCGACTGCCGGGTGCATTTGGACAGCAATCATGAGTTGCGCGAAAATTCATCGATTTTTATTACGGAAGGAGATTCGGCAAGTGGATCAATTACCAAATCGCGCGATGTAAATACCCAGGCAGTATTCAGTTTGCGGGGAAAGCCGTTGAATACGTTCGGATTAAGCAAGAAGGTCGTGTACGAAAATGAAGAGTTTAACCTTTTGCAGGCGGCTTTGAATATCGAAGAAAGTATTGACGATTTACGCTACAATAAAGTGATTTGTGCTACTGATGCCGACGTCGATGGAATGCATATCCGCTTGTTGCTGATCACTTTCTTCCTCCAGTTTTTCCCTGAAGTGATCCGCCAGGGACATCTCTTTATTTTTCAGACACCGCTATTCCGTGTCAGGAATAAAAAGGTTACGTATTATTGTTATTCTGAAGAAGAACGGGTTTCTGCCATTCAAAAACTTGGAAAGACATCTGAAATTACCCGGTTTAAAGGGCTAGGCGAAATTTCTCCGGATGAGTTTAAAAACTTTATTGGCGCCGATATTCGTCTCGATCCGGTTGTGATGAAGAAGCACGAGTCTGTGGCACAAATGCTTGAATTTTATATGGGAAAGAATACACTAGAACGTCAGGATTTTATTATTGAAAATCTCTATGTGGAAAAGGATGATTTTTAAGATCATGATTTTTTACAATAAAATACAATTTCGGAAATACGCATCATAATAATTGATTGCAACCAGCAAAAATGACAGAAGAAAACATCAATAAAGAAGAGACTCCAAAGGAAGATAAAAAAGAAGTAATCAATTATCTGTCTGGAATGTACCAGCGATGGTTTCTTGACTATGCTTCTTATGTTATTCTCGAACGTGCCGTGCCTTACGTTGAGGATGGTTTAAAACCGGTTCAGCGAAGGATATTACATGCCATGAGTATTATGGACGACGGCCGTTTCAACAAGGTGGCAAATGTCATTGGGCAAACCATGCAATATCACCCGCACGGTGATGCTTCCATTGGCGACGCATTGGTTCAGCTCGGGCAAAAAGAGCTGTTGATTGATTGTCAGGGAAACTGGGGAAACTTGCTCACAGGCGATGGCGCAGCTGCTCCGCGTTACATTGAGGCGCGTCTGTCTAAATTTGCGCTGGATGTTGTTTTTAATCCCAAAACCACCAACTGGAAATTATCTTATGATGGACGTAACCGGGAACCTATTGCTCTTCCTGTAAAATTTCCGTTGTTGCTGGCCCAGGGTGTTGAAGGTATTGCTGTCGGGCTAGCTTGTAAAATCCTTCCGCATAACTTTATCGAATTGATTGATGCTTCGATCGCCTATTTAAGAGGTGAAGACTTTGAATTATTCCCTGATTTTCCGACAGGTGGATCGGGCGATTTTTCGCGTTACAACGACGGTATTCGCGGGTCATCAATTAAAATCAGGGCTACGATTGAGAAAAAGGATAGTAAAACATTGGTTGTTACCGAAGTGCCGTTCGGAAGAACTACAGCTACGCTTATTGAATCGATCATTAAAGCCAATGATAAAGGCAAAATAAAAATCAAGAAAATTGACGATAATACTTCTGATAAGGTTGAAATCATGATCCATCTGGTTCCGGGAATGTCGTCCGATAAAACCATTGATGCCTTGTTTGCCTTTACCGATTGCGAGGTTTCTATTTCGCCCAACAGTTGTATCATTGAAGATGATAAACCGAAGTTTATTGGAGTCAGTGAAATTCTCCGAATCAATGCTGATCAGACCGTTGCCTTGCTGAAGCTTGAACTTGAAATTAAACGCGGTGAACTTGAAGAAGCCTGGCATTATTCTTCGCTCGAAAAAATATTCATCGAGGAACGGATCTATAAAGATAAAGCATTCGAAGATTCGGCCAATATGGATGAGGCAATTGATCATATCGATTTGCGCCTGTTGCCATGGAAGCCAAAACTGAAACGGGAAGTTACCCGCGAAGATATATTGAAGTTGATGGAAATTCGGATGGCCCGAATCCTGAAATTCAATACCGATAAAGCCAACGACCATTTATTGGCAATTGAAGCAGAGATTGAAGATATCAATCACAAGATTGCCAATATTATTCCTTTTACCATCGAATGGTATGAGCGGCTTCGTGCCAAATATGGAAAAGGTCGCGAACGTCGTACCGAAATCCGTAATTTCGAAAATATTGTGGCTTCGAAGGTTGTGATTGCCAACGAAAAACTTTATGTCGACCGTATTGAAGGATTTATCGGCACAAGCCTGAAAAAGGCAGAGTATATCTGCGATTGTTCGGATATGGATGATGTGATTGTTTTCCGAAAAGACGGTACTTACATTGTATCCAAAGTTTCAGAAAAAGCATTTATCGGAAAAAATATTCAGCATCTGGCCATTTTCAAGAAAAACGATAACCGCACCATCTACAACGTGGTTTACCGCGATGGGAAGAACGGTTTTATTTACATGAAGCGTTTTGCTGTTACTGGTGTTACGCGCGACAAAGAATACGATCTGACACAGGGTACCGCGGGTTCACGAATTCTTTATTTCAGCGAAAACCTGAACGGCGAAGCTGAAGTGCTTAGAGTAACCCTGAAGCCAAAACCACGGATCAAAAGGCTTATTTTTGAAGTGGATTTCAGTGAATTAGCCATTAAAGGACGTGCGTCGATGGGAAATATTCTGACCAAGTTCGAAATACATAAAATTGCCCTTAAAGAAAAAGGAGTTTCTACCCTTGGCGGTCGTAAAATATGGTTCGACGAAGATGTTTTGAGGCTGAATTCGGATAACCGGGGTAAATATCTGGGTGAATTCGGTGGCGACGATATGATTTTGGTTATCTACAAAACCGGAGAATATTTGCTTTGCAACTTCGATCTATCGAACCATTTCAGCGACGGAATCCTGCTTATCGAGAAATATAATCCTCAAAAAGTACTTACTGCCGTTTATTTTGATGCGGAGCAGGGGTTTTATTATGTGAAACGTTTCCATTTGGAAGATATTCAAAACCGCGAGGTTGGATTTATAGGCGAGTTTCCTGAAAACAAGCTGATTCGTTTTACCTGGGTCGGTCATCCGCGATTTGAACTTGAATTTGGGGGCAAGAACGACGGTCGTGAACCGGAAGTAGTTGATGTGGAGGAATTTATAGGCGTGAAATCGTACAAGGCAAAAGGAAAGCGTTTGTCGATCTACGAAATTATTAAAGTCAATGAACTTGAACCTGTTATTGTGGATGAGGACATTGAGGAACCTGCTGAGGAGATCAAACCAAATGAAATTGAAATTCCTGACATTGAAGAACTCCTGTTCGGAATCGACAAATCAAAAGATGGCGAAGAACCACCGAACCAAATGACTCTTGAATTCTAACTAAACGGAAAGATTCATTGGTCATTAGCAATCTTGTCCGAATGTAGTTGAATTAATAAATTTATCTATTTGATAGTCAGTGGAAAATAGCCATTTGTCATTCAAAAAAGCACTTTTAACTTTTTCTTTTTTCCTGTTAGTTAAGAGAATAATGAATCTGATATTAAAATGGCGAATGACTTTTTCCCAATGATCTTTTTCTGATTTTATGAGAATTTTTCTGATTGGTTTTATGGGTTGCGGAAAATCGACGATTGGAAGAGCCCTAGCTTCGGCCTTAAACTTTACTTTTATTGATCTGGATACCTTTCTGGAAAAAAGATATTTCAGGTCCATTCCACAAATTTTTGCTGAAGAAGGAGAAGCCGGGTTCAGGCTGAAAGAGCGAAAGATTCTGGAGGAGGTGTCGGCCTTCGATGATGTTATTGTTGCTACTGGTGGCGGAGTTCCTTGTTTTTTCGATAACATGGATTTGATGAACAAAACAGGTTTTTGTGTTTTTTTAGATGTTGACACCGATTCGCTGGTTAACAGGCTTATCCATGCAAAAACGGAGCGACCACTGATCAAAGAGAAATCTCCTGAAGAACTTCATGTGTTTATTGAAGGGCTACTTGCAAAACGACGGCCATTCTATGAAAAAGCCGAATATATTCTGAAAGGAAGTGAAATTACGCCCGAACTTGTTGTTGAACTGTTTGAAAGTAAAAACACCTGAAACATTAAGAAATGATTGAGCTTTGTGCACTGGCTTCGGGAAGTAACGGAAATTGCTACTACATTGGTAACGAACGAGATGCCGTTTTGGTCGATGCCGGCATTTCGGCAAAGCAAATTTTACTGCGGATCAACGATGCCGGGCTGGATGCAACGAAGGTAAGAGGGATTTTTGTCAGTCACGAACATTCCGACCATATCCGGGGTGTCAGGGTTCTGAGCAATAAACTAGGTGTGCCGGCCTGGTTTAGTCAGGGAACATTCGATTCATTGAAAGAGCCCGACCGACCCGCGACAACCAATATTTTCATCCCCGGGAAGTCAATAAAATCGGGTTCGTTTACCATTCATCCATTTTTGAAAAGCCATGATGCGGTGGAGCCTTGTTCGTTCCGAATTGAGCACGACGAC
>Ga0302273_1000608_pt1 | contig 15810 bp, 13 predicted proteins | sample III_Bog_N1_3_FD_198774 | JGI IMG/M metagenome (GOLD analysis project Ga0302273, IMG submission 198774) | Peat permafrost microbial communities from Stordalen Mire near Abisko, Sweden - III_Bog_N1_3 | ecosystem: Environmental > Terrestrial > Soil > Wetlands > Peat | place: Sweden: Abisko... | reverse complement strand
CTCGCCCTGAATTGCTCGCTTTGCTTCGTCGCGTCGCCCAGCAGACCCAAACAGCGTCACTAGCTTGCCCTTGGTTGCTTTTCGCAAATCTTTCAGCAACCGTTCAAACGAGTCGGGAGTATGCGCAAAATCAACAATTACCGTAAATGGCTGGCCTTCATCGACAACGGTCATGCGGCCTTCAACGCCAGCCAAACTCTCAATCCCCTGCTCGATTTGTAATTTCGTTAGTCCCAGTTCGCGGCCAACCGCCACGGCGGCCAAACTGTTATAGACATTAAACTCGCCCGGAATATTGCAGTGGATATCATAACTATCATCGCCAATTTTGACGCGATATCGACAACCGTCGGACTCTAACTTCACATCTTTAGCGATTAGGTCGCCGTTTTTGATACCGTAAGTTACGTGTTTTGGTGTCGCGGCCATAAATTTTTTGGCATTCGGGTCATCGGCGTTAACGATACCCAATTTCCTACCATGACGAGCCGCGATTTTAAACAAGCGTAATTTAGCCGCCAGGTATTTAGCAAATGTGCCGTGATAATCCAAATGTTCGTGCGTTATATTAGTCATTACTGCGATTTCATAATTAATACCCCACGTGCGATGTTGCGCCAAAGCGTGACTAGTAGTCTCTAGTACCACCCACTCGACACCCTGTTTTTTAAATTCACGCAGTCTCTTTTGCAAAAGCGGCGCCGAAGCCGTCGTCATATGCGCGATTTGTGGCACGATGCTATCATCAACACCGTAAGCTACCGTTGTCATTAAGGCAGTTTTTATACCAGCCCGACTAAGCATTTTTTGAATCATAAAAGACGTCGTTGTCTTGCCGTTAGTGCCGGTCACACCAATAATATGCATGCTTCGGGACGGAAAGCCATAGCGCACGTTCGCCAAGACCGCCTCAACCAGATGTCCATAAGGTTCAATCGATTTAAATAATTTCGTCGGAATAAACTTCTTTACGATAATTCGGATGCTAGACATGTCACTATTGTAACTCATAATGTACGGCGCAAAATAATTGGTCTATACTGTTAACAATGTTCAAAAAATACCAAGGCAAATTATACTGTTTTTCGCCACCAGTTATGCTTGCAACCTTTTTGCTGGAGTTTAGTCTAGCCTTTTACGCAATTTGGCGCTACAAAATGACAACCATCACCAGACTGGCATTTGTAATTTTGGTTTCGCTCGGCACCTTCCAGTTGGCCGAGTACATGATTTGTGGTGGCATGGGCTGGTCGAATATCGAATGGGCACGCCTGGGTTACGCCTCAATCACGCTGTTACCGGCCCTTGGAATTCATATGGTCGTCGCCCTAGCCGGCAAAAAAGCTCCCGCCTTGGTTAGCGCGGCTTATGCCAGTTGTGCTGCTTTTTTGGTCTTTTACGTTTTTGCCGAAGGCGCTATGGACGCTCAGGCGTGTTATCCAAACTATGCTGTATTCTATACGCACAGCAGTATATCGTGGCTGTATGGCTATTATTATTACGGCTGGATGCTAGTTGGCACATTATTATCCATCCGCTGGGCTCGGCAAGCGCCAAAACGCAAAAAGGCTCTATACAGCATGGCTATTGGATATATGGTTTTTATAGTGCCAACAACAGCGTTTAATATGATAGACCCATCAACCACTAGAGCAATCCCGTCAATCATGTGTGGCTTCGCGGTACTATTTGCTATCACGTTGGTAACTTTGACTCTACCAAGCAGTGTCAAAGTCCGCGCTTCATCATTTGATTTAATAAAAAAATTGCAATCACGCATCTAATTTTTTGTAGCCTATGTCACGCCTACGAAGTTCCGTGTCGCGCAGGTGTTAAACTCGAGCTATACGTTTGTTCCGCCGATACCATCCAACGAAAGAGTATTCAGTAAAAAATTGACAGCCGCGTACGCCAAAAACGCCACGATAAGGCCGACAAGAGCGTACAAAATGGTATTCTTGGCGCTAGTCACCGCCGCTGAATTTCCGCCCGAAACCACGTAGCGCAAACCGCCAATAATAATCATCAAAACACTTAAAACGCCGACAACAAACAGTAGGGTGTTTGTTACCGTCGTAAATATACCGTCTACGCCAAATAGGCTTGCCGGCTGAGCGTTACCGCGGGCGGCGTTAACACCTTCTTGAATAGCGCTAGTGGCGTGAATCGCGGGCGCGTCTAAAAATAAAAAAGCACCTATCGCCAAAGCGACCAGGCCAAGTCCGAAACCGATTTTTAGACTTATTTTCACACAACTCCTTATTACTAAGCCATTATAGTTAAATTATAGCAAATATCATCTACTGAATCTAGCCCTGACCTCTTAGTTATGTTACAATTGCAAAGTCCTACGCGCGATTTAGTGCGTTCCGACGAGGAGGCGCAACCAAGTGGCTTCTGCGTGAAACGTAAATTAATGGATGGTAACCATCCCCGAAATTTGCTTTTATGCATGAGCTACGTGAAAAGCGTAACTCTAGCCTATGCGGAGGGGTACCCAAGTGGCTTAAGGGGATGGTTTGCTAAATCATTAGTCTGGGGAAACCTGGAGCGGGAGTTCGAATCTCCCCTCCTCCGCCAATTTAAATAACGACCGATTTGGTCGTTATTTAAATTGGTTGCAGGTGGAGATCCGAACTCCCGCGTAAATTGCGCAGCAATTTGGCGGCGAGTTCGGCGAAGCACAGCGCAGAAAAGAAAGCACCGCAGGTATTTTCTTTTCACGCAAGCGGAGGAGGCCAGAGGCCGATATCTCCCCCTCCTTTTATCTCCTAGCAATAATCGGCCGGAAATTGTTTAAAGAGTAGAACGAGCCAGTAATAAGCCCGATTGGCGCCTCATCTTCAACTAACATTTTAAAAGCGTATTCCGGCCTAGGTTCGACTATTACAGTCTTGAACCTGGCTTTTTTTGCCAAAATTGCCATCTCAACGGGCTCCATAGATGGTCCGATACCGGCCTGACTGTCGCCAAAACTGGTCAAAATTATTTTTGTGCTAAGCGTACTTAGCTTTTTCATGCTTTTCGCGGCGCTGGATTGTTTATTAAGCCCAAAAGATACCAATAAAGTCATGTCTGTATCTGGAAACTTATCGGCAACTGATTCTACTAAAGCGGTTATTTTTTGATAATTATGAGAGCCGTCCAGTATAAGGGTCTTGTTTTTGTGTCTAACTATCTCCATGCGCGCTGGAATATATATACTAGACGCCTTTTTAATAACCGCTTCAGATAATTTTTTACCAGAATCGCGCATCAAAACGTAACTAGCCGCCTCTATAGCCAGCCCAAGGTTCCGTTTTTGAAATAACGGCAAATTAGATGCTACCTGCACCCCAGGGCTTATGTGTAAGGTTGAATCAACCACGCGACATCCTTTTTTGATGGTGGCTATTGCCGCGCCAGACTGTTTATTCATAAAAGCTACATTTTTTGGCTGAATAATACCAGCCTTCTGTCCCGCAATTTCGCTAATTGTATTACCTAAAATCGAGGTATGATCTAGGCCAATATCAGTAATTACACATACCTTGTCGGTTCTATCTATAACATTAGTGCAATCAATTAGCCCACCGAGACCCACTTCGATTACAGCGTAATCTACCCCGACTTTGTTGAATAGCCAAAAACCGAACGCTACTAAAACCTCTAAATAATTTGGTCGTAAATTACTGCTGTCGATTAGTTCTAGGAACTGTCTTAATTCACTACAATACTCACGCTCGTTCAAAGACTTCAGGTTTACTTGAGCACGCTCATTAATTTGGTCAACGTGAGGCGAAACCGTTAGCCCAGTACTATAGCCAGCGCTTTGCAAAAGCGATGCTATAAAATATGCGGTTGAGGTTTTTCCAGATGTTCCCGCGACGTGAATGATTCTTAGTTTATTCTGGGGATTGTCTAGATAATTCATCAACTGGCGCATGCCGTCAAGATTGTAACGGTGCGGTCCGCTGGGGGCCGAGATAAACTTATCAAGCGCTTGATTGGCTTGCTGAAAAGAAGTGATATTGCGCATAGCTATCTAATTATAACCCCTACGTCCATTACCCTCATGTTATACTGATATTATGAATCCCGAACAACAAAATAACTACTGGGAACATGCTCCAAAAGACGAGCCAGATGAGGTCGTGACTACTGAGGAGCCTAGAGAAGTTAGTCCAAGCGAACGCCTGAAATCGGTGGCTGACGATACTGTTAACTGGGTAGCTAGCGAGTACGTTCATCTGGAAAAAAACGCTTTATGGTTTGTCACATTTGCTTTTGTGGTGCTGGGCCTAATCGCTACTGACGTATTTTTGTTGAAATCTTGGACATTTTCGTTGCTCGTAATCGTTATGGCCGTGGCAATAATCGTTTATATTCGCCGACCACCTCGTGAAATCCAGTACGGACTGAGTGGTAAGCACGGACTTTATATAGGCGAAAAACTTTACAACCTAACCGATTTTAAGGCTTTTGGGCTGATTCGCGACGGCGAGCACCACTCTATTATGTTGATTCCTGTCAAAAGATTCGCGCCAGGCGTATCGGTCTATTTTCCTGAAGAAGTTGGTGAAAAAATCGTAGATATCTTAGGCACACGACTGCCAATGGAGACTCTCAAACTAGACATGATTGACGTAATTGTACGACGACTTCGTCTTTAATAACTGATTTCTGTTGCCTGTTAACGGATAACCGTGTTACAATAGCCGATGTTCGTTGCGTTTTTTATAACGCCGGAAGCACCTTCTAGTTACAAAATAAAACATGTCCATATATGGAAACGTATGTGGACATGTTTATATGCACCCGTAGCTCAGCTGGATAGAGCGTCGGCTTGCGGAGCCGAAGGCCACAGGTTCAAATCCTGTCGGGTGTACCAATAAAATAAACTCATTTCGTATGGGTTTATTTTATTGGTAAAGTTGCCTAGAATTTGAACGCTGCTGGCCTTCGGAGAAGGTCAGAGGTGAGAACCGCATGTCTGCGGGTCGCAAGGCGATGTCACAAATGAGCTGTGCTCATTTGACTGACTCGCGGGGTCGCGAAACGTGACCAAATCCTGTCAGCTGTACGTTTAACCTCTCTTTCCGGAGTTCTCTTAGTTTGCTACACTAGTGCATGCACGGAGAGGTGCAGGAGTGGTTGAACTGGCCGCTCTCGAAAAGCGGTATGGCGCAAGCTATCGAGGGTTCAAATCCCTCCCTCTCCGCCAAGATAAAAGACGACCATTTGGTCGTTTTTTATCTTGCCTGGGGTTTGAATCCTCGGGTTTCGACTTGTCGAAACGATCGAGGGTTCGGCGTAGCGAGTGAAACGAAAAAGTGTTTACATTTTTTCGTAAGCGAGTGGAGGAGTCCGCTCTGCGGACGATATCCCTCCCTTAGTCGCGGAACGCGACCGAATCCCTCCCTCTTTAATCCTCTGCTACAATAGTCTTATGCAGCAACCATCAATTTTTACAAAAATTATCAACGGTGAAATACCTTGTCACAAAATCTATGAAGACGAGTACACATTCGCGTTTCTTGATATTCATCCCTCCTGCGAGGGGCATACACTTGTTGTGCACAAGACCCAGGCGCAGTTTGTGTGGGATTTAAACGACGAAGAATACGCGCAGCTCATGGCGACCGCCAAGAAGATTGCTCGTCATTATCGTGATGTGTCGGGTAAACCGTACGTAAGTATGGATATCGTGGGTACGGACATACCGCATAACCATCTTCATCTGAAGCCATTTGCTTTCACCTCTGAAATACACAATCCCGCCAGAGAGACGGCAGAACCAGACCACCAAGCGCTAGCGCGCACTGCAGAAAAGCTACGACTTTCATGAGCCTAAAAATAATTGTCATCGGTAAAAAACACGAATCCTGGGTGACCGAGGGGATAAATCGCTACCAGAAGCGTCTAAAACGCCCATATGATATCGAATGGGTATTGTTGCCACATTCGGCTCGCGAAGGCGCTATAGCGCGTCAGGACGAGTCTGAGCGTATTTTAAACCGGCTTAACGCTAATGATTACGTCGTTTTATTAGACGAGCGGGGTAAAATGCTTGATTCGCCAGGGTTATCATCGCTTTTGAGGCATGAGTTAGAGTCTTCACGTCCATTTACGCTGATTATCGGTGGGGCTTATGGGGTCGACGATACAGTCCACGCCCGGGCAAATTTTGTCTGGTCACTGTCCCCTCTTGTCTTCCCGCATCAGTTGGTTCGTTTGATGCTGACTGAACAGCTTTACCGCGCTCAAGAAATTGCCACCGGTAATCCCTATCATCACGAATAACCCCGTAATCACTTATGCTTGCCTTTTGACACCACGTGTTTATAGTTGGATTTAGTTATAACTAGCGGGAGTAGACATGGATAAAAAAGAAGAGTTTTTAGGCGATTACGATAAGCTTTCGCCCCAGGTAGTAGAGCTGGCGTATTCTACGAACGAACAGCATAACCTTAGGTTGGCATATATTAGGGCAAAATCCGAAGTCACAGAGCTGGAAAAATCTGACAGAGATCAGCTTTCTTCAAGTCTTCTGGCGCTAAAAGAGTCGGGCGTATCTGGCGACGAACTGCTGAAGAGCTACGATAAAATTATCCGAGCCAACAGCGATATAAAACGGATAAATGAGTTTGAGGACATGCTTTTACTTGGCGCACGACTTGTCCCGGGAGAGGTTGTCATGATAGACGGTGAAGTACTAGTCGTCGCCACGCCTACAGATGACACCGAAGCCTTTGCGCTGACACCTTGTATTGTAGAAGTCGGTCGCATTAGTAGCGATGAAGTCATATATGGATTTGAATGGGCTGTTCCAGTCATCGGCAAAGAAGAGATGGTACGGGTTCATAATAAAGCGCCCGTTGGTAAAGAAGCCGTCAAGAAAGAATTGGACGACTTGCACAGGTACGGTCAAGACAGTCCGCTAGGCTTTCTGAGGATGGCCGATTCCTATAGGACAATCGAAGAGACCGAAAGCGCTGAAAAGTTCACGGCCTTAGCGGTTCAGAACTCGCTTCGTAAACTACGAGACAGTAGCTCTTATGCTGATTCTAGCGATAGCTATGTAGTTAGCTGCTTTGAAGTATTAGACAAAACAGGCAAACTTGATAAATTTTTGGAAGAAATAAGCTTAGAAATAGCTCAAGATTATTCCGGCAACACAAAAATCAGCGGTGCTCGTTATGGCTTTTTGCACAACTATCTAGCCTACCGCAAGGTAGAACGCGGAGAAGCTGACAGAGTCTACCGCGCCGGAGTTGAGCTTGAAGAAATCGTGGGCCTATGGCTTGCGTTGAAATCTCGCGGAAAAGCACTTCTGGACCTTCAGCGCGAACAAAACGATCAGTTGATACTTAGTATAACTAAAACGACACAGAGTTGACAATTAACAAAGCTTATGCTATATTGATAACTGTAAACTTAAAAAATAAACATGTTTCCACTACTAATAAACCCCTTTCCAGTCTTACTTACCTTCTCCGCGATGTTCGGAGTGCTAGTACACGACAGTCGAATTGACCATGCCATCTCGGTTGTGGCTGTACCTTCGATGATTTCTGGTTATAACGAAAATGAGTCGAGCCTAAAGCTAAGCGACCTTCATATTCATGCTGAACGCGTGAGTTTTTCGCGCAGCGTGGGATCTGTTAATTCAGCCGAACCAACTATGCGACCACGCGATGAAGATGATAACAAGTACGTTGTTCAGAAAAAGCCTAGCGCTAACACTTACGGCAGCGTTTATTCTTGGCCATCAGTTTAAATCTATTTCAGGATTTCTAGTTCATTAACGAGCGCTTTTACTAGTGCCTGTTTTGCTTCTAGTTGCTTTTTGGTATCTTCTACCAGATTGGCGGGCGCCTTGTCGACGTAGCTTTTATTGGCTAGTCTGGCTTCAAAATTAGCAATCGTGGCGTGGGCTTCGGCCAGACGAGTCTCAAGATTGGTTTGGTGTTCGTAAAGTGTCTGGTCGGATACGTCCAGCCAGGCTTCCCGACCACTGTTCGGTAGGCGCAACCCGCGAGCCTGATCAACTCTGCTGATATCTTTTAATTTAGCCAGCTTTTGAATCAAAACGGCGTTATCGGCTATCAGTGAATCATTTTCATACAGCAAGCGGTAGCGCTCGTTGCCGGGCAACTCAGAGGTAACAAAACGAATTTCGGTAATTAAATCTTTCAACTGACTAAACTCAGCCGCCGCGATATCGTCATATGCCATCTGCTGAGGCCAACGAGTCGTCATCAGTAGGTCGTTGTGCCATGCCAAAGTCTGCCAGATTGTCTCGGTCACAAAAGGTGCAAAAGGATGAGCGATTTTTAGGCTGGTATCTAGCACCCAGGCCAGTAGGTCAGGGTTGTCTTGTTGCTTGCTGGCCTCTATAAACCAGTCGGCGACGTTGTCCCAAACGGCGTGATACATAGTTTCACTTGCCTCGGCGAAGCGATAGCCTTCCAGCCGTTGTGCTATATCAGCGCTGGCGCTGTTTAATTCGCGAATAATCCAGTGGTCAACCAATGATTTTGGTTCGGGTGGATTTGTACGATAACTGTCGCCCAGCTTGTCTTCGATAAAGCGCGCGATGTTCCATAGTTTATTCGCAAAGTTACGACCAGCAATAACATTACCAGTGCTAAATGCTTGATTTTGACCAGCGCTACGGCTGGCAACGATACCCAGGCGCAAAGCGTCCGAACCGTAGCTGGCAACTGTTTCCATAGGATTAATAACGTTACCTTTACTTTTGCTCATTTTCTTGCCGGCTTCATCCAGAACCATACCGTGCAAATAAACATCATGGAACGGTACCTTATCTGTTACGTAAAGACCCAGCATAATCATGCGGCTAATCCAGGCGTAAAGGATATCGTGGCCGGTCTCTAGAACACTAGTAGGATAAAAGCGCGATAAATCCCCGCCCGTCATGTAGTCGGTCGTGATAAATGGCCACTGACCACTGCTAAACCAAGTATCAAAGGTATCTTCTTCGCGACGATATGTTGTGTCGCTGACAACAATAGTTTTTTCGTCAACTCGCTCGTCAAAAATCCAATCATCGGGGTTATTGACGTTTTGGAAAGCTGGAATCGGAATGCCCCAAGGTATCTGTCGAGACAAGTTCCAGTCACGCACATTTTTAAGATACTGAATAAGCGCGTTTTTGCGCGTCTCTGGGTAAAAGCGAATTTCATCGTTTTCGAGAGCCTTGATGGCTCTATCAGCGAGGGGCTTAATCTTCAGAAACCATTGGTCTTTAATCAAAGGTTGAATCGGTAAACCGCTTTTGTAGTCATAACCTACGGTGTGTTCGATAACTGTCTTGCCCCTGATTAGTTCTTCGGCTTCAAGCGCGGCTAGGGTGCGCTTACGGGCTTCTTCGGCGGTCAGTCCCATAAATTGATGGGGTACATTTATCATCGTACCGTCAAAGTCGATAACTTGAATACGCTCAAGGTCGTGCCTTTGTCCAATTTCAAAATCGTTTGGATCGTGAGCCGGCGTAACCTTGACAGCGCCGGTTCCGTAGCTTGAATCGACATAATCATCAGCGATAATTGGGATTTCTCTATCTGTTAAGGGCAACAAAACTCGTGTGCCGATTAGATGCTTGTAACGCTCGTCATTAGGATTTACGGCTACGGCGGTGTCACCAAACATCGTCTCTGGCCTGGTGGTAGCAACGACGATTTCGCCAATTTTGTCGTAGGTTGGGTAGGCGATTAGCCACAGCGTGCCCTTCTCTACTTTGTGGTCAACTTCGATATCGGCATAGCTGGTTTGATATTTTGTACTGTAGTTAACAATCCGCTCACCTCTGTAAATAAGACCTTCGTCCCATAGTTTTTTGAAAGTCGAATTAACAGTTGTGATAACTTTTTCATCCAGAGTAAAGACCAAGTCTTTCCAGCTGGCACTAACACCTAGTGCGCGTAGTTGTAATTCGACATTCCCGCGTTGTTTTTCAACGAAGTTCCAGACCTGGCTGTAAAGTTGCTCACGAGAAAAGTCAAAACGACTTCTCCCCTCTTTAGATAACTCTTTTTCATAGACAACCCAGGTTTCAAAACCAGCATGGTCGGCGCCAGGTATATAAATAACGTCTTTGCCCTGCATGCGGTGGTAACGGGCCAGAATATCTTCCAGCGCGACAGTTAAGGCATGTCCGATATGCAGATTACCGTTAGCGTTTGGCGGTGGCATTACGATACTGTACGGCTCACCTACTCCACTAGGGTTAAAGGCGCCTTTTTCTTCCCACATAGCGTAGATGTTAGGTTCATATTGGTTGGGTTCGTAGGTTTTAGCGAGTCTCATCAATATCAATTCTTTGTTAGGTTACTTTTCACGTGAAAAATTGACACAACCCTAACAATGTTTTCGCGTGAAAACAAAGAGGTTTCCTCTTTTTCGCGTGTTTGTTTTCATAATCATTATACCACATATTTAGCGGTGTATAATAGGGGTATGATAGAGTTACAACGTTGCACAAGACAAGAGGTTTGGGATGATTACGTTCTGGACAACGGAGGGCATCCTCTTCAGCTTTGGGGTTGGGGACAGGTCAAGACGGCTCATGGTTGGACTGTTGACCGAATGTTGGCCTATGACGATGAAAAAATCGTCGCCGGCGCTCAAATTTTGACTCGCAAAGTAGTCTTTCCTTTTCGGGCAATCTCTTACGTGCCTCGTGGTCCAGTAGGGGAGCAGTCTAGTAGCGAAGATTTCCTGCGCGCCATTGCGCAATATGCTAAACGCGAACATCACTCGGTTGCGTTGTCGCTGGAACCAGATAGCGAAGAATTTCCACTTTATCAGGGGTGGAAAAAGACAAGCAACAGTATATTGCCATCACAAACAATTATTTTAGACCTTGAAAAAAGCGACAGCGACCTGCTGGCTACGATGGTCAAAAAAACTCGTCAATATATTCGCAAATCGGCCGCCGAGGCTATTACAATCAAATCGGTGCGTACGAAAGATGATTTAGAAAAATGTTTGGCGGTGTACCACGAGACTTCCAAACGAGCCAGCTTTAATGTTCATGCTGACCAGTATTATTTTGACGTTTTCAACCTGATGGGGGACCATTCGCCAATTTTTGCCGCCTATGTTGACGACCAGCCAATTGCCTTTTTGTGGCTGGCTATTAGTTCAGATACGGCTTTCGAATTGTACGGTGGCATGAATGATATCGGCAAGCAGCTACGAGCAAACTACGCGTTGAAGTGGCATGCTATTCGCAAAACAAAAGAGTGGGGACTGAGTCGTTATGACTTTGGCGGTTTAATTGAGGATGGTGTTTCAAATTTCAAGCGTAGTTGGACAGATCACGATAGCGAACTCGCTGGAACCTTTGATATGCCGTTGTCGCCATTTTACGGACTTTGGAACAAGACTTTACCGGCAATGAGAAAAACGGCTCAAAGATTAAAGTCGTTGCGTAAATAACAACACTTAATACCTATGCACAGGCAGTTTTAGTCATCGACAGACTCGGTACTACTTCCAGGTCATCTGGATTAATTGGCTGATTCTTCTGAGCGTAATAATAGCCCAGCGTAGCAATCATGGCGGCGTTATCCGTACAGAGGTTCATCGGCGCGTAATCAATTTGAAGAGGTAGACGTTCGGACAAAAGGCGTCTTAATTCTTGATTAGCGGCTACACCACCAGCAATGACAACTGATTTAGGATTATAGTCACGAAAAGCTCGCTCGGCGGTATCAACCAGAGTTTCGACCGCGATTCGTTGAAAGCTGGCGGCAAAGTTTGCCCGCTGGACGTCATTTAAGCGCGCAGGAAGGTCGTGCGATGGAAAAGTAAAGTCAACGCCCACCTCGTGCTGAACGGCGCGCAAAGTGGCTGTCTTAAGACCCGAAAAACTAAAGTCGTATTTGCCATCAAGTTTTGCTTTGGGCAGTTTATAAGCTGTCGGGTCACCAGTAAGAGCGGCCCCCGCGATTGACGGACCGCCAGGATAGGGCAGGCCAATGATTTTGGCTACCTTGTCGAAAGCTTCACCAATAGCGTCATCCTGGGTTTGGCCAAGTAGCTCGTAATTACCGTGGTCGTGAAATAGGACCAACTGACTATGTCCACCGGATACGATTAAGGCCAACATCGGAAATTCGGGTGCTCTTTCGTTCAGGAAGTTGGCGTAAACGTGGGCTTCGACGTGGTGAATAGGGTAGAGCGGCTTATTTTTTAAAATCGCTAGCGTTCGAGCGGCCAAAGTGCCGACCAGTAATGAGCCGATAAGCCCAGGGGCGTATGTTACCGCGATAGCGTCAATGTCGTCCCAAGTTAGCCGAGCGTCGGTCAAAGCTTGATTAATCACTGGATTAATAAATTCGATATGGCTACGCGCCGCCACCTCTGGTACAACCCCACCGTAAAGGCTGTGAATGTCAATTTGCGAATTGATGACGTTACTTAAAAGCACGCGGCCGTCCTGCACAACTGCCGCGGCCGTTTCGTCACAACTACTTTCGATTCCCAGGATTTTCATCTGTTAATAGTGTATCAGATATTCGAGATAGAGCTACAGTTGGCTGTATGGCGCGCTCAACTTATCCATAGTTGGTTGCCACTGTAGGCGCTGCAAAATACCCGTCATCTGACTGGCGGTCGCTGGCTTAGTAATCTTGTTACCGTCATTGCTACCAACCGCGCCAAATTTATACGTCAAATTCAGCTTCGCAAGATTCTGACTACTGGCATCGCTTAGGCAACTGTCGTGAAAAGTTGAGCATTTTTCACCTAGCGCCAGCCACTTTTTAACTAGGTCACTGCTGTTGTCGCCGGTGTTAATGACAACTTCAATCGCGGCCGAGCGAGTTACTTCGGCGGTGTCTTGCTGGTCAAACATAAAATTGCCCATCGAATAGACTATCAGGTGACCTTTGTAACTTTCGGTATTTTGAACCCAGTGTGGATGGTCGCCCAGTACCATATCGGCGCCACCGTCTATTAGGCTGCGGTAAAAATCGGTTTTCAGTTGGTCTGGAGCTGATTGATATTCTACGCCCATGTGAGGCATAGCAATCACGGGCATATATTTGGCGTATTTTTCCATGACGGCGACAGATTCTGCCGGTGGAATACGAAAAACTCCATGATAACCGCACATCGCGACGGGCAATTTACCCTTAGACTTTGAGCTATCATCGTTAGTAACCGTAACTGGCAAAGCTATAACTTCGCAAACATCTTCGGTAACTCGTGGGTCGTAATGACCGAAATATTGGATACCGTTTTTGTCGAGTTGGGCCTGTGTTTCGGTAAAACCATCTACGCCTTGATTATCGGTGTGATTGTTGGCAAGTGACACGACGCTAAACCACTTGGCGGCTTCGGGTAGGTATTCGGGCGAACAGTTAAATTGCAAAGCCGCCTCCATCTGAGCCGAAGTCATGTTAACGCCCGCCTTGGTTGGGCATTCCAGGCCCGAAATCCAGGCATTATATTGGTCGCGGTTAAACTCGTTCAATCTGGAAAAAGGGTAGGCGGTTTTTAGAGGGCTGGCCACAGACCAGTCGTTGATATAGCGTCCCCAAAAAATATTACCCGTAAATAACAGGTTCGAATATATACCGACTGGTTGCGGGGATTTGGTAGTGGCCTCAGTGGTCTGAGAGGCTTTTTTGTCCTTTGGAACGACAGTGTCTTTAAGAAAATAATAGCCAGCGCCAACAATAATAACCAAAAAGATAATTGATAAAGCCCAGACCAGCCATTTATGGCGACGAGATTTTACCTTTAACATATTTTTATTGTAGCACCGCGCACAGCAAGGTCTCAGAAAGTAGAATAGCCGCGCCCCGAAAAGGGACACGGCTACCTACTACAGCAACGTTGGGTCGGGCGGACCCAGCTTGGCCTGGACGGCGTAATCAGTCCAGGCGATTAGCCCAAGGCCGACTCCGATACTCCCAGTGACGAGAGCGGTACACATGGCCGCCTCCAGCGAAGTGCCCGAGACGGCAGTAGACAACAGCACGGCCGTCACAGCTATCATGCGACCGAACATGCCGTACTTGCCGAGCTTCACCACCACGGGCGTACGACCGCTACGCCGCCACGTCACAAGTGATGTCACGGCAATCAGCAGTTCGATGGCCACGATAGCCAACAGGATGACCGCACCAGCTCCGACGCCCGTCTTGACGAGCGCGAAGATCAGGACGACCAGCATGAAGAGCTTGTCCACCGTCGGGTCCAGCCGGCGGCCGAACTCGGTCACGCAGTTGAAACGTCGGGCGACGACTCCATCGAAGAAGTCGGTCATGGCGGCCAGCACGATGACCAGGACACCCCAGAGGGGCGAGCGGCCAAAGATCCAGATACCCAGGAAACAGAGTGGCAGGCGGGCAAACGTAAACACGTTTGCCACGTTGAGCTTGCTAACGCTGTTCACGTTGCTCCTTGTTTGTAGTAGGTTCTCCAAACCGATTCGGCAGGAGACACTATTATATCACATACTCACTCAAAAGTCCATATGCAACACCTTAAATATTAGATTTTGCTGAAAAACTATTGAATAGGGTGTTGTAAAGTTTTATTATGTCAGTATAAAATGCGAGGAACGGGAATGGGCGGGGTCATTCAATCAAAATCGCGTGCTATCTATCTGTTTATACTGTTTTTGTTGATTTGTTTTGCGATGGTTTTGTTATTTGCGCGTGGCGCCCACGCGACTGAAGGTAGCACTGTCTGGTCGTGGAGCGGTAAAGATACAGAGGTCTTATTTACTGGAAACGTAACGACATTATCTAATTTTCAATACTGTCCAACGTATTATCTGCCAAAGAATATCGATACTCAAAAGGGAAGTGTTCAGATGTGTATGCTTGGTGACGGTAATATAAAAGTTGGTAATTACTTTTTGAACACGTCAACTTTCCGCGGATTTAAGTATTCTGTCGGTTTTCCAGGTGATACCACTATGTACGATTTGCGCGGGATGGAGTGCTATTCGTACGACGGATGCTTGTACATACCCGAAAAAGATATGTTTGTTTCTAAAGAATACTTAATAAATGGCTACGTCAGGTCATTGGTAATTTACAAAAATTTTAGCAAAAGATTAACGATGCATTACGATCCAGAGAATAACTATCGCTATTTTTCTTTTGACCCTTCGGTAAAAGACTATATATTCCAAAGTGCCGACGGATACGCGTGGCCGATAAATAGCGTCGGAGCCTCTGATAACGGTAATTGGTTAGGGGTTGAGTTTCGTGAGCGAGGTTTTGGTTTACTAAATCTTGAAACGTTTGAGTGGAAGAGAGTGTCTAGTAGCTGGATGAGCTACGGACGCGGAATGGACTCGTTGCCACAGGTGGCTGTTAGCAATGACGGTGCTCATATGGCGATTATGGGCATTAATTCAGGGCTTGAGTTTATTGACATAACTCCAGATTGCGGCCAGAGTGTTTCTGACTTAATCCCTTTCAACAAGACCTATAGCAGAACATGCAAAAAAGTTTATCTGCCGATTGACAAGGTTATTGACGGCAATAGGTTTAGTAGTGGTTATGCGCCTAGATTTAATGAAGACGGCTCTCAGCTCCGACTATATCTCGAGTCCTATATTCCCGAGCGAAAAGAAGTAATTTTTGGTTCACCGGACAAAACCGTATCTGAGCTAGACTACTTAGCGCTAGGTGATTCTTATACTAGTGGCGAAGGCGAGACCTCAGATAGTTTTTACCAACCTTACACTAATGATAAATATGAAAAATGTCATTTAAGCACGCGGTCATACCCCTATTTATTGGCTGATTTATTTAGTATTAATCCAGATAAGGTAAA
>Ga0302273_1000598_pt1 | contig 15879 bp, 8 predicted proteins | sample III_Bog_N1_3_FD_198774 | JGI IMG/M metagenome (GOLD analysis project Ga0302273, IMG submission 198774) | Peat permafrost microbial communities from Stordalen Mire near Abisko, Sweden - III_Bog_N1_3 | ecosystem: Environmental > Terrestrial > Soil > Wetlands > Peat | place: Sweden: Abisko... | reverse complement strand
CATAACTCGGTGTCGTAGGTTGGTTCCCATGAGCTAACTGCGAAATTGGTAAGATCGGAAATCTGCCATTGGTTTAGAGCAATATTATTACAAACGGCTACCGACACTTTGTCTCCACGCTCGCTATCCCGGAAGAATAACCGTATCGAAGCTCGATTGCCTTTACCACTCACCAATACCTGTGGGCGGGAAATCGGAATTCGTTTGGTGCCAACTCCGCTCAATGAAAAAGGAGTTTTCCGGAATCCTAGATTCAGTTCTTTCCATTTGTTGTCCTCGTTGTATACAATGTGATATTGCGGTACCGCGCTGTTGACACTTCGCCAATAGGAGGCGATAAAAGGATTCCCAAAGTCATCCGTGTTCATTGAAGTTTGATTGATGAGCTCACTATTTCGTGGAATAGACCAGGCTAATTCTGCATTTGCCGCATTTATTGGTAAGATGTATTTCTCACCGGTAGATTTCTCCCAACTTATTCCGCCGTCTGTGGAGCGTGCAAACATCATATCGTGATTACTGGCTACATCAGCCGAACCGCGCCAGACCCACGAAATATTAAACGTTCCGTTCTTATCCATGCAGGCTTGCCAATATGCATTTTGCTGTCCTTCCCCATCAATAAGGTTAGAATGCAGTTGTGTCCAGGTTTTCGATTTTACGTCATAGCGATTCATAACCAGATTCCCTTTTCCTGAACGCCCGTCGCGATACAGAAAAATCAGATTGCCATTGGCCATTTTGTAGAATTCCGGATAGGTTACATTTGTTTCATTCAATCCGGTCATTGGTATTTTAGCAGTCAACTGCAGGGATAGTGGTGCCACCGAATGTGCATAGTTCAGCGAATTTGCATGATGATCCCACGAAACATGCAAAAAACCATCCCCATCCACCATGATGCTAATGCAATTGTGCGCATCGTGAATATTGCCACTGAAAGCAGTTTCTACCACTTCCCATTTCGTAGAATTGAGTTCTCGTTTTCCCAAAGTCAATTTTCCTTTTTGATTATAGAAAGCTATAAACTGTATGTTTTTGTAGGTTACCAATGAATTCTTCCGAAAAACGACTGCATTTACCGAGTTTCCTGCCCAACCTTCTGCCACCGGAATGGTTTTGTTTTGGGCTTCAACTACTAGTAATCCGAATGTAAGGAAAGATAATATGAGACAAATGTGTTTCATTAAATTTTATTATGTATTTACCGGTTACAAGTCTGTTTATTTGTATATTGCTTTGAAAAACCGCATCATTAAATATTTAAAATTACTTATTTAGAATGAAAAAAAACGAAACCGTTTAATTACAGAGTGCAAATTAAACTGAATTTCATGTGTAGAATATTTCATGTGTAGAAACTTTTAATAATTGATAAAAGGTTATTCATATAATAAATGCTTTGTAATAAACACTTCTTTTGTTTTACAAAAATACACAATATATTAGTTGAAATACATCCGAATTTTTATAACATGCACTCAATTAAGGTGTAGAATGTAGGCTATCTTGAAATACACCATTTCCACACAACAATAACAACGCGTAAAAACTAAGAAACTATAAATTTCCAATTCAAAGTATTACTTACTTTGCACCAATCAATACCAAATACAGTATTTTTATACAATTAATATCAACTTCACATTTATTGAATATAAGCAATTCAGAACATCTAATTATATATTTTTTCTCAAAACAATATTCATGTAAACATACTTGTAACTAACAACTATTTACTTATAAAAAGTTACTGAATGAGAAAATGAATTCGAATAGAATATATGTTTATGCATGTTGCTACCATAGCTTGATAATTGCATAATTATTACAATAAGAAAAATTTTATACAGGAATAAAGAAAAATTTCTTTATTCCTTTTGCACTACCAAAAAAAATACTACTTTTGTGATTGAAAAAAGAGGTTTTGTTTCATCGAGATAGTAAAAACAAATATAGATCAATTAATTTAAAAAAAATGGCAAACTTGGATTTAAGCAAGTATGGAATTTCGGGGAACTTCGAAATCTTACACAACCCAACTTACGAAGAATTGTTTCAGGCAGAAATTGACCCTGCAAACGAAGGCTTTGAAAAAGGAGTATTAACAACTTCTGGTGCAATATCGGTTGATACAGGTAAATTTACCGGCCGCTCACCTAAAGATAAGTTCTTTGTAAAAGATGCAATAACCGATGAGCACCTTTGGTGGGATGGCACAATCAACCGCCCAACAACTCCAGAAGTGTTCGACCATTGCAAAAATTTGGTTACAAAACAACTTTCTTCTGCAAAAAAACTGTATGTAGTTGATACTTTTTGTGGTACAAACGAAGACACTCGTATGAAAGTACGTTTTATCATGGAAGTTGCATGGCAGGCACATTTTGTTACTAACATGTTTATCCGTCCTTCACATTACGATTTAGCAAACTACGGCGAACCTGATTTCGTAACTTTGAATGGATCTAAAACCTCTAATCCAAACTGGAAAGAACAAGGTTTGAACTCTGAAGTATTTACTTTGTTCAACCTGACTACCAAAATGCAAGTTATTGGTGGAACATGGTACGGTGGTGAAATGAAAAAAGGTATTTTTGCCTTGATGAACTACTATTTACCTTTGAAAGGTATGGCTTCAATGCACTGTTCTGCCAACGTAGGTAAAGATGGTGATGTTGCTATTTTCTTCGGACTTTCAGGAACAGGAAAAACTACCCTTTCTGCTGACCCAAAACGTTACCTGATTGGTGATGATGAGCACGGTTGGGATAACAACGGTGTATTTAACTACGAAGGTGGTTGCTATGCTAAAGTTATTGATTTGGAAAAAGACAAAGAACCAGATATCTGGAGAGCTATCCGTCGCGATGCTTTATTGGAAAATGTTACAGTAGGTGCTGATGGTGTTGCTGATTACTCAGCTGCAGCTTCAAAAACGGAAAACACCCGTGTTTCTTACCCTATCTATCATATCAATAAAATCGTTTCTCCTTCACGTGCTGGTCACGCTTCTAAAATCATTTACCTGTCGGCTGATGCATTTGGTGTATTGCCTCCGGTATCTATTTTGGATGAAAAATCAGCTCAATATCACTTCCTTTCAGGCTTTACTTCAAAATTAGCCGGAACAGAACGTGGTATCACCGAACCGGTTCCTTCTTTCTCTCCTGCATTTGGTGAAGCATTCTTGACTTTGCACCCAACCATGTATGCTAAAACATTGATTGGAAAAGCAAAAGAACATAATGCTAAAGTTTACCTGGTAAACACTGGTTGGAACGGAACAGGAAAACGTATTTCGTTGAAAAACACCCGTGCAATCATTGATGCAATTATTGATGGTTCAATTGAAAAAGCAGAAACAATCAAAGTTCCAATTTTGAACCTGGTTGCTCCTAAAACATTGAACAATGTTGACGGTGGTATTCTTGACCCACGTGATACTTATGCTAATGTTGCTGAATGGGAAACTAAAGCAAAATCACTAGCTGCTAAGTACATCAAAAACTTCGAACAATACTGCGACAATGAAGATGCAAAAGCATTGATCCCTTCCGGACCACAATTGTAAGAAGACAATAGAACCAAGACATAAAATTATAGACTTGGTTTGTAATAAATAGAATGAGCTGTCCGATTAATTTCGGGCAGCTCATTTTTGTATATTCAAACTACTAATTTGTTGAATTTAATTGTTTTATTTCTTAATTACTTTCTTTTCAATAATGCCATTTGTAGTTACTATTTTTACAATATAAACACCTTTAGGAAGACCACTTATACCTATCAATTCATCGCTTGCAATTCGTTTATCGATAACTACTCTACCACTTATGTCAGTCATTGAAAAGCTTCCAGATCCTTCAAAACCTTTTACATGCAAGACATCGCTCACCGGATTTGGATACAGTGTTATCAACTCCATTCTTTCATCTGTAATGCCTGTAGTAGTTGTCAGGATGGTAAGATCAGAACCATAACTTGTTCCAACAGCAGTAGTGGCATATGCACGAATATGATACGTCAAACTGGACTTCAAACCGGTTAGCGAACTTGAAAATACTCCGGCTCCTGTACCATCAGTGGTTTTTTTATCAGCAATTGTAGGATTAGCAGAAGTACTCCAACAAACACCACGAGCAGTAACAGAGGATGTTCCTACATTAGTTACATTACCCCCTGAAATTGCCGAAGTACTAGTGATGGAACTCGCTGCAGTAGTAGTAACTGTTGGGGCTGTATACAAAGTTGTAAAGGTCAAATCATCACCGTAAGCAGTTCCAATATCGTTAGTTGCATAAGCTCTAATATGATAAGCAAAACCGGAAGTCAATCCGGTAAGTGAACTTGTAAATTCGCCTACTCCACTGCCATCACTTGTTATGTTGTTTGCTATAGTTGGATTTGCAGAAATGCTCCAGCAAACACCACGTGCTGTAACCGGTGCCGAACCTTCGGCAGTAACCGTAGATGTAACCATAGCTCCGGTAGTGGTTATTGAGCTCGGTAATCCGGTACTTACAGATGGTGGAAAAATCTCAACTATATTCAAAAAATCTTTCCATTGAACTGCCGCCTGATAAGCTGACTTAGAACCCAAGGGTACATAAAGCGTACAAGCAGCCTTATCAACCCCATTAAAAACATTAGGTGAAGAACCACTTGACAAATCTACCGGAGTGGTTCCAAATGCATAAACAGAAGTCAGGCTACCACAATTACTAAAAGTACAACTTCCAATAGAAGTAACAGATTTAGGTATGGTCACACTAGTTAGTTTTGTACAGTTATTAAATGCGTAGAAGTCTATACCCTTAACTAAATTCGGAATTACTATTGAGCTCAATTTAACACACCCATCGAAAGCTTGACTAGGAAGTAAAGTAACTTTATTGCCAATAGACACATTCGTAAGGTTTTGACAATTACCAAACGCATAACCGTCTAGAGAAGTAACTGAATTGGGGATTGTTATACTAGTAAGATAAGCACAAGAGCCGAAAGCACCATACCCAATCGAAGTAACTGAATTCGGGATTACTACATCTGTTAATTTCAAACAATATCCAAATGCATCATCTCCAATTGAAGTGATCGAATTTGGAATTATATAGGACACACCCTGCTTAGCGCTTGGATACTGAATTAGAATAGTTTTATTTTTATCAAACAAAATACCTTCAGAAGAGGAATAATTCAAATTCTCTGGATCCACTGAAAATGCGTTTAAAGCTTTACACTGATTAAATGCAGATAAGCCAATTGAAGTAACCTTACTACCCAACATCACACTTTTTATATTTTCGCATCCAAAAAAAACTCCAATCCCTATAGAAGTCACTGAATTTGGGATTTCAAAATCAACGTTAAGTCCCTTGCAATATCCAAATGCAGATGCACCAATTGAAGTTATAGACTTCGGCAAGCTAATGCTCTTAAGAGAATTCTTACCAGCATTCTTATTCGGATTGCTAAAAGACGAGTTCGGCATTTCATTTGCCGGATAAATCGTACTTGCTGATCCGGACTGCGTACCATCTATACCGGAATAAGCTATGATGTTAACCCCACTAATATCCAAAACTGCAAGGTTAGTTAGTTCATCACGCATACACTTCACATCCCTCGCATCGATATTACCTGTAAGTATAAGCTTGGTAAGAGTTGTTTTGTCGGTTGATGATATTAAGCTGCTAAGAGTCCCGGCAGTCGCAACATTAATGGTAGTGGCCAATGTGGTAAATGTCACATCATCACTGTAATATGTACCAATACTGGTTGTAGCATACGCTCTGACATAATAACTTACGTATGATGCAAGACCTGTAATTGAACTTGAAAACTCACCTGACCCCGTACCATCAGTAGTTTTAGAGTTTGCAATAGTGGGGTTAGCAGAAGTACTCCAACAAACACCACGCCCTATAACCGGGTATGCACCCTCACTTATCACATTTCCTCCAACAATGGCAGTATTGGTTGTAATTGAATTAGGTAAGCTTGTAACAACCGTTGGCGGAACTCCTTCCACTATATTTGTAAAATCTTTCCATTGATCAGCGGCTTGATAGGCGGCTTTCGAGCCAATAGGAACATATAAAACACATTTAGCTTTATCTACAGAATAAAATGTATTATAAGAAGTCGATAAATTAATAGGGGTAGCTTTATCAACAACAATAGTAGCTAGATTTTTGCAACCAGAAAATGCTGATCCTTTTATGACAGAAACTGAGTTTGGAATAAAAACAGTCGTTAAATTCAGACATTCAAAGAATGATGCATCGCTTAATGTAGTAACTGAATTAGGAATGCTATATGAATTGTTTGTTTTGGCTGCAGGAAATTGAACCAGAACTGTTTTATTTTTGTCGAACAATATCCCATCAACCGAAGCATAATTAGGGTTAGCCGAATCAACTTTATATTCCGATATACTATCGTCGCCATAAAATGCTCTATATTCAATAGTTGTGACTGATGCCGGAATTGTTATACTTGTAAGTTTTTCACAGTAAGAGAAACTGTATTCTGCAATTGTAACAATTGACGAAGGAATTGTTATTTGGGTTAAGTAATAACTATCCATAAAAGCATAGCTACCTATCGAAGAAACTGTTGTAGGAATAGTTATATTTTTCAAATGATTCTCACGAAAAGCCGAATTAGCAATTGAAGTAACAGAATTTGGGACAACAAAATCGCCTTCTTTCCCCTCAGGAAAGCAAATTAACACGGTTTTATCCTTATTATACAATACTCCATCCATAGATGAGTAATAAGGGTTATCAGATGCTACATTATAAGCTGTATTTATATAACAAAATCGAAATGCATTATCGCCGATAGTGGACACAGAGGCAGAAATCGCAATGTTTATTAATCCATAACAACATCTAAAAGCCCAGGGACGAATCGTTGTTACTTTTTCCGGAATTACTATATTGGTTAGCCCGGCACAACCATCAAAAGCAGTTTCACCTATCGATATTATTGTTTTTGGGAAATAAAATTCTTTAAGGTGATAATTTGAATAGCTATTCAATTTAAATGAACTCTCCGGCATTTCATTTGCCGGATAATTAATAGTCCAAGTATTTGTTGATGTTCCAGCTGTTCCTGTATATGCCTGTATACTTACTTCACTCATATCCAACCTCGCAAGCAAAGGCATTTCATCACGCAAACACTTTACATCACGTGCATCGATATTGCCTGTTAAAGTAAGATTAGTAATAGTAGCCTTATCTGCCGCAGAAATTAAAGTAGACAGAGTACCGGCTGTAGGAACGTCGATGGTTACAGTCGGATCATTAACTAATGTTTTAAATGTTAGGTCATCTCCATACGATGTCCCAACACTATTGGTGGCATAAGCTCTAAAATGATACGTAGTATTAGAAGTTAACCCCGTCATTGAGCTAACAAATGTACCCGAAGCAGTACCATTAATAGTTTTTGAGTCAGATACAGTAGGATTAGCAGCCGTACTCCAACAAACACCGCGGGCAGTAACCGGCGGTGATCCTTCGCTTGTAATATTACCACCCGCAACAGCAGTGGTGCTATGAATTGCACCGGCAGCAGTAGTTATAATAGTAGGGGCTGATCCGGTAGTGGCAAATGTCAAATCACTTCCATAAGATGTCCCAAAATCGTTCGTTGCATAGGCTCTTACGTGATAAGTAATACCTGATAGAAGACCGGTAATGGAACTTGAAAATACGCCAACACCTACCCCATCGATAGTTTTAGAATCACTTATAGTTGGATTAGCAGCTGTACTCCAACAAACACCACGCATTGTGACCGGAGAAGCACCAGTGTTACTAATAGTTCCACCAGAAATGGTTGAAGTAGTTGTTATTGAACTTGCCACATTCGTGGTAATTATTGGCAATAACGTAATTTCAACAATATTTGTAAAGTCTTTCCATTTATCTGCAGCTTGATAGGGCACTTTTGATCCGGCTGAAACATACAAAGTACAAGTGCTATTTTCGACACCATAAAATACATCAGAAGAAGTGGCTATATTAATCGGAGAGGCTGAAAGTGCATAAATAGAGTTTAAAGAATAGCAAGTAGAAAAAGCCGCATCTCCAATTGATGTGACTGTCGCCGGAATTGTAACAGTTGTAAGATTCTTACAGCCCTCAAATGCCCCCAATCCTATAGAAGTAAGCGTATTAGGCAATTTTATTGTCTTAAGCGTTTTCTTCGATCCAAATCTTGCCTCAAATGATGTTATTGGCATCTGATTAGCAGGGTAAGTGTCTGTATCCAAATTAAAATTTGTACCACCACTGCCATTAAATGCCTGAATTGTAGCAGCACTTAAATCTATATTTGCTACACATTGCATTTCATCTCTCAAGCATTTTACATCTCTGGCATCAATGTTTCCGTTTATAGTAAGAGTAACAAGTATATTTTTTTCATCTGCAGAGAGTAGACTGCTTAATAAACCAGCGGTCGGCACATCAATCGTCTTAGAAACCGGAGTAGCGATATCATACACATTTATTAAATCTCCCCATTGATTTGCAGCTTTGTAAGCATCCACAGAACCTGAGGGAACAAATAAAACATGAAAATTAACTCCGCCAAAAACAGTCGAAGAAGAACTCAAATCAATTGGAACAGCCGGATAAGCATAAATGGTATTCAAATTGGGGCAATAGTAAAAAGCACTACTTCCTATTGACTGAACTGAACTAGGTATATTTACACTAGTCAGCGCCAAACAATTTTCAAAAGCAGAAGCACCAATTGAAGTAAGTGAACCAGGTAGCGTAATCCCTGTGAGTTTATCACAATTAGAAAACGCATTATCTTTAATCGTTTTAACTCCGCTAGGAATAGTTATACTTTCCAGCTTACTACAATGAGCTATAGCTGCTATCCCTATTGAAGTAAGCGAAGTTGGAAGAGTCAAAGATTTTATTAGCGACGTGCTTCCATAGATTGAAAAGGAACTTCGAGGAACTTCGTTTGCAAGATATGTCTTATTGAAAAAATCATCATATGTTCCACCATCTCCGGTAAAAGCATCAATCGTCACCGTACTCATATCCAACACTTCAAGCAAAGGCATTTCATCACGTATACATTTAAAGTCTCGTGCATCAATGTTACCCGTTAGAGTAAGATTAGTGATAATAGCTTTGTCTTCGGCCGAAATAAGGTTCGTAAGCGTTCCCGCCGTGGTTACATTTATAGTTGTCACAGCATGTAGAGATAAAGAAAAGAGGAAGCAAAAGAGGAGTAGATTTTTTTTCATTAGCATCTATTATTTATTCTATTATTTTAACTATGCAAATATATAAAAATAAATTAAAAAAACAGAACAATAGCCATACAAATATAAATTGTGAAGAAAAATTATTAAATTATAATTGATTCGGAACTAAGCTCAAAGAAATAGAATGAGCTATCCGATTAATTTCGGACAGCTCATTTTTTATTTCAGTTATAATACCTGTTTATTTCTTCTTACCCTTTTCAAAGCAACTATCAAAAAACAACATCTGATACTGTATTGAGTTTGTCCAGTATGCCCAGTTATGCTCGCCGGGACGTTCTATATAATCGTGATCTATTTTTAATGATAATAATCTGCGGTGTAAGCCTGCATTTATCTGGTAATAAAAGTCCGAAACTCCGCAATCAAGAATCAGATTTAGTTCATTATTTTTCAATGAACTCACCATATTTACTACTGAACGATTATCCCATTCATCCGAATTGGTTTCAATACTACCAATTCGTTTGGAAATATCGAATAACTTAGTGGATGATCTTAAATCTACTCCGCCACTCATGCTTCCTGCACTTCCAAATAGATTTTTATTTCGAATGGCAATATATAATGCGCCATGCCCACCCATACTCAAGCCGGTTATAGCTCTTTGTGAGCGCTCAGGTATGGTAGAATAATGTGCATCGACATAAGTCAGCAGATTCTTGGTAATAAAACTTTCGTATTGGTAAGTTGAGTCAATCGGACTATCAAAGTACCAACTACTGTAACCTCCATCAGGGCAAACCAGAATAAACTGATGTTCGGTTGCCAATGTTTTTATAGTAGGAACAGTTTTAATCCACGTTGCATAATTATCGCTATATCCATGAAGTAAAAATACCACCGGATAATGTTTTTTTATTGAGTAATTTTCAGGAACAATAACTACACTTTTCACCTCTTTCTTCATTTTGGGAGAGAAAACAGAAATGGTATCAACCTGAGTTTTTGAAAACCCGAACTGGCAAAGCACTAATAAAACTAACAAAAAAGTTATTCGCTTCATGGTTACATTATTTTTATTTAAATTGGGTAGCAAAGATAAAGAAATAGAATTGTTCTGCGAAACCCTGTTTACATCAATTTTGGCAGTGAAATAACGAAATTTGATTGGAATTATTTGGAAATAATTCTACCTTTGCAATAAAATACAGTTTTTTATCTATTATTGCATATTAATAAAAAATAAATACATAATCTATGTTTAAAACAAATCAGTATTTCGATGGAAAAGTTGTTTCTATCGGATTAGAATCAGCAGAGGGAACTGCTACCGTTGGTGTAATGGCAGCCGGTGAATATGAATTCGGAACAGGTACCGTAGAAGTTATGACCGTAATTTCTGGTCAGCTAACCATTCAGCAACCCGGCGAAACAGAATGGAAAACCTACAAAAAGTTCGAAAGCTTTGTAGTAGCCAAAGACGTAAAATTCAAGGTGAAATGTACAGAAGATACACCATATTTGTGTTTGTATAAGTAACCTCACCCCTAACCCCTCTCCTTAAGGAGAGGGGAACCAAATAGCTTGTTTCTGAATAGGAACAAGCTATTTATTCATTAGCTGTTAACTATCCACTACCAACTATCCACTAAAAAAGAGCTATCTTTGCGCCGAAATCAAAAACGACTTTAGATGATATTAAATTATTCAGAAACTGATACTTCAAAAACGTTTGAAGGACAATATAAAATGCTGGTTCTCGACCTTGATGATACACTGCTTCGCGATGATCACAGCATTTCCAGCCGCAACAAAGAACTGTTAGCCGAAGCACAACGCAAAGGCGTAAAAGTAGTGTTAGCCTCCGGTCGTCCCACACAAGCCATGCTGCAATATGCCGAAGAACTTCAGCTTGCCACATTCGATTCATACCTTATTTCATTCAACGGAGCCGTGGTTACTTCGATGAAAAACAACGAGATTCTTTTTCAGAAAGACCTCACGCGCGAAGAGATTCACAGTCTGTACGATTTCAGCATTACTAATAACGTGCATATTATTACCTATTCCAATAAAGGAATAGTGAGCGAAACCGATTCGGAATACATCGATGTGGAATTAAACCTCACAGGCATTCCCCACCACAAAGTACCTTCCTTTAAAACCGAAATCACCGGTTCCGCTGTCAAATGTATTTTACTTGAAGAACCCTCCTACCTGAAACAGGTAGAGAAAAAACTAAAAGCAGAACGCACCGACCTGAGCGTGGCTCGTTCCAAACCATTTTTTCTGGAAGTGATGCCTCACGGAATTGATAAAGCCGCCAGTATTGACTTTCTGGTCAAACTGCTTGATATCAAGCAAAGTGAAGTAATAGCAGTTGGCAATGCCGGAAATGATCTTTCCATGATTCAATACGCCGGACTGGGAATTTGGGTAGATAATGTAAGCGACGACCTTCGTCATCACGCCGATTATATTGTGTCTTCCAATGAAAATGATGGAGTGGCAGAGGTTATTGAACGATTTATATTGAAATAAGCCCAAATTTCCCAGATTCCGATCGACATTGCTCCGATGTCGATCCACATCGCCGGAATGTGGACTCACATTTCCCGGATTATTCCCGTTTCTTCCCCGATATCGATCCACATCTCCTGAATATCGATCCACATCTGCCGAATGCTTATCATTATCTTCAAGATATTGATAGACATTTACCAGATGTCTGTCAATATATTCAATGTTTTAATAAACATTTCACAAATGTCTACTGTTATATGTAAGTATTGATTAAACATCGACTGTCAGTAAACACCAAATACACCAAGCTACATGCGCAAAGATAAAGTTGTACACGATTTTCGAAGAATTTCTGTACCCAGTAAAATTACTTTTGGACGTTCTGTGATAGCCAAAATGAGTCTTATCGATTTGTTTGCGAAACCTGACGTAGATTATGCAACAGCCACTTCGACGGTGGACAAGTTAGAAGCATATTACATATCTTCGCGCGATGGTAGTCACCAGCAAATGGCACTTATGCATCAAGCAAAAGAGGAATATGATGAAGTGTTCCGCAAGTTAGCTAGATCTGTTGACAGAGAAGCCAGCGGTGATGCTGCCATTATTCTTTCTAGTGGATTTCATTTAGTAAAACAACCAGTGTTCTCCAAAAAATCTGAATTGCAGGTGAAATCCGGTGACATTTCGGGAACCATATGGCTTAAACGTAAAGCAGTAAATAAAGCTACCGCCTATGTATGGCAGTATTACGTGGGTGCAGAAGTTCCAGCAGAAGAACAATGGTTATTTGGCGGCTGTAGCACGCAGGCCTCGTTCGAAATGACAGGACTTACTCCCGGAAGCAGAGTATGGTTCAGGGTAGCCGCCGTTACGCGTGAAGGTATGCAAGCCTTTACCCGGCCTGTAATGAAGGTAGTTCTCTGACACGTCCGATGGACTCCGAACTGTGGTTATTTGGCATAAAAAAAGCTTGCTACAATCAAGGAGCAAGCTTTAATGTGTATTCAATAGTACGCCAACCAGGCATTGCCAACTAAAAGCCATCGGCTATTCAAAACTTTTTAAACCCGATAATCTCGCGTACATCGCGAATGGTTTTAGCTGCGTTTTCCTGCGCCTTTTCTTTTCCCATGCGCGCTACCTTGGAAGTGTACGCTTCATTGCTTGATATCTCTTTAATTCGCTCGTAGAACGGTGCTGTAAAGCAATCATGTCCTGAGATACCACGAGTGCATGCTTAAATCATCATATTCATAGCTTCACGAACTTCAGCTAAAGTTTCAATTCCAGTTTGTCTTGCCTGTTTAATTCCATCTTGCAAAATACTCCTAACGTAAGATTCGTCCTTTTCCAAATGAATACGTTTTTCTCTTATTTCTTTAAAATAGCTGTTTAGCGCATCTGCTGTTATTTGTTTTAATTTACCTGAACCTGATTCTCCAATCTCTGCTGCAATCTCTTCAGGACTTGTTCCCAAACAAAGAGATGATAACCTTAGCAAATTAGCGACCTCCGGCCTATTGACAGGGTCAAATGTGATGTGCCTTTCGGAGTCGGTTTTTGCCGATTTAATCAACTTAGCTGTTTCTGTTTCAGTTGCTTTTATCATGATACTATTATTCCTACTCTTACTCATTTTCTGATTACCATCCAGTCCCAGAATCATAGGAGACTCACTTAATAATCCTATCGGTTCAGGAAATACATTAGCATTAAACTTAGTATTAAACCTTTTAGCAATGGTTCGTGTCAATTCTATATGTGGCAACTGATCTTTACCAACAGGTACAACATTGCTTTTACAAAAAAGAATATCTGCTGCCTGATGTACAGGATACGTATACATTCCTGCATTAATAATTTCTTTTCCTGAAGCAGAAATCTCCTCTTTAACTGTTGGATTTTTATTTAGTTCCGAAAGTGATACAAGTGATAAAAAAGGAACCAAAAGTTGATTTAATTCCGGGATATGACTGTGAGGGAAAATATAGGTTTTATGTTGCTTTGGATCTAAACCACAAGCTAAATAATCTAATGTAAGCTCAAACACATACTTTGAAATATCTTTGAAGACATCACGGTCTGTTAACACCTGATAATCCGCAATTAAAATATAAGTTTCTACACCTATGTTTTGCAATTTTACCCGGTTAAGAATTGAACCAAAATAATGTCCAATATGTAAATTTCCCGTTGGTCTATCTCCTGTAAGAACTCTATACTTTGCAGGATTTGTATATAAATCTTTTTCTAATAATTTGCTTTTCAGAACAGCATTGTCAAATGATGCATTGGATATTCCAATTGAATCTTCTTGTTTCATTGTTTAATAATTTTTTTCGAATAGCTAAATGCTATTTTTGTTTATCTTTTTGCGTTTCACAACAACAGCTTTTGTACATTTCTGAAAGACTGATGCAGCTAACAACTGGTTCCATAATGACCCCTCGTCCCCTAAAAGAGGACTATAAATTTGGTTTTTTATTTAAATTATCCCTAACTGAAGTTTCATGTACTTGTTCCTCTTTTGGGACTTTGGTTAGGGGTTAGGGGTTAGGGTTCTATTCTATCGGAATAGTTCTCTTAATGCGTTGATCGAGCGAAGTAAGGGTTTCAGTGGTAGCCACGCCTCTGATTTCCTGAATTCTGCCGTTTAGTAACTCCATTAAATGGATGTCATTTTTGGCATAAAGTTTAATCAGGATGGTATATGAGCCAAGCGTATATTGAGATTCAACAATCTCAGGGATTTTTTCAAGTTCGTCAACAACTTCTTTGTACATCGAGCCACGTTCCAGTGTTATTCCGATATAAACACACATTTGAAATCCCAGCATTTTAGGATTTACGTGATACCCTGAACCTGTAATGACATCAATATCAATCAGTCGTTGAACACGTTGATGAATAGCTGCGCGCGAAACTCCGCACTCCTCAGCCACATCTTTAAATGGCATACGTGCATTCTTTGTAATAATCTGCAAAATTTTTCGATCCAATTGGTCTATCTTTTCCATGGTTTTAGATATTAGTAAGTTGATATGTTTAGTTTATTTATATACTATGTGCTCGTGATTTCAGAGTTCCTTACCAAGGAATTTCAATCAACCAAATTTATCATATAGGCAGCAAAATTACATATAATAAATGGGAATTAAAAAATTATACTCATGAATATCTAAAAAAATAGGATTAAAGATTGTTTTTTAGTTTAATTTCCTTTCTTTTTGACAAAAAAAAATAGCCGGAGTGGTTTCACTCCGGCTACTCAATTATTCATTACCTAAACTATCGTTGACGTTGTTGCATTTGTTGTTGCATCTGTCTAATTTGTTCCGGACTCATTTGGGGAGCAGCTGGTTGATCTTTTTCAATTGAAATTAATTCAACTTCGAAAATCAACATCGAAAATGGTTTGATAGCACCACGATCTGTAGCACCGTAAGCCAATTGTTGAGGAACAAAAACTTTATATTTTGAACCAACCGGCATTAATTTCAATACTTCAGTCCACCCTTTGATAACTTGGTTTACAGGGAATACAACTGGTTCTTTACGATCAACTGAACTATCGAATACAGTTCCATTAATCAAAGTTCCATGATAATTTACTTTTACTCTGCTGGTTTCAGTTGGAATTGGTCCGTTACCTTTTGTAATAACCTGATATTGTAATCCACTAGCAGTGGTGATTACACCTGGTTTTTTAGCATTTTCAGCTAAGAATTTTTCACCTTCAATTTTGTTAGCTCCATATTGTTTTTCCATTTTAGCAGCCATGTGAGCATCCATGGTTTTCTTGAAGTAAGCTTGAGCTTCAACAGGAGTCATCTGAATTTTAGATCCTTTCAAACCGTTTATTAAACCTTGTTTGATTATGTCGATGTCTACTGTCAAAGTAGAATCACCCATTAAACCTTTTGTCTTTTGTTGTTTCAGTGAAGTTCCGATTTCAGTACCTAGTTCTGCCATCTTGCTATTTTCTTTGTCAACTTTTCCTTTAGAACCTTCATTGATACCAGCCAAAATAGCTTTGATTGATTTCTGAGCAGAATCTCCTTTGATATAGTTGGTTTTCAGATTATCACCATAAGCCAAGCCTA
>Ga0302273_1000597_pt1 | contig 15882 bp, 15 predicted proteins | sample III_Bog_N1_3_FD_198774 | JGI IMG/M metagenome (GOLD analysis project Ga0302273, IMG submission 198774) | Peat permafrost microbial communities from Stordalen Mire near Abisko, Sweden - III_Bog_N1_3 | ecosystem: Environmental > Terrestrial > Soil > Wetlands > Peat | place: Sweden: Abisko... | reverse complement strand
AACATTTGGGATGCACCGGCGCCGATGCGTGTCATCGCCACCGGTAACTCGTTTTGGACAATTATTAGCAGCATGCGACCTCATACACTACGTAATTTTGCTGCACATAGCCAACCACTGAATGCGTTAGTTGAGATGGGGTTCTGGAGCAAGCGAAGTATTGTTGAGGATGGGCATCAGTATTGGCGGAGCTACTTTTACTTTAATGGAGATTACAACGTAATTCCTATCCACGTGCCCATTTATCAAGATGTGGTTATGGCAGACACATTGAAGAAAACGCTCGTGACGCAGTTTAAGCAACTTCGTCGTTGGGGCTACGGTGTCTCTGATATTCCGTATGTCGCAGTACGTATTTTTAGCAAGGATCGCAATGTACCATTCTGGGAAGGGTTCGCGCGGTTTGTACGGCTCGTCGACGGCCACGCTACTCTCGCCACAATCGCAATTCTTGTCACATTTGGTGGCTGGGTACCTCTTATTATTAACCCAGAAGCATCGCGCAATATTGCAGCGCACGCGCTACCGGTGGTTGTAAGCTATATCCAGCAGGTTGCAATGGTTGGATTATTTATTACCATTCTTCTCATGCTCAAGATGCTCCCACCACGTCCCGCACGCTATAAGCGGCATCGAACCATCTGGATGGTTCTGCAGTGGATTCTAATGCCAGTTACATCGGTATGCTATAGCGCGGCGGCATCATTGAACGCACAGACGCATCTGATGCTTGGGAAGTATCTCGATAAGTTTGAAGTGACCGACAAAGCCACGCTTGCCTCGCGCCAACGCGCGCGCAAAAAGAAGTCCTCCTAGAACCTAGGAGGACGACACTGCAAGTATATTCAAATTTCTAATGTAGTTTTTGTGGTGCAGGGGATTACGCGGTTCGTTTCTTAACGGCCTTGCGCGCATCTGCCCACGACATATCATACTCAAACGACAGGGAGAATGTCTCAAGAGCGGAGGGTTGCTCAGCGTGTCGGTTGTGTGTCTTATCGCTACTCATACTTAGATATTAGCATAAGCAGTTAAAAATGTCAAGCAGCAGCTGATATGTGCCATATATCATGATACGCATAAAGTATGCGGTTACGGGGTGGTGAAGTACGTGGAAAACTTACATTATCTTGGGGACAAAAAAATATCCGGCAAAACCGGACATTTCTTGGTGGGCGATAGAGGATTCGAACCTCTCACCTCCTCAACGTCAATGAGGCGCTCTAGCCAAATGAGCTAATCACCCTTACAGCCCATTTATCATAGCAAACAGATGAAGGATTTGCAATTACTAGGGGTATCAAGTACGATGGAAAGTAGCAATGAGACGGATTAACCACCCGTTGAGCTCGTGGTAGCGGTCGCAGACGCACGTAAGAAGAAATGCGGCAAGAGTAATAGCCAAGGTGGAACCTCCCGGCTTTCGGGACCGAGGCACGCGCGTTGAGTAGTCAAGCGGCGTGCTTTTATTTATAAATAAGAGAGGTTATATATGACTCAAGAAGAATTATATGCAATGCGACACAGTCTCGCTCATATTACAGCTCAGGCCGTGCAGCACCTATGGCCAGAGGCGAAGTTTGGTGTAGGCCCAGTAGTTGAGAATGGTTTTTACTATGATATCGACCTAGGTGCGACAAAGATTTCCGAAGCAGACTTTAAGAAAATTGAAAAAGAGATGCGGGGCATCGTCAACCGTGACTTTACATTCGATCGTAGCGAGAAACCTGTCGATGAAGCAATTGATTGGGCTAGGGAAGCGAAGCAACCGTATAAAGAAGAGCTACTCAATGATTTACGTCGAGCAGGGACAACGATTGCAAAGGATCTCGATAGTGCAGAGCTTGGACTACCAGGCGACGGAGAAGCGGCGGTCGAAAACGTTTCATTTTATACAGATGGCGATTTTACCGACCTTTGTCGGGGTCCACATGCCGCATCAACAGGGAAGGTTGGTGCCTTCAGACTCATGCGAGTTGCGGGGGCGTACTGGCGTGGCAAAGAGACGAATCCGCAGATGCAAAGGCTTTATGGTATCGCCTTTAGCTCACAAGAAGAACTCGATGAGCATATAGAGAGGATTGAACAGGCTAAACTTCGCGACCACCGTCGGCTAGGTAAGGAGCTTGACCTCTATACTATGTCCCCACTTGTAGGTGCCGGTTTACCGATGTTTACGCCACGAGGTACGGTGTTGCGTGAGGTTCTTGCGCGATATTCAAATCAGCTTCGAGAAGCGCGTGGATTCCAGAAGGTGTGGACACCGAATATTACAAAAACAGCGCTGTATGAGACTTCCGGACACTGGGCAAAGTTTGGCGATGAACTCTTTCTTGTGACGAGTCAGGAAACAGACGACAAGATGGCGCTGAAGCCGATGAATTGTCCTCATCACACGCAACTCTACGTTGCCCGCCCCCACAGCTATAAAGATATGCCCGTGCGATACCTCGAAACAACAACTGATTATCGTGATGAGAAGACAGGAGAATTGGGTGGCCTGAATCGCGTACGTTCACTTACTCAAGATGATAGCCATGTGTTTTGCCGTGAGGACCAGATTGAGCAGGAGATAAACGGCTTGCTCGAGAGTGTCCATGAACTATATGAGACGCTTGGCATGAAGCTTCGAGTGCGTCTGAGTTATAGGGATGACAGCGACAGGTATCTCGGTGAAAAAAATCTGTGGGAATCTGCACAAGCACAGCTCAAGCGAGCAGTCATCGCCAATAACCTCGAATATTTTGAGCAGGACGGTGAGGCGGCATTTTATGGTCCCAAGATTGACTTCATGGCAACTGACGCGATTGGGCGAGAGCATCAACTTGCAACAGCCCAACTAGATTTCGTGCAGCCAGGTAGGTTTGGTCTCGAGTATATGGATGCAGAGAATAATCCTCAAGTGCCACTTATGATACACTGTGCGATGCTTGGCTCGATTGAGCGATTCTTAAGCGTGTTTATTGAGCATACGGCTGGATGGTTTCCTCTATGGGCTGCACCAGAGCAAGTGAGAATATTGACGATTAATGACACGGTTGTTGATTATGTCGAGGAGATTGAGGCTGTACTGAAAAACACTGTTCTGATGGAGCCTGTGAGGTATAATGAGCTTCGATTTAGCCGGGATGATCGCAATGAGAGCCTCGGTAAGAAGATTCGCGAAGCAACCGGGTGGAAGATACCAGTACAATTAATTGTTGGTCCGAAGGACAAAGAAGCTCGTGAGGTGAGTGTTCGGACCCAGTCGGGTGAGCAAAAAGTTGCGCTGGATCAACTTTCCACATACCTCCAGACACTATGAGCGCAAAGAAGCGACAAGTAATTGCAATCGATTGCGATGACGTGTTGATTAACGCGTCACAGTATATCGTCGATACGTATAATGAGCGCTATGGTACGAGCGTGCAGTTGGCACATGCCCATGCATCAAAGAATCCTGAGTGGGCAGCTGACCGCGATGAAGTATTTCGACGGCTGCACGGGATTCAAAATACGAAAGAGTTTGGGGAGATAGTTCCACGACGTGATGCCATTGAGGTCATTCCTCGACTTGCGAAAGACCATGATCTCCATCTCATCACAGCTCGATCGGATGAAGTGCTACCTGTAACCGAGAGAATGATTGCAAAGCATTTTTCTGGATGCTTTGTGGGCATCGATCACGTCGGGCCTGATAGCTCAAAGGGTGATGTGTGTGAACGGATTGGGGCGTCGATTATGATAGACGATAATATTGTGCATCTTGAGACGGCAACGCAACACGGGGTAGGGGCTGTGATATGGTTTGGTGACTATGCCTGGCAGACGAGTCAGCTCGAACGGGCAAGCGAACTATCCATCATTCATTGTGATGATTGGTATGAAGTGGAGGCTAGAGTTGGACAACTCGCAAGCTAATCTCGGTCTACGCGAATCAGTCTACCTACTTATGGCGGAATTGCCGGCAGATAAAGTAACGACCTATGGTGATATCGCAGTGATGGCTGGACACCCTCGCGCGGCAAGGATTGTTGGTGGTATCGCTCACCAGGGGCCCGATGAGCTTTCTTGGCATCGTCTTGTGAATGCCAGGGGTGGTCTTGCGATAGGGTATCCCGGTGGTCAAGGAGTTCAAAGACAGCTACTTGAGCTGGACGGCATTGAGTGTACGGATGAGTATACGGTAAAAGATTTTGGAGAGAGACGATGGCGACCGAACCACCACTTGTAGTAATTGTTGGACCAACTGCAAGTGGCAAGACTAGACTAGCTATTAGACTAGCTAAGCAATTTGAAGGCGAGATTATATCAGCTGACTCCCGCGCGGTGTATCGCGGGCTTGATATTGGTACAGCGAAACCATCGGCCGAAGAGCAACGAGAGGTGCCTCACTGGGGAATTGATATTGTTAACCCAGACCAACGCTTCACGGCTGCGGACTTTCAGCGCTATGCTTTTGGAATGATTGGCGCAATCCGAGCGCGTGGGAATATACCGTTTTTAGTTGGTGGGACAGGCCTTTATGTCGACAGCGTGCTATATGCATACCAGTTTTCGTCTGGCGTAGATGACCTTGATCGACGCGAAATGCTCATGGGGCTCGATTTGGACGCGTTACATGTTTATTGTAGAGAAAACAACATTGAATTGCCAGAGAATAATAAGAATAAACGATATGTTGTAAATAATATATTACGAAATGGGGCAGCTCCTATGGGTAGAGGTGCGCAATTGTCGAATGCAGTCGTAGTAGGAATAGCAACAGAAAAGTCGGTATTACATAGTCATATTGTGCACCGCGCCAATGGAATATTTGCCTCTGGTGTTATTGCTGAAGCAAAAAGTATTGCCGATGAGTATGGATGGACGAGCGAAGCGATGACTGGAAATATATACCCCCTAGTCCATGACTATCTAGACGGGCTGATGACTGAAGATGAGCTGAAACAGAAATTTATTGTCCAAGATCGACGTCTAGCAAAGCGACAGAACACTTGGTTTCGTCGCAACGAACACATCATGTGGCTGGATGCCGACTCGGCGTATACGTATATTGCTCAGGTGCTAGATGCCTACTCTAATTCATGATATGATGTGAACATAAGGAATGGTCGGGTAATAGATGATAGACGCATTATTTGGTTCAAAGACGAGAGTGAAGTTACTTCATCTGTTTCTTGATAATCCTGGTCAGTCGTTTTATGTTCGCGAAATTACGCGGCTTATCGACGAGCAGATCAATTCGGTACGTCGTGAATTATCGAACATGCTTGAGATAGGAGTAATCACGAGTGACAGCGCTGACAATAAACTCTACTATCAGGTGAACCAACGTTATGAGTATTACATGCCGCTCCGTACCATTTTTTCAGACAAGAAGATTGCCGCGTCAGTGGCTCCTCTATCAGGAGATGCTCCTGCGTGGCATAAACTTATCGTGGATTTGACGGGTGTCCGCATTGCCATTATCGCTGGGATGCTCGTACAAGGTTCAAGTGGAAGTGTTGACCTGCTGCTTGTGGGTGACATTCCCGCAAAGCGTGCCGCACAAGTTATCGCAAGCATTGAGTCTGATATTGGCCGCGAGTTAAGCTATACGATCCTTCCCTACGACGAGTTCTATTATAGGCTTAGTGTGCATGACAAGTTTATCAGTGGGGTCACAAGAAACAAGCACCAAGTCCTGATTGATACTGATGGCGTCTTGAGATAAAGTAATAAAATAGGAGTAACCATACAACGTATATGTTTGATATAGAGTATAAAGGCGGCAACACAGTCGTTATTTCGAGCAAGAAAATCACACTAATCACTGATCCCCGTACGTCACTCGTCGGTGGTAAAGACCAAAAAACAAGCGAAAAGGTTGAGATGGGCACCGAGTCACGTTTTTTACTAAACGACACTGACGCACGTCTCGTGATTGATGGTCCTGGCGAGTATGAGGTCGGAGAGTTTACTATCCGTGGCATTGCAGCCACGAGACATATCGATACTCCTGATCAAGAAAAGTTGGCAACGGTCTACCGTGTTGAGAGTGGCGATGTGCGGATGGCCATCATCGGTAATGTTGATCCTAGCTTATCAGATGATCAGCTTGAACAGCTTGGCGTTATCGATATCCTCATCGTACCAGTCGGTGGCGGTGGGTATACGCTTGATGCGACAAATGCGGCAGTTCTTGTGAGTCGTATCGAACCCAAAGTCATTATCCCAGTACACTATCAAGAAGCCGGTCTTCACTACGAAGTGCCACAAGAGACTTTTGAACAGTTCGCCAAGGAGTTGAGTGCGCCTGTTGAGGAGACGCCAAAGTACAAAGTGAAGTCAGCGTCCACATTGCCTTTGACGCCATCCATCGTGCATATTACGCGTACCGCGTAAGCTGAGTCATCTGTTCATTCAATAAAAATACCCCGAAGTCGGGGTATTTTTGAGGCAATGATGGCCAGAGACTACTTAGTGGTTACGGGCATTAAGATGCCCTTCTTCTTCAATGTACGAATCGCTTGAGTAGAAAGCGTCATTGTAATCTTCTGACCGTCTACAACAAAGGTCTTCTTCTGTAGGTTTGGCTTGAAGACACGCTTCGTGCGACGCAAAGAGAAGCTCACATTGTGACCGAATTGTTTGCCTTTTCCAGTTAATTCACAGCGGGCTGCCATAGTATTTATCCACTTTATTTAGTTAACAATCTGTTCTATTGTACGCTGTTGTACCCACTTCGTCAAGAGGGGCGTGGTATAATTATAACTAATGGATATTGGTAATATAGTAACCGTTCTCGCGGTAATCTTCGTCTCGATGACGCTACATGAACTAATGCATGGGGTAGTAGCAGGTTGGTTTGGTGACGATACCGCTCGTCTTATGGGAAGACTTACGCTGAACCCACTCAAGCACATCGATCCAGTCCTCACAGTAGCGCTGCCACTCCTTATCATCGTGACGAATGCTATGACGGGTGCGAATATGCCAATCTTTGGAGGTGCGAAGCCCGTACCTTTTAACCCTGCGCGGATTGATCATGACGAATGGGGGATTGCGGCAATGGCACTTGCCGGACCACTAGTGAACCTCATTCTCGCGTTTTTGATGTATGGCGCACTTGTCTTAGTGGGTCAAGGAGCACCTGTTGTTGTGCAGACTGTCTTATCAACTGCTGTTTGGGTTAATCTTGGCTTCTTTGCGTTTAACCTTCTACCATTGCCACCTCTCGATGGGTCGCGGGTGCTGTATGCGTTGGCACCAGATTTCGTACGTCGCTTCATGGACGCACTGGAACACTATGGTCTTGTGGTCGTGTTGGCACTTGTTATGCTCGCGGGTCCACTTATAGGTGGGTATATGTCGGCAGTAATCAACGGCGTGCTTTGGCTTTTTGGAAAAGTCTTCGGGATTGCGTAGCGGCAAAAGCGAGTATAATAAGAGATGTCCCCACCATTTGGACGCGTATGATTTTCCTAACATCATACACATGGGATTTCAATATTTATCACTCTTACGGGAGCGATGTGAGAGAACCCACCTTGCATTTACGCGGGGAATATCAAGCGTCCGCATAATGGTGGGGCTTTTGTGTGCCGTAATACGCTATAATATGTACTTGGCAGTAGGCTGAACGATCGCTCGCCGAAAGGCTAGAGGAAAGTCCGGGCAGCATAGGATACGACAGTCGCTAACGGCGACCGGGGGTGACCCTAGGGAAAGTGCCACAGAAACGATACCGCCCCGTACTCATTGCTTGAGTAATCGAGTAATGAGTACGGGGTAAGGGTGAAAGGAGTGGGGTAAGAGCCCACAGTCGATCACGGCGACGTGAGAGAGAGGTAAACCCTGTTGGCTGCAAGGTGATTTACGCATTAGGGCGATCCGTCCGCGTAAGTCGATTATCCGCTTGATTCGTCTGAGCAATCAGCGAACTAGATAGATGATCGTTCACGACAGAACCCGGCTTATAGGTCTACTGTCTTGGCCTTATACAAAAATAGCACCGCTAATGGTGCTATTTTTGTATCTTAGAGAAAAATACTATTTTTTCTCTACGCTCTTCACGATGATGCTGAAGGCCTGTGGGTCTTTGACAGCAATGTCAGCAAGGACTTTGCGATCGAGCTCGACACCAGCTGCCTTTAGGTTAGCGATGAACGTACCATAGGTCGTGCCGTTCTCGCGTGCAGCAGCGTTAATGCGGGTAATCCACAGTCTACGCAGGTCACGCCTCTTATTGCGACGGTCGCGGTACGCGTATTCGAGCGCACGAACTACGGCTTGCTTGGCAAGTCGGAAGCTGCGCGTACGGTTGTGCTGCATGCCCTTGGCGGACTGCAGCATCTTCTTGTGCTTTGCGTGAGCAGTAACTCCTCGTTTTACTCGCATGGTCTATACTCCTAGTACTCGTTTGACATTTTTTGCCATGCTTCCAGTCACGGTTGCGGTGGTCTTGATGTTGCGCTTACGCGCCTTGCTCTTCTTTGAGAGCATGTGGTTCCCAAACGCTCGACGTCGGGTGAGTTTGCCGGTACTGGTTAGCTTGATGCGCTTAGCAGTGCCCTTATGGGTCTTCATTTTTGGCATTCTACTTACTTACTCCTTATTACGATGCTCAGGTTACGACCTGCCATCACTGGTTTCTGCTCGAGTATTGCGCAATCTTCTAGACTGTTTGTGACTCGGTCGATTAAATCGTAGCCAAGTTCACGGTGAGCCATCTCTCGCCCCTTGTAAACGACTAAGATTTTCACCTTATGGTCGTCGGCGAGAAAGTCTCTAATCTTACGCAACTTAATCTCAAGATCGTTTGTCCCAATCTTCATACCAAAACGCATTTGTTTGAGCTCGCTCGCCTTATTGCTACGGCGATTTTTTTGCTGCTCTTTCATCTTCTGATATTGAAACTTGCCCCAGTCAACGACTTTAGCCACGGGTGGGTCGGCGTTTGGTGATATTTCTACCAAATCTACGCCAGCCTCTTCGGCTACCCGAAGCGCCTCTAGTCGGCTCATGACGCCTAGTTGTTCGCCGTCAGTACCAATGACGCGAAGTTCGCTTGCGCGGATTGCTTCATTGATGCGAGTTGTTGTATTGATCGCGACTCTCCTTGTTATTGAGTTGCTTAAATTGCTATACTCTCGTGCCGTATTTTAACAGAGATACGATAAGATATCAAGAGGGTTATCGATATTGGAGGGCTTCGCTGACGTGGGCGACGGTTATATCGTGTGCGCCTTCTAGGTCAGCGATTGTACGAGCGACCTTGATTACTTTGAAATAGCTGCGGGCGCTGAGCTTCAATTTGTTTGCAGCTGCGTTGAGCAATGACTTCACGTCAGCGCTGAGGAGCACTTGCCGCTGGATGGTAGAAGAGGTAAGAGAGCTGTTGTATTTCATACTACTCCTATATCGAGCTTCTTGGAGCTTCTTTGCATGATTGATGGAATCTGATATCTGAGAGTGTTGTGTACGTGACATCTTTTTTGATGCGAGAAGTTGCTCATTCGGCACACGAGAAACGGGAACGACGAGGTCAATTCGATCGAGCAGGGGACCCGATAATCGTTTTTGGTAGGCAAGTATTTGTGTGGTTGTACAGCTACACTCGTGGTCTGGGTCGCCGTAATAGCCGCAAGGACATGGGTTCATGGTTGCGACAAGCATAAAGTCTGCTGGATAGATCGCTCGGCCATTTGCGCGAGTGACTGCAATCTGCTTATCTTCGAGCGGCTGCCTGAGTGCTTCAAGGACAGAGCGCGGATATTCGGGTATTTCATCGAGGAATAGTACTCCAAGGTGGGCTAGACTCACCTCACCTGGCCGTGCTTTTGCACCACCGCCTATAAGTGCTATTTGACTCGAAGTGTGGTGAGGACTTCTAAACGGTCGAACGGGCACGACGTCATCGAGGATAAGCCCAGCGAGACTATGGATCTTAGTGACAATGAGTCGTTCATCTGGGGTTAGGGGTGGAAGCAGCGAGACGAGCGTCTTTGCGAGCATAGTTTTACCCGCACCTGGGGGGCCACTTAGGAGAATATTGTGGTGGCCTGCTGCGGCGATGGCAATAGCACGCTTGGCTTGTTCCTGACCATAAATATCATCTAGGAGAACTCCTTCACTTTGAGCACCTTGAGAGTCGATTTCCTCTCGTGTTTCAGTAGGGGGAATAGTTGTCTCGTGTTTGAGGTGGAGGTAGAGTTGCTTGAGACTATCGACACCGATAATTGTGATGCCCTGTACGAGATTCGCTTGTGCAACGTTTGCTGAGGGCAGGTAGAGCGTATGATAGCCATTCGTCCTTGCGGTTTCCGCAATGGTTATTGATCCACCTATGGGCCTCAGGCGGCCGTCAAGTGCGAGCTCTCCCGCGAATAGCGCACCCTCTAGCTCTGCCTGGCGCAATTGCCCGCTACTTACAAGTATTGCCAGGGCGATAGGGAGGTCATAGTGCGTGCCATCCTTTGGCAGTTCGGCAGGCGCGAGATTGATCGTCATCCTCTTCGCGGGGTATTCCAACAAAGAGTTACTGATTGCGCTCTTGACGCGTTCTTTTGCCTCATCAATGGCTTTGTTACCGAGGCCAACGATTTGTAGGCTAGGCAGGCCTCGGGTTAGGTCGCTCTCTACTTCAACGACGTAGCCCTCGAAGCCGATCGGGGCTGCTGAGTTTACTTTCGCAACACTACTCATATGTCGTCCAGTTAACCATATCTGGTATCAGATTGTAAACAGTGGTATAATGATGGGGTAAACGTGGGGCTGATTTAGCTTTCGACGTAGGGACATTAATAAGTCATTTTGCATACCGAACTCTGACGTAATCAGAATAATAATTGCAACAACACTTGCAACTGCATGGAACAACTTCAAGGCTGCATTCGCAGCTCCTGTCTTTGCCCGTGCAACAGTCGCCTAATTATACGGTGACCACATCACTCTAGACTCCTGCTAAGGATTGATGTGTTATATTTAGCAGGATAGGCAATGATGCGCCGCCATGACGTATGATTACTAAAGCTTTTCATGGCTCGTGTGAGAGCGTGTTTGTTCTATTTTGAGCTTTCCGCACGATAAACCTGAATAGGACTATGTATGTAGACGGATGACATATTACCTTGCGGACCCGGGCGCGATTCCCGGCAGCTCCACCAACGAAAATGACCGACATTGCTTGTCGGTCATTTTCGTTGGTGCTAATCCTGGTCTAAAAAAACAACCACCTGCGAGTAGTGGTTGTTTTTCGTGGAGTTTTTCGATGATGTTTATTTTTGGCTCCTGCATAATTTTTTTACTCAGGAGCTACCCCTATAATATGACGCCATAATGCTAATGTCAATAAGTTTTTTATGTAATTCTAAAGTAAAAAATACTACGTGCGACAAACCTCATGCGCTTACGGGAGGGGCGGAGTGTGCGTGGTGTTAGTTTGGGCGGGGGAGATCATTGGAATACTCGTCTTCGTCATGGGTCTTGCATAGATTACGACTGTCTATGTCGCGTAGGTTTGCGGGCGTCCAGCCTCTACTCTAAGCTATTGGCATGTAGCTTAGAGCTCCGAAGACCAACAAGTCCAGTGTGTCGGACTGCTCGCATGATTATTATGATTGGTACAAAACTTGACTGTGCTCGTCTTTTTATTGCACGGTATCGCATATGGTTTATTTGGTCCATAAATGTTGGCTGGGACCGGGCGGGCATATGACGGCTAACGTGAGGATATCTAGCATGAAGCTACTCGATTTTCGCGTTGCGTGAGTGCGTGAGCATGATAATCTCGGGATAGCCGTCCGACGCAAGTTGTGGTTCCTAGTGGTGTGGTTGTTGTGTTATGGTCCCGATTTTCAGTGAGCAGCACATGTATATGTAATAACCTAGTTCGCGATTAGTACTGTGGGTTGCTCGCGCCACTAATCAGCCAGAAGAGCTCGGAAAAATGAGCATGTGTTTGAAATTGCAACATATCGATAGACATTAATTACAACGTTGAGTATATAGCAACGCCAATACATTTAAGGTGTTAAGCGCGCGGCATTTGATTATTATATATTTTTTACAACAGCAAATAAGACAAAATGATTGACATGTCAAGCTGCTTGTGGTAATGTGTAGATAAGCTTTTACAAACACAAAAAAGCCACCACAAAACCTTAACAACTTGGCAGAATGCACTACGTCATAACTTGACGGACAATAGGCACCGGCACGGTACAGGATCACGGTTCTCGAAATAGTGAACCACGCACCTTATACTCGTACCATATGTGGCGTTGCCTATGCTCCGCCGATTGAGCAGTTACTGCTCTTGGCGTCGTAGCGCACGATTTGCGTCTCACACTTGGTTAAACCTAATCACTCATCGATGTGATTGCGTGACTACCAAGTGTGAGATGGTGAGTCAAACGACCTATGCTCCGTTATGCGGAGCGGTCATGACTAGAGCGGGCTAGCGGGCGATCATAATAGTTGTTTTTACAAGTGATCAGCTTATTTTACGCTTCCCGCTTTAGTCTCAAGTTTCTTCTCTTCAGTGATATGATAGATGTATGCTTGGGAAAGTATTAGCACTATCATCACTCAGCGCGTTTGTGTTACTCTCCGCGCTTATGCAGTCGACATCCCCGTCGACGATTCATCCAGTAGTTATTTTAATCGTGTTTATTTTGATTTACGTGCTAGCACTTGGAGTGCTAGCATTTTTCATATATGGAATTGGTCGCATGATTCACGCTCGTCATGCAAAGCGTCAGGACGTCAAGCCGTTCACGATTACGCGGGCATACTACTTTGCCTCAGTGCTCGCGCTTGCTCCAGTTATGTATATTGGTGCACGTTCTGTCGGTCGTACGGGATTCATCGATATTCTGCTTATTACGCTTTTTGAGGCACTTGCGTGCTTCTACATTGCCAAGAGAAGCTAATACCTAGGATTTGGATGGTGTAGATTTTATGATACTTATGCTATAATTTACAGATATGGAACCCAGGCAACATGAAGTAGTTTCGAATGTTGAGCAGGCACCGGTACAGCCGGGTGTCGGTGAGCAAATGGCTCAGGGTTATGAACTTAGCACGGATGGTCGTGCGGAGAAGGCTCCAGAGGTTGGACAGGTTCAGGCGGAGATATCTCAGCTCGCGATGCCCTCACTACCTGCGCCTGTTCTTACTGGGTCGCCCGTAGATCCTCAGGCACAGACAAGTAGTACAACACCACTGGCGGCTAATGATGATGACTTGATTGAGAAGGAATGGGTCGACAAGGCGAAGAGCATTATAGCTGCGACTAAGGATGACCCCTATCGGCGAGAACAAGAGATTAACAAGTTGCAAATTGAGTACATACGTAAGCGCTATGGTCGCACCATTGGTGATGCGGGGAATTAAATGAGTGGCTTGGACGTGTTACCTGGAATAATCCTGGTTATACTGATTGTATCGGTAGTTGCTACGGTGGTGTTTATGATTTACCGACAGACATTACGTGATGCAAAAAACTACGAGAGGGGGCTCAAGATGGTACCTCTCCTCATCCACCTTCCGCCAGCGAGTGATGATATCGAGGGTGAGAATCGAGATAAGCGTGACCTCATGGAGGAGGTTCTCTCTCAAGCGCAGGTCATGTATAACATCATCTCGAGTACTGCGACGAAAGGCTTCAAGACAAAGATATACGGCCAACGCCATATATCGTTCGAGCTCATGTCAAGAGAGGGATTAGTCTACTATTATGCCGTGGTACCTACCGTACTAATCGATGTCGTCAAGCAGGCGGTTGCGGCCGCATATCCTTCGGCTCGACTCGAGGAAGTGTCAGAGCATAATGTATTTAGCCAAGTTGGAGGTATGAGTGGCACGATTGGCGGTGAGTTTACCCTGAAGAAACACTTCTCCTATCCAATCGCGACGTATTTAGAGTCAAAGCGGGATGCATCACGGGCGCTCTTGAATGCGCTGTCGGCCGCAACAAAAGAAGATGGTATCGGCATACAGATTTTATTGCGCCCCGCTAGCGAGTCATGGACAAAAGTTGCGGTTGCTGCGGCCGATAAGATTACGAAAGATAAGGGTGTTAAGAAGCCCGGACTTATGTCGGTCTTCGCGCCTAAGGATATAATGGAGGCGCTATGGAAGCCGCCGGAGTCTGAAGAGAAGAAGAAGGAAGAGCAACTCAATGCGGTCGAGCAGTCGATTATAGAGGCGATTCAGGAGAAGACGCGCTATCCTGGCTATGAAGTACTTATCCGAGTGGTCGTATCGTCAAATACGGCAGCACGCTCTCAGGCACTACTGAAGAATGTTGTTTCGGCGTTTGCGCTTTTTGATTCGCCCACATTCAATGGATTTAAGTTTAATCTCTCAAAGAATATCGAAGAACTGACGACGGCGTTCATCTTTCGTTTCTTCCCGCAGCAAGTCACACAGAATATATTGAATAGCGTTGAGCTTGCGACAGTCTTCCATTTGCCAGATCAAAATAGCATCCCTACATCACAAGTTAAGCGACAGATGAGCAAGCAGGTGGATGGCCCGACTCAAGTCATGGACGAAGGCCTTCTGCTGGGATACAACGAGTTTAGGGGCGTCAAGAAGCCTATCCGCCTTGGGATACAGGATCGACGTAGGCACCTTCATATCATTGGCCAGACCGGCGTCGGTAAGTCAGTATTTCAGGAGAACCTTGCGTATCAGGACATGATGGACGGTAGGGGCTTCGCATTTGTTGACCCGCACGGCGATTCGGTTGAAGCACTACTCAGTAAGGTACCGAAGGAGCGGGTAGAGGATGTTATATACTTCAACCCAAGTGATATGGCAAACCCGGTAGGGCTTAATATGTTTGAGTTTGACCACCCCGATCAGAAAGACTTCTTGGTCCAGGAGGCCATTAGTATGCTGTACGGCCTTTATGACCCTGGACACACCGGTATCGTCGGCCCACGACTTGAGCACATCTTCCGTAACTGCGCACTGCTACTTATGAGTGATCCGGCAGGGGGTACATTCATCGATATCCCGAAGCTACTTGTCGATGAAGAGTTTATGAAGAGTAAGCTGAAGTTTGTCACCGACCAACAGGTACTCGATTTTTGGACGAAGGAATTTCCTGCATCGCAGCGCTCAAGTGAGGCTGGTGAGGTGATTAGCTGGGTAGTAAGTAAGTTTGGGCCATTTATCAGCAACGATGCGATGCGCAACATTATTGGTCAAACAAAGAGCGGGTTCAACTTCCCTGAGATTATGAATAACAAGAAGATACTACTCGTTAACCTCTCGAAGGGAAAGATGGGTGATTTGAACTCAAGATTACTCGGCATTATCTTTGTGATGAAGTTTCAGGCTGCCGCAATGGCTCGCGCGAATGTTCCAGAAGAAGAGCGTGAGGATTTCACGCTTTATGTGGATGAGTTTCAGAACTTTGCAACTGATAGCTTCGAGACCATTCTCTCTGAGGCGCGAAAGTATCGTTTGAGCCTTGTATTGGGCAATCAGTTTATGACACAACTTAAGGAAGAGCTGCGTGAGGCGATTATTGGTAACGTCGGTACGACAGTCACTGGCCGCATCGGTATTACTGACGCAGAAATCATGGTGAAGCGGTATATGCCAGTATTTGATGCAGAAGATCTCACGAAGCTACCAAACCACGAGTCAGTCGTAGTTGCTCAGATACAAGGGATACCGTCAGCACCGTTTAGTATGAGCTGGATACCACCTATGGGTGAGGCTAATCCGAAGCTCGCTGATGCGCTCAAACGTCTCTCGGCGGCTAAGTACGGACGTCCGCGCGCTCAAGTTGAGCAGGAGATATTCCATCGGTTAAGTGTGAAGAAAGAAGTAGCGGCGGGTGCGCGTGGCGCGCTAGGTGCTCCTGGAGTTATGCCTGGCAAGCCTAGTAGCGGCACCGGC
>Ga0302273_1000589_pt1 | contig 15984 bp, 13 predicted proteins | sample III_Bog_N1_3_FD_198774 | JGI IMG/M metagenome (GOLD analysis project Ga0302273, IMG submission 198774) | Peat permafrost microbial communities from Stordalen Mire near Abisko, Sweden - III_Bog_N1_3 | ecosystem: Environmental > Terrestrial > Soil > Wetlands > Peat | place: Sweden: Abisko... | reverse complement strand
AGTTCTATGACTACGTGATTATTGATGCGCCACCAGTGCTCGCAGTGACCGATGCTACTATCTTAGCACGCTATGCAGGTGCAACCTTGCTAGTGCTTAAAGCGGGCGCACACGATCCTCGCGAGATAACCGCAATGCTAGATCGCCTCAAGCATAGTGGCGTTACCGCGAAGGGAGCCGTAATGAACGACATGACCAAGATGCGCGTTCGCAGCTATGGCTATGAATATGGCTATGGGTATGCTTACAAGAAGGAAAAGGCGTAAGCTTAATAGCAGTAGTTCCCTTTTGGTAGGTCATTGCTTCGGGTGCAGTCATTGCCGCTTGGCGGCAATCCCATCTATCAGTACACCACTATCAGTACACCAACTAGAGTGCCGTCGCATCTTGAACGCAGCGCAGGCTGTAGCCGTCAGATGTGGCGTGAGAGCCGTTGAATGCACCAGACCACGAAGTCAGCTCATTATACCACGCCCAAGGGGCGCTGGATTGCGTTGACGTCCAAAAAATTCCGCGAGTCCCCTGGCAGTAAAACTGAGCCTCAGCATAGTAGCCGCCAGCTAGAGCCTTGAATCCAAATAGGTCTGTACCTGCCCCTGTTGTCCAAGTTGAGTCTGATTTTAAACTTATCGTACTTCCGTCAAAAATCAGGTTGTCCGCAGAATCAGCATACCGAGTGAACAGGGTAAATTCTGCCTGAGAAGGAACGTGCCATCCTGTTGGACAAATTCCTCGCGCTTCAGAAGCAGTGCTTCCAGCCATCGCCGTAGTCCAATCGTATAAGCGACCAAACTGTGCACAATTGGCCGTGTCATTTGCATAACACCAAGAAGAATCCTTAGAGCCCGTAGGCAAATAGTTCAGATTTTGAGTCATCCAAACTTGGGTTCCAATTTGGCGATAACCATAGACTTGACCGTCACGAGAATCAGTGATAACCGAGGCAGAGGCTTGCACCTGAATTTGCAGCGTGTCATAAAATATTCGGCCAGAAATTTCGGTAACCTTTAGAATCACCGATTGCGATTTCCCGGCAACAAGCCCCGGAATAGAGTTTAACGCTAATGAAAGAGAGTCCGAACCAAGAGAGCCACCAGAGCGAGTGGTATCAGAGACCCCATCACCATTATAATCAAATGCAATACTTTTTAGCTGGGTTGCGGCTGTTGCAGATCTTGTGTGTGCCAAGCCCACTAGAACACAATTTGGTAAGTCCAAATAGCAGACAGAAGGCGCTGAAATCGATACATTGGGAACCATTGTCGCTGTAACCAACTGAGCCTTGCTGCCGCTGGTTACAGAACCCTCTTGGGTGGCCAGAACTTTGCTGTTTTTCCACACCAACGTTTGCACATTCACCCGAGCATTTTTGGGCGCCTCAATCGTTAGCAAAACGTTTCCACTGCTATCGAGTTCGGCAGGCAAGAACGTTGTGCGCATTGTGTCGCTTTCATTAACTGTGTATACAGCAACCACCGAATCAAAGGCACCAACACCAGCCAAATTTATCTTGTAGCTTGTGGCAACATCTTTGGATCCAGATGTTGACGACCCAGAGCAACCGAGTAGGGCAACAATGAAACCTGCAAGAAGAATGTGATACCGCACCATAAAGCGCCTCCGTAGCAACAATAATAGCTCAACATAACATTTTGGAATTTATCGCGACAACCCCACCTTCCATGCACAGAACTACTCTACCTCAAAATTCGATGTACTTGACAACGAGTGCTGTGAGTAACCGCTCCATTCTGCGGACAGAAAGCCAAGGATCGGAAGAGGGAGGGACACCGATGAATCTCAATTCAGTGAATTAATAGAGGAGCCTTTTAATGAAAGCGCACCGCGGAAGAAATACGTCTTATTTAGGCAATACACAACAACACTCCGCATCAAGGGAATCATTATAAACAAGCGTACTAGTGCCGTGAGAACAAAGCTGATCTGCTTGGCTATTCGATAGTACGGTGCGGGTACTTCACTATTTGAAGAGCTTAAATACAAGAGGATATACAACTTGAGCTCATGAAGAAATAAGTCAAAACCTAATCGGTTCATTTTGAATAGCGAAGCGTGCTTTGCTAAAAATTGAGCGGTTCCACGTATCTTTTTTGAAGGATCTGTTGAAATCTGATTTTGATGGATTCGATACTGAAAAAGAGACTGGTTCAGAAAAGAAAAGAGTCCTTGAGTGGAGAGGCGAACCCATAAGTCCCAATCTTGCCTTGCAGGCAGATTCTCGTCACAGCCATTCACATTCACCAATGCAGACTTTCTAATGAGTACGCCGGAATAGGTGCCGATAATATCCTTTCTTAACAATGTTGGCGTAGCCTGAAAAGTACTTGCTGGAATTGGTAAAGAAAGGCTTGTCCCAGTAATATCCCCATTCTCATCGATCGTACTATACCTTGAAAAACAAAGCACGTAGTCCTTGGAGCGTTCGAGCGATTCAAATTGTTGCTGAAGCTTTGTTGTATCCGACCATATGTCATCGCTATCCAAAAAGGCAATATACTCGCCTTGAGCGAGCGCAAGCCCAATGTTTCGAGATTTTTGTGCGCCCAAGCAAGTCAAGTTGCGAAGATAAACACAGCGGTATTGCCTGCATATCGGTTCGATGGGCTCAGAAGAACAATCATCAACGACAATGATTTCATAGGATGAAAATGTTTGACGACGAACACTCTCCAGCGCTTCGCGTAAGTAATTACCACGATTGCAGGCAGGTATGACAACAGAGACGGTTATCTCACTCACAAAAGGGCACCTCTAAAAATGAATTTTACAGACGATGGTAGCCAAATGGCAACTAGAGGAATCCCAAACATCCGATCCTCTTTGGGCAACTCTATCGCTGCGCGAATATGGCCTAGGTTTGTAAAAAGTCATCGTTTAAACGCAATCAATTTGATTAAGAAGCGGTTTAAAATAAAGCGCAAACGAACTAAGTGAAATCTGTTAAATCTTGTAAGAGACTGTATTCTCTTCAAGCTCAGGTCGGAACATTCTTCAAACTTGAGATCGTGGTTAATGTACGAAACAAGTTCATTTACATTCATTGATGAAATCTTTAGGAACTCACGCTTATTAAGTTCATAAAACTCGCCCTGAGTGGAATCTTTTCCTCTTGCGTGATCTAAGTGAATCACATTTCCAGTAGGCAAGGAGAAATAGTAAAAGCCAAGCTTTGCGGCTCGCTTGAGCACTTCAATATCTTCCCAGCCATAGGAAATCATCTTCTTGCTGTACCCACCAATTTCCTTTAGTGTGGATGTTCTAAAGATGACAACCCCCGAAAGAATACAGTAGGCCTCCATCTTCGCACGCTTACGTGGAGGAAACAGGCTATAGACAGGGGGCACAATACCAATATCAAGTGTTTCGCTAACGCGAGCCTTTAGTGTTCCTTTCACATTGATAAATATTGAATTGTGCGGTAAGACGATGTGCAGAGAAGAGCGTTCAATAATTTTCACAGCTCTTGAAATCAAGCTTGCATCAATTAGAACATCAATGTCATATACAACGAAGTAATCGTTTGAGGCTAGCAGCAACCCCGTATTGATTACCATTGATCTCGAAAATCGACCCGAGTTTTTACGATGATGATAGGTTACGTTATACTTTCTGCAAATGGCATCACATTGCGACTCTGCATCATCTTCAACAACAAGAATTTCGGAGTGCGGGAAGTGCGTTGTTAAATAGCGCAGGCACGTTTGAAAATTGTCAATTCTGTCTTGGTTGTCAATTCTTACCGGCAATAAAATGGTTACGCTATGCATAGTAATTCGCCTTGATTAACTTTCGAATGGATGCACCTTTTCGTGCATTAGGACTATCTTTGACATCCCCTCTGAAGGGAGCAATTCAATCAGAAAACATAGAAACCGAAGATATGGGATGAGTAACCCTCAGGTTGATAAATCTTGCTTTTGTTAGGTTTTGACATATTGAATTGCGATACAAATGTGTTTTAAGTGAGTGTCGATGAAAAACGTATACATCTACCCAGAGACTGATTCTGGAAAAAGACTTAACCCATACCTTGATGACCTTGAGGCTGCAATCAAAACGCAGTACAATCGAGTTTCTTCGCCTTCATTGCTGAAAGGTATGCAAGCCTTGCTTTTCGCGATACCTCAGACCGATGTATTCTTATTGAATTGGATAGAAGACATTCCAAAGCGTAGGTTTGGTTTACTACAGGTTCCCTTTGTATTCTTATTCGTTATTCTTTGCAAGGTGAAAGGGGCAAAAGTCGTTTGGACGTTGCATAATAAGCTAAGCCACAAGCCTTCATTCTGGACTGTCCAAATCAGCCGTTTCTTGTATAAACATGCGGATGTCTTGTTGACACATGCCCAGGAGGCTTTTGCATGGTATGAGCTGCGTTTTGGTCATACAACAGCCCAAACACATTATCGCATGCACCCAACAAAGGCGTATCCAGCAATTGCCCATCAAGAGAAGACTTTCGACATATTGATATGGGGCTCGGTGACAGCATACAAAGGTGTCGATGACTTTTTAGAATTTTTGAAGGCAAATGCCTTGCTCACTAAATATCGCATTAAGGTTGTTGGCAATTTTTCTTCAGTTCCTCTACATCAAAAAGTCATGCAATATCAATCCGCCAATATTCACATTGAGAATCGCTCCATAAGTTTTGACGAACTAAACATGCTGGTTGCACAGAGCAAAATTGTGCTCTTTACGTATCGCCAAAATTCCGTATTAAGTTCTGGTGCATTGATGGACTCCATTTCAATGAATGGCAGTGTACTTGGTCCCAACATTGGGGCGTTCAAAGATCTGAATGAAATGGGTATGGTTCGTACCTACCATGATTTTCAACATTTGAGAGGTCTATTGGATGATATTTTGCACAATGATTGGGATAATAACATAGACAGCTCTCGTTTCATTCATGAAAATTTGTGGGAGAATTTTTCTCTCTGGTTGAATCGCGTTTTGGAAGGGAACAATGAATAGCACTCCTAAAACTTTGATTGTCCATCCACATGGCGGACTAGGCAATCGCATGCGGGCACTCGTTTCTTCGCTTGAGTGGGCAAAGCAAAATAACCATCGCGTCTTACTTGTTTGGGAAAAGAATCGCGTGCTGAATTGCAACTATGAGCTTCTATTTGAAAAGTCGCCATTGATAAGCCGAGTAATCAACATCTCTATTCCCGAAAGCATTCCTACACGATTTTCAAACCTGTTAAAAATATTTCGATACCCAGTGCTTAACGATGCGATACTCAAGCGTAAGCCACACAGCATTTCGCAATACCTCTTTTCACGATTCTTACCACCCTATGTGCACGCGTGCTATGAGTTCTGTTCAGCTCCTATCTTGTATCAGCAGCACTTAATACCGAATTCTTCGATCCAATCTGTTATGAACTCGGCACCTTTTATTGATAATGAATTCGTGGGAATTCATATTCGCAGGGGGGATAATGCCATGGCCACCTCAAATAGTCCCATCGCCTTGTTTATGCAGGCCATGCGAAGCGAGCTTGAGCTGCGCCCTTCCTGTAAATTTTACTTGGCTACAGATGATACGGGTGCACAGAGTGAAATTCAAAACGCCTTTGGAAAAGATATCGTCTTTACTAGGGCAAAAAATTTATCTCGCAATGACGCAGCTGGTGTCGTTGATGCGTTAATAGACATTTTAATGCTCTCTCGCTGCCAGTACATTATTGGCTCATTTTACAGCAGTTTCTCGGATGTTGCGTCAAAGTATGGGAATATTCCACTTCAGATTATGAAGCAATAGCTAGCCCCTGAACATTGTCTTTTCTATCAGATAGTGCTAGCATTAAGAAGGCATCGGCTGGTTTGACGTTTCAATGTTGGTAGGGTCGCTATGCACAGATTACTGAATTGGCTCCTTATAATGGCTTCGCTTAACTTTGCAGCACAGCAGAGTCCATATTCCATTATCGATAGCCTCTTGCAAAGCAACATCATGAATGAGCAGTACAACGAGAGCTCTGCCGATCAGTACTATAATACACTGCAAAAATCGGGAAGCTGGAGTGACATCAATTATTCCATAGATACAGCCGTAGGAAATACATGGGAACCCATGGCTCACTTGGATCGCTTAAGAATGATCGCAGTTGCCTACCACGAAAAGTCGTCAAGTCTCTATAAAAAGACAGGAGTCATCGAAAAAATTAAAACAGCATTATCCTTCTATGTTGATAAAAATCCGCAATGCAATAACAACGGGTGGATTCGAGAAATCCAAGAAGGCTTAACGTTGAGCAAAGTCATGGCGCTAGTTCATGCTGAAGTGAGCAAGGACTTATTGAAGGCATGGTCTGCACGATTTTCATTCAGCCAATTTCCATTCACAGGCGCTAATGGAATGTGGTATTCAGCCATTCAACTACATCGCGACATTTCTTTAAATGACACGACAGCCGTAAATCACGATCGTGATCAGATAATGCAGCTCATTGTAACCGTTGATACGGGAGATGGCATCTATGCCGACAATAGTTTTTCACAACATCAATTGAACCGCCACTTCCTTTACAATGGCGCCTATGGGGATGCTCTCACCCAAATCGTATGCGCTTATTGGAATATTTTTGAATCCGCACATCTTCCTTTTGGTGACTCGTACACTCGAGTTCTCGTTGACTTTATGCTAGACGGCCAACTTGCAATGACATGGGGGGAGTTATGGGATCCAATTGTTGTCGGGAGGAATATCGCTCATTATCCGAACATGAATGCAAATACGCTCATTAGTGAATTACAGAAACTATCTATTTCTAGCTATAGAACCGACGAGATTAAAAGTTCCTTAGCTTGGCTACGTGGTGAACAAAGCCGTTTACCTTTTCACTACCAAAATCGCTTATGGTGGAACGCCTCTTACATGGTACAGATGACGTCTCAATGGAAAATTTCGGTAAAGGCAAATAAGAAAGATGAGACTGGTTTTGAATCTTTGCACGGAGCAAATGCGCATGGATATTTCTTACACTCCATTTCCCATTGGACCAAAGTACATGGGCAAGAGTATGCGAATATTTGGCCACTCTTTGATTGGAATTGTATTCCAGGATCGACCAACGACAACATCGACACAATGCCACTTCCTGTCAATGGGTGGAATCGAAAGAATGGGCAAACCGAATTTGTGGGTGGAGTCTCCGACGGGCATTCCTCTGTATTTGCAATAGACTACAGTGTTTCAGAAATCAATTCCCATGAGACTTGTTTTTCAGGAGACTACGGTCTAGTTTGCTTACTCGACTCATTACGTTTTCTTAAGAAGACTAATGTTCATACTTGCGTAGAACAAAAGAAGCAGCGAGGAACTATTCAGACATTGCAAGGCAATCAATTGCAAAGTCTCACCGACGAACTGGTAAAGTCTCCTCATTGGATTTGGCATGATTCTGTGGCCTATGGTTTTTGGGGCGTTGATTCGATCCGTGTGACCACGACAAAGCGTAGTGCTCTTTGGAGTACAATCGACCCGACCAATTCTTCGACCGCAAGTGAAACTGATTCCATTTTTCAACTCACCATACCTCATGGGAAGCGTAGCGCACCAAAGCGGTTTGCTTATGCAATTGTTCCTGGTGTGAGTGCTCAGACCATGCTTCAACTCGGAGTAAAGACTCCATGGACGATTGAAGCGAATGATAAAAATGTGCAGGCTATTGCTGTTGGCCCCAAGATTAGCGCGGCTTTCTTTAAGGCTGGATCGATCAACCTTAACTCGGGGTATCAAATTTCTGCAAGTGCACCATGTACTGCAATTTTTGAAATCGGCAAGGATAGTCTAACGGTTTACGTTGCTGACCCGATGTGGCAACAAAGTAAGATTGTTTTAGGCATTGGACAAAAGAATGCAGAGCTGCAGAATATAGCGGTCGAATTACCATCTACACCGTTACTCGGAAAAGGCATTTCAAAAACTGTTCCGCTATCATCTCTTGTGCGAATTAATCACCCGTTCTATTAAGAGCAAAATATAAAGCAGACTCAAAAACGGATTCGCTTCATGGAATTCTTGACCGACATGAGCAGGGTATAAGAACGCAGGCTTATCCAGCCAAGCGCTTCTTCGATTCGCGACAAGCCGAAGAAAGTCCGGTAATAATGGCATTCACTTGCGTACATGCATTTCTGCTGCCTTTTCCGCGACAAGTATTTTGAGGTTGTCTGACCGTGCTCATGTAGGACTGTGACGCGAGGGAAAAAGTAAACCCCTTTCCCAATTCTTTTCAGCCGTTCACTCAGTATGAGTTCTTCTGAATACAGAAACGTTGCAGGATCCATCATGCCGCAAGCAAAGAAGTCCATGGATCTCATGATCATCAGCGAGCCCATGATCCTGTAATGAAACCCTTCTTCGGCAAGCTTCGTGTAGTCAAACTTCTTGGCTTTGGCCCTCTTGGACATAAACGGAGTCAGCCAGTACACCCAAAAAAAGTGATCCCAAAACGAAACAAAATGAAAGGGGCTTTGCCTTTCTCCATTGAGCCCTATTACATTGGGGCCAATCATACCCGCGTTTGGAAGGGTGTCGATTTTTTCAATCAGGGATTCAATCGTATTTTCGGAAATAAAGCGAATGTCGTTATTGGAAAACACCAGGTGGGAAACGCCCGGATGATTCTTGAATAGAGATGCACCCAGATTATTCCCTTGCGCAAATCCGATGTTCGCTAAGGACGGCACCACATAACAGTCCCCATCTATACACGGCACCACATCACCATCTACAATAAGCTTGGCAGACAAGCCTTGCTTGAATGCAGCAACAGATGCATCTGTACTTTCGTTATCAACAATTACCGTAACGTGTGGCAACGTTATCTTGGAAACTTCCTGTTGAACAAACTCAATGGATTTTTGTTCATTCTTGTAATTGACAACGATAACAGCGAGCACGTGATCTCCTTAAATACATGATTAAATCAAGAGGTAACTGTTTCCCTTGTATATGCATACAAATACAAGACAAGCACAAAAAGAAAAAGCCCTGGATTTTTACCGTACTGGAAAATTGTTGGAACAATAAATACATGGAGTGCGAAAAATTTTAGCCCCATGGGAGATGCTTTTGATCTCACAATTTTTAACAACTTCCGATAAATTACCAAAAGAGGTAATAGCCCGAATGTTGACCACATACCAATCATTCCGATATCACTAGCAAAAATACCATTTGACATGTTTCGAGCCATTAATGCTCCAAATTTGGAATTGCCAACAGAAGGCATTCCATTTCCTAGAATCCAACAAAACCAATTTGGAGAATAATTGAAAATGAAATATTCAAGCGTAACCCAACGATTATAGCCAGAATCGCCAAGTTCTTGCTGAGACTTTACGATTAAATTCATCCAGATATCGTAGGTTACAAAGCCCACTAAGAGGAATGCAAGAATAGAGACGAAAATCAGCAGTATTTTATTCTTTGACCTAAATGCAAAGATTGAATAAGCAAGGGCAAGAACAACTCCAATCAGCATACTTCGATTTCGGTATAAAACAAAAAATGCTGTAAGTAGCAGTATCGTTCCAAACTTTTTCCAAGAAAATGATTTTACAAAATCCCCCATTTGCAAATACAAGTAAAGCAAGACAAAAAAGGATCCTTCAATGTAAGTTCTAAACCCATTGAGAATACCATTATCATTCGATGAAATAAGTCCCATCGTAAATTCATCTTTCGCTAAAATCGATGGGTCATGAAGGGCATAAACCCAAATGCAGATTGTAAAGACAGAGAAAATGCCCAATGCTTTTGTGATCTCTTCTCTTGTAGGCTGAGCATATAGAAGAGAAAGCAAAAGGAAAAATAAATAAATAGTACGTTGTGAAATTAGCGTGATCAGGATGCTTTGGTCTCTAAATATTTGCGCGGCAAAAGCCGATCCCAAAACACCCAGTAGAATCCAAAAATAATCCTTGGTGTAGCTTAAAGAGTATAAACGACTATTCCAATCTTTTCTTTTTTTAATACAAAAGCCAAAGAAGGCTACGCAGAATGTTAGTACATAATAGATGTCATTGCTGCTCTTTGAATTTAAAAACGACAGTTCAAGGAAATTTGTCGAAAGGAATAGCAAGAGAAACATGTAAGATGTTCTAATCATCATTATCCTTTAATCAACTTTTTGAGTTCATCTATACGAACAACCTTAAACAGCAGCAACAACGCAGCAAAACCAAAGCCCCAGACCGCGAGATCCATCGCCGAAGAGAGATACTTGTTCGTAAAATCCATATGTAACAGGTATACGAAAGTCGCCCACAAGCTTCCCAGTGCAGTTGGAATAACAAAAGCCTTGAATATTCTCCAGGAGTGTAAGCCAAGAATTTTGTTATTGAAGTAAAAATAGTAGAAGGACATTTGAATAAAAATGTAAACCGCATACCCAATGACAGCAGAGCCAACACCCATGGTAGGACACAGCAAAGCATTGATGACCATAGAAACAATGCATGAAATCGCTGAGCTATATACAAGGACTTTTGTTTTTCCTGTGGCAAGAACTAGGCTTGCTATTGGGGTGTTGTGTAGATAGAGCATGATTACCGCCACCCATGCGATCAACCACTTGGTTAGGTGAGTGTACTCTACGCCAACATATGCCAGTAGCAGTGTATGGGAAACGAGAATTACGGGTATACACAAGCAGGCAATTAAAATACTGGTGAACTTTGTTCCCTCATAAGCCATTCGCTCAATTTGCTGCTTATTTCCGGCCTGCACAGCCTTCGATGTTTTCGGGAGTAGAATTGAAGTGATCATTCCACCAATGGAAATGATAAATATGGGAAAGACTTCAATAATCCTGTAATCAGATAAAATGGCAACACCACTATTTGAAAACATGCCTAATACCAAAGGCCTTGACTGGGTCGCTGTGAACTGGAAAATCCCCATCAGAAATATGGCTAGGCTGTATTTAAAAACAACGGAAAACTCATTCCAATAATTGGCTGGCAACAAAGACGTCACCAAGTGATTCTTTTTGCATTCATAAAAGAACAGCACAAACGAAATAATGGATGATGATGAAAATAGGATGAAGTACCATTCAATAGAAAGATGAAACCGTATTGTTACAAAGATGGCTAGGAACGTGATCACCGTCCGAAGTGATAACACCTGTTGAGTGAACGCCATCCTTTCATCGGCAATCAACAATTGATTGTAAACCATGGAAATCCAATTCACAATACTGAATGCGCTTAGGATAAAGAACAGGTTTTGAAGGGTCGGAATTTGTTCAGGAGTCACTTTGAATAATGACAAGCCAAATTTTGCAAGGGCAAGCAAGACTAGCGCATTCACAATTCCAACGAGCACGTATACTGTTGCTGTTGTTCGTGCCACTTGGTCAAGTTTTCCAAATTCTTTTGTGTGTATCCATTGCGAAAAGAATTTGACTGCTCCTGTATTAATGCCCATGTTCAACAGTTGCATATAGGCATTCGCAGCCACGGCAAGTGTGATCAAACCAAAGTTGGCCCTGCCTAAATATGCGAGCAGCAAGGGAATGGAAGCGAACTTGACAACAGCGTCTACCACTTTTGCGGTAACGCCCCACGCAAAGGACTTTGTGGCATACCGGAGTGAATTAGCCCCCATTTGTGATGGACTCCAACAGGTTTTTTTGTCGAATTAAATCTTCTTTCGACATATTCCACCATTGTAATTGTTCCAGCTTATCTATAATATCGGGAGTAAATCTGAAGCGAATAAATTTCGCTGGGTTTCCCGCTACTATGGAATACGGAAGTACATCCTTACTAACAACGCTGCCAGCACCAATGACAGCTCCATTTCCAATGAAGTGAACAGAAGGCAAGATGATGCTTGAGGCTCCAATCCAAACATCATGGCCGACTGAAAGAGATGGTCTGCTGAGTTGGTCTGTTTTAACAAAACCCATCGACGGATTGTAGAATAGTGGGTGCATGGTAAAATATTTCAAGGGATGGTTTGCTCTAAATATTTTTACGTCTTGGGCTATTGAACAGTAATTCCCAAAGTTGGTTCCTGGAGGAATATTTCTTGGACTAAAGCAACCTCCATACGTACCATAACCGATCGTTATTCCATGCTTCTTCTTATAATACTGCCTAATCGTTGGTGAGAACGCAGGCCCGCCTTCATTCTTCACTTTTCTATCAAAAAGAATTTTGCGTATTCGATCGACAATAAACATTTTAGTTGCCCTTCATAAATCTTCGTGCAGTTCCAACCATATTCCGAAGTCCTTCCGAAAGCTTTGCCTTAAGCATTAGCCTTAAGAGGCCAAGCCCATTAAACCTTAATAGGAACCCCGTAAAAATTTGTACTGGCAAGATCCGATAGCCAACCAGCAACCGACGTTTGTACTGATAAGGTTGCAATTGGGAGACCCTCGATTTGTCAAGCGAGTTGGTATGAAGGTAGCCCATCTCGATTGCACCATTCATCAGATCTAATCCAGCTGTGGTCCTGACCATCATAAAACTTTTGCCGTCAGCTTCCGTAAAGTCTGGGTATCCATCTTTGGTGTTCCATGAATCACCTACAGAAATATCAGCAAGCAATCCAATTCCATCAGGGCAAATCTTGCAACGGAATCCTAAGTACTTCCCTAGAATTTTTCCCCAGCTATCATTGTACGACATCGTAGAAATGGAGCCGTCGGCAAACTTCGCTTCAAAGTTTCCTGGCCATCCATCGCCCCGATATTTCAGAGCTACGGGTTCACTTTGTTTATGAAATGTCTTGATGACTTCTTGGGTGCCTTCATAACTGGGCATACCTGCGCAGAACAAGGCGATGTAATACTTGACCCGACCCTGATATTGAGGATATGCCTTCAACAAATTTTGCATGCAGGCAATATCGCAAGGCTTGCCGACAAAGGCATACACATCCTTTGAAGCATTGAACACATCTAGGATCTTATGGAAGACCAGTGCAGGGGCATACCTAGATGCCGCATTGGAATATACGTCCTGTTCAGTCTTCGACACCTTAAGCTGATTGTAAAGATATTCCCCATCCTTGACGCCCACTTGCAAGACCGCATCCACTTTTGATTCACGGAGCAAATAGGTGGCCAACGCTGAAATGGTTCCTCCAGAGGATCCTTTCTTGCGAAGGCGATCATCGATTGCCCATGCTTCTGTTAAGGTCTGTATTGGCCCCCAGACGTCTGCAGAGCCATTGCCAGTAACATTGATGCCTGGGCATATCTGCGCAATCTTCTGTGATACTTCTGTGTCCGTCGATCCTAAGAATGTCGGAACGTAAAAGCCTTTCTCATTGATTTGCATTACACAGGATTTGTCAGAACTTACGGCCTCACAAAGACCACATCCAATGCACAAATCAGAAGCAAGAATCTTTTTTACCAACGACATTTAGACCTCGAAAAAATTCTTCAGTTCTTGAATGATTAACTCGCCTCGCTCTTTCACTTGTGTGCTCATGCGTTCATGAATCAAATCTTTGAGTGCTTTTCTGTTTTCAAAACCATGAAATATCGAAGAAATAATTTCTTCAGAATCGCTATGGATCATATCGGCTACATATTCATATTGAAGTGTATCTACGAACAGTCCGTTGAATTTTCTGCTGTATGCCATAGGTACCACGGGGACTTCCGAAGAAAAAGCCGCAATACAAGCATGCATTCTTGCACCGGTAAAAAAGTCTAGGCCAGAGATGTAATCCTTGGCCTGTATTGGATTCAAGAAGAACGGAGACAAGACAACTCTCTCGTTGCCAAACTTCTTCACAAGTTCCAATCCGATTTCGTAATCATTTTCAACATCGGAATTCATCAGGACAACATGGGGAACAAGATGTACAACGACATTTGGAATGGAAAGAAAACGTTCTACTATATCAACAATGAGCTTTGAATAATCAGGCTTCAGCTGAAATTGATTGTTACGAGTGTAACCACCATGCCACAAGAGTCCAGACACATTGATTCCAACATGGATGCCCTGTGACGTGAACGAGCTCCTGGTGAACGGCATGAAGAATGCCATGTCAACAGCTTCAAAGACCCGAACTTGTTGGCAATTCTCTTGAACATACTTTAGACTTTGCCGATCTCTTGCAAAAACAAGCGCCGAAGATTTTAGGGTTTGGTTGGCTTTCTTGATCACGCGGACAGATTTGAACGGCCCAATCGTTTGGGGAAGCAACGTGATTTTTTTTCGAAATAAACAGGCGATTCTGTTGATGTCGTTAAGCCAGTTAAAACGGCGCTCTCCATAGAGATCAGCGAAGCTATCGCCAGCACCAACATTCAAGACAAAGTCGCTGTTGTAAATGTGTGCAATGGTCTTGAGCGCGCGGGGAGACATGATGCATTTGATGAAAGACTTTACATTGAAAACGGACACCGGAATTGTATTCTCAAATGAGATTGTTTTTCCCAATAGGTTCAAGGAATCGACAGGCTTGCTGAAGGAGGAATTCACAACAACAATCTTGTATTGGTCTGTAGATGCAATGAGTGCCTCTTGAATCATCAGCAGCGAAGACACAAACAAAGCGCCCACTCCTCTGTTTCCGTTATACGGATCTGCTCCAACGATCAAAATCACTTTTTTCATTTTCAAACCTTTACACAACAATTCTCAAACATTAAAGGAATGGGGTATAGTTTCCATCAAAGCAATATTGCAAGTCTTGACTTCTGTCCCCTATTTTCTTGGCGGGGATTCCACCTACAAGAGTGAATGGAGCAACATTTTTTGTCACGACAGACCCGGCTCCAATGACAGCGCCTTCTCCGATTTCAACTTGGGGAAGAATCGTTACGTTTGGGCCGATCCAAACCCGGTTGCCGATCTTAATGCTTAAATACGAAGAAGAATTGCATCGGAAATATGGATCGTCATAGTCATGCTGATCTGACCACATGCAAACGTTGGAACTTATGTTCACATTTTCTCCGATGATAAGCCCTCTTCTTGCATCTAAAGTAGCGTTATCGCCAATGATCGACCCCTTTCCTATGGAGCACTTTTCCGGGGCTCGAATTTCCAATCCGTGGTAGATGACAACGTTTTCAGCAACATTCATTCGGAATACGCGCACATAGAAAAACTTCCGCAACGTATGTGAAGGCATTTTCCCGACAGAGAAAACAGAAATCCTCATCATTCCGGCAATGTAGCGTCGAACATGGTGACGTAAGCGTCCAAGCGGAGAGCTTGGTGACTTCGGTTCCGCCTTGCGTTCTGCTGCGGGCACTTTTGCCTGGCTGTTCCGCCGCTTTTCCCGACCCTGCCACACAAACGAGGAAACAAGGCATACGCAGACCAGCAGCGGTTTTGCAATGACAAGCAAAAATAAAACAAGCACTATGATACTCATATTCTTACTAACGCCGTCAGTGGTATTGCGATTTCCATCTGGTCATCGCCTTCGGCAATCTCCTCTCCACAGCGCCTATGCATATACGATGGAATATGTTCATACAACGAGGAGATTGACACAGAATCTTGCCGACCATTTCGCATGAATAACAGCGACATCATATGGCGATGCATAATCATTGATTTCATCGGAAATGAATTTTTAAAGGAGCCCATAATATCAGATTCGGTTTCGTTGAGTTTTAAGTTCCTGTATAGGGTACTGGGAATATGACAAGCTGCAAAGTTAGATTCTAGGATGCATGTGAGGCTAGCCCCTTATGAGACGGTGCCCTTCAAGCCAATTTTTGAAGTGTGGTCAGCAAATGGTGCTGATTCAGCCTGAACATGTAAGCATTCAAACAGCTTACTGCGGCTTGATATGATACGTCACCGACTGGTCTCTCGCAATGACATTGCAGCGTAGCACATGGAATAGGAATTCGAAGTTTCCCAAGAGATAGCGCTTCCATAGGCGCTTAGGGTTGCTTAGAAGGCGGTGGAGCCATTCAAAGCCCATCTTGCGAATCCAGAATGGAGCAC
>Ga0302273_1000581_pt1 | contig 16082 bp, 12 predicted proteins | sample III_Bog_N1_3_FD_198774 | JGI IMG/M metagenome (GOLD analysis project Ga0302273, IMG submission 198774) | Peat permafrost microbial communities from Stordalen Mire near Abisko, Sweden - III_Bog_N1_3 | ecosystem: Environmental > Terrestrial > Soil > Wetlands > Peat | place: Sweden: Abisko... | reverse complement strand
CAGGTAAGTAAACGTTTCGGGTTTGTTCACGTTTCTCTACCACTTTTTCTTCAGCCAAAATCGAAGGTGTTTTCCAGAAAAGTTCCATTCTGAAAGCTCCGGGAGTACCGTTTTCTTTTTCCACGGCAAAATCATATTCCTTGCCAGCTTCCAGATCAATCAAATCGGTGTACGATTCAACTCCCTGATAAACAAAAGGTAATAGTTTGCCATTGATGAATATCTTACTCGAACCGTAACATTTGATGTGGAACTGGTGTTTCCCGGTTTCCGAAGGAATTATTTTTCCGCTCCACTTCATGGCCATGGTCGAATCAGTCACATAATCGGGTCGGCCAGTGGCGTAGTAATTCACGTTGATGCACGAATCAATTCTTTCGAGCGACAATTTTTTGTACTCTGTATCCTTGTAATACTGAGCATTCAGGCCAGTTTTGCCATCTTTGGTTTTGAAATATCTGGAGGTGATTGGCACACTGCTCATGGGTGGCCGGTGAAGCATATATTCGGTAACCGGGCAAACCATGATTGACGGGCCAAATAGATACTGATCGTCGATCGAATAGGTTTTGGCATCCGATTCAAAATCCATGGGCAGACCGCGCATGATGGAATAACCGCTGTTGGTAACTTGGCTGGCCAACGAATAAATATACGGAAGCAAACGGTAGCGCAGGTTGTCGAACTTGATCAAGGTATTGGCGAACTCGCCAAAACGCCATATTTCGCGCGGGGTTTCCGATCCATGCGACCTGAAAATCGGGCAGAATGAGCCAAACTGGAACATGCGCGTATATAATTCCTGGTAAGCAGGATCGGTTCCTTTGGTAAACACACCGCCATAACCGCCGAGCACAAACGCGCCAATATCGAACGTCCAGTAAGGAATTCCCGACATAGAATGATTCAATCCGGCTGCAATTTGTTTTTTGTAAATGGGCCAGCTTGCGCCAATGTCGCCCGACCAGGTCGTTGCTGCAGCGCGTTGCTGGCCTGCAAAAGTTGACCGCGTAAGGATGTAAACACGTTTCTGATCGGATGCTTTGCGCTGGTTTTTATACACATTTTCGGTGGCCAGTAAACTATATGGATTCAGGTATTTAGCGAATGAGCCCAAATGATTATTTGGCATCCGTTTCAATTCGTATTCGGTTGCTTCTTTGGTGTTTGCATTCACGATGTCGGGCTCGGTCGAATCCATCCACCAGCCATCTAAACCAATGGAGAAGAAGCCTTTGTTGATGTAATTCCAGAAAAGATCGTTAGCGGCAGGGTTGTAAACGTCGAAATATTTAAACTTGGCCCAGCCAACCGTAGGAAGCAAAAATCCATTCTTGCCCATTTCTTTGTACGCCTCAGTATTAGGACCAAACGAGCACCAAACCGAAACCATTGTATGGAAATTCAACTGGTGTAGCTTATCAATCATATCTTTAGGCTCCGGAAATTTCTTCGGATCGAAAAACACCTGGTTCCAGTTTTCATTTCCTTCCCAGGTATCCCAATCCTGTATGATGTTATCAATCGGGATTTTACGTTTGCGATATTCGCTGGCCACACTTAAAAGTTCAGCGCGGTTTTCGTAATGTTCCTTGCTCTGCCAGTAGCCGTAAGCCCATTTGCCATACATCGGAGCTTGTCCGGTAAGGTTGCGGTATCCTGCAATTACGGCATCCATGTTTTTTCCTGAAATGAAATAATAATCAACATTGCTGGCAACATCCGACCAGATCGAGGTGCCTTGGGCGTTATCGTCGAAAATAGTTTTGGAATAATTATCCCATAAAATGCCGTAGTTTTTGGTCGAGATCAGGAACGGAGTTACCGCATCTGTATTGGTTTGTACGAGTTTTACAGTGTGGTTGCGATAATTCAAATAACCATATTGGTGCTGTCCAAGGCCGTAAATACCTTCGTCGGCAGTCAGATTAAAGGCCTGTTTAACACTGAAGGCTTTTTCGTTTTTCAATTCAGCAGGTGTAATAATTGCCTGACCATTTTCCTTCAGGATAGAAGCATTTTCAGGAGTTACATATTCAATGTGTCCATCCGTTTTTGATAGGATAACTTTCAGGTTTTCAGTGCTTACTGTAACATTATCTTTGTCCTGCGAAACATCTGTTTTTAATTCAGGAAGTTTTTTTTGTATCACAACCAGGCTTGCTGAGTCTGGCGTTGCTCCCGGCACCCATTTTACCACCCGGACCATGTTCCCGGCGTAAAACTGTACCTTGACATTCATATTCTTGGTTTCCAATTGGACCCCGTTCGGAATGATGGTTACTTTTTCCTGTTTGCACGAAATCTGTAATCCAAGAAGAACAAGTGCAAATCCTGCGAATAAAAATCTGATCGGTTTCATGAAGATACTTTTTAAAGTTTAAGGTTAATTCAAGGTCTTTTAGTCGAGCCTAAAAGTAAAATAAATATTGACTCAAGTTTCTTTTTGAGTGTATTCTGAGAAGTTAAAACCCTTTCGTTCAGTCGGCAGGCTTGAATCTCTTAAAGCAGACTCTTGAAGTTACCTGATTTTCAACGGTTCAGCTTTTATGAATAATTGTATATTTTTGAAAATCAATTAACTTAGACTTTCGGAGCGGTTTTGGAATAACCATTAATTTCGCATCGAAATAAATAGTTGATCTGAGTTGTAAATGCCTGAATATTATGTCAATATTTCTGATAATTTTATTTTTCCTGAAAATAATTCCGTATAAGGAAACGTTTGCAGCCAAATTGTCCGGTAAACCTATCGTGCAAAGGCTGGCAAAGGTTTTGTGCGATCACTTAAATATTCTTTTTTGAAGAATAATTAAAACAGATAACCATGAACTTCAACAATTTTACAATCAAATCGCAGGAAGCCATTCAACATGCTTTTGTTGTGGCTCAGGGAAACAAGCAACAAGCCATTGAAACGGGTCATATTTTAAAAGGACTTTTTCATGAGGCAGAAAACGTAACCGGTTTTTTGCTGAAAAAGCTGGGGGCAAATCCCGTGGTAATTCAACAAGCGCTCGACCGTATCATCGAATCATATCCCAAAGTTACCGGAGGCGAACCGTATTTGTCGTCGGATGCCAATAAAGCATTGCAAAAATCGATTGCCATTATGCAGGAAATGAACGACCAGTTTGTTTCGGTGGAACATGTTTTAATGGGACTTTTGGAAACCGGTGATACGGTAAGCCGGATGCTGAAAGATTCGGGAGTTACCAAAAATGAACTGGAAACTGCCGTCAAAGAACTCCGGAAAGGCGCTAAAGTAGACAGCCAGTCAGCCGAAGACAAATTTGATTCGCTCAATCGTTTTGCCGTTAACCTTAATCAACGGGCTCGTGACGGGAAACTCGATCCGGTTATAGGCCGCGATGACGAAATTCGTCGTATTCTTCAAATTTTATCGCGAAGGACAAAAAACAACCCAATTCTGATTGGTGAACCAGGTACCGGTAAAACCGCCATCGCCGAAGGTTTGGCCCAACGAATTGTTCGTGGCGATGTGCCTGAAAATCTGAAATCGAAACAGCTCTTTTCGCTCGACATGGGCGCTTTGATCGCCGGCGCCAAATACAAAGGCGAATTCGAAGAACGTTTGAAAGCTGTTGTCAACGAGGTCATCGCTGCCAATGGCGAAATCATCCTGTTTATCGATGAAATTCATACGTTGGTTGGCGCCGGTAAAAGCGAAGGTGCGATGGATGCCGCCAACATTCTGAAACCTGCTTTGGCACGAGGTGAGTTACGCGCCATTGGCGCAACTACGCTGAATGAATATCAGAAATATTTCGAAAAAGATAAAGCGCTGGAACGCCGGTTCCAGATCGTGAATGTGGATGAACCAGATACGTTGAGCACCATTGCTATCCTGCGTGGGCTGAAAGAACGATATGAAAATCACCATAAAGTGCGGATTAAAGATGAGGCCATCATTGCTTCGGTCGAATTGTCACAACGATACATCACCGAGCGTTTCTTGCCAGATAAGGCTATCGACCTGATGGACGAAGCTGCCGCCCGTTTGCGCCTGGAAATGGACTCGGTACCTCAGGAGTTCGACGAGATTGACCGAAAAATCATGCAGCTCGAAATTGAGCGGGAAGCCATCAAACGCGAAAAAGACGAAAAAAAACTATCGACTTTGAACGAAGAAATTGCCAACCTGAAACAGGAGCAATCGAAATTCAGGGCGCAGTGGCAGCTCGAAAAGTCGTTGATCGATGGCATTCAACAGAAGAAACAGGAAATAGAATCGCTGAAACTGGAGGCTGAACAGGCTGAACGATCGGGCGATTTTGGTCGTGTTGCCGAAATAAGGTACGGTAAAATACGTGACGCCGAAGCCGAAATAGAAAAGCTAAAAGCAGAATTAAGCAGCAATAAAGCTCAGCATCTGATCAAGGAAGAGGTTGATGCAGAGGACATTTCGGAAATCGTTTCGAAATGGACCGGCATTCCGGTTGCCCGTATGTTGCAGAGCGAACGCGAAAAACTATTGCACCTTGAAGATGAATTACACCATCGGGTAATTGGTCAACATGAAGCGATCCGCGCCGTTGCCGATGCTGTGCGACGCAGCAGGGCCGGACTTCAGGACGAAAAACGACCCATTGGTTCATTCATTTTTTTAGGAACTACCGGCGTCGGGAAGACCGAGTTAGCCAAAGCTTTGGCCGAATACCTGTTCGACGACGAAAACATGCTGACTCGTATCGATATGTCTGAATATCAGGAGAAATTCTCGGTAACGCGGCTCATCGGTTCGCCTCCCGGATATGTTGGTTACGACGAAGGTGGCCAGTTGACCGAAGCTGTCCGCCGGAAACCATATTCGGTAATCCTTTTCGATGAAATTGAAAAGGCGCATCCGGATGTTTTTAATATCTTGCTTCAGGTTTTAGACGATGGCCGTTTGACCGACAACAAAGGGCGTGTAGCCAATTTTAAGAACACGATTATCATCATGACTTCCAACATTGGGTCGCATTTGATACAGGATCGGTTTGAGCAGATGAACGAACGAAATCATGCGGAAATCGAGGAACAAACCCGTACCGATTTGTTCGATTTGCTTCGGAAAACAATTTCTCCTGAATTTCTGAACCGGATTGATGAAGTAATCATGTTTACTCCGTTGACAAGGAAAGATGTTCGAAACATTGTGAAATTGCAGCTCAACCTGATATTGCAGCGAATTCCGAATAAACAGTTCACCATTGAAATGTCGGAAGAAGCCATCGATTGGCTGGCCGCAGTTGGTTACGATCCAACGCACGGCGCCCGGCCGGTAAAACGAATGCTTCAGAAATACCTGATCAACGATTTATCGAAAGAGATGCTTTCAGGAAGAATGGAAGGCCGCACCAAAGTGAAAGTGGAGGTTGAAAACGACGACATCGTGTTTAAATTTGATTAAATTTGCTAAAAAAGACAATGCTAGAATTGTGCAGATTTTTAGGAATTGTGATATTTATGAACTTTAACGAGCATAATCCACCTCATTTTCATGCCAAATATGGCGATTTTGAAATAGTTGTTGAGATTAATTCTGGAATTGTAGAAGGTAAATTTCCCAAAAGGGCATTGAGTATGGTGATAGAGTGGTATGAAATTCATAAAGATGAACTTTTACAGGATTGGGAATTGATAAGGACAACAGGAGAATTTAACAAAATACAACCTTTAGAATAGTAGCCATGATTCTTAACGTGATCTATGCAGAATATAAAGAGGGATACAAGGTATTTCTGACTTTTAATAATGGAGAATCTGTAATAACAGATTTAAAAGACACTTTGCTGAATGATTCCCGCAAAATATTTATTCCATTAAGAGATTACGATTATTTTAAGAACTTCAAGATTAGATTAAATACTATTACCTGGGAGAATGAAGCTGATTTTGCTCCGGAATTTTTACTTGAGTTAGGTAAACAACAAGAATTGAAAAAAATGGTAGTCTGATAACAGCTTATCAGCCAAATTTACCAGTCGATTTCACTTTCCCCAATTTTCCACTTTTAAAAATTTCATTTAATAATTTGATGAGTATGAAAATCAGGATATTCCAATGGATGCTATTCAAAAAGTATTGGTTGGTCGTGGCGTTGATATCCTTTCTGGGTTTCGGAAATAGTTTTGCTCAAACAGGAACATTGGTTGCCAGCATGGAAGCTGAGAGTGGTATTTTATCTGGAGGAGTTACCAAAAGTACTTCAATTACAGGCTATTCGGGCACCGGATATGTGACGAATTTCAGGAACAACGCCGATAAGGTAACTGTAATTGTATCAGTTCCAACAACAGCCTTTTATTCAGTATTCATCCGATATCGTAACGATGATATTAAATATCAGGACTTAATAGTCAACAAAGCCGGGGCATCGTCGGTGAATTTTCCAAAGTCAACCAGTTGGACCAATGCGGATGGCGGAAAGTATTTTCTTCATGCAGGCAACGATACTATTACCATCCAAAGCAACTGGGGCTGGACTGATATTGATAAACTAATGGTTTATACCACAGTACTGAATTCATATAGTAAAATCACTCCGGATTTGGTCGATGCGAAGGCAAGCACGGCTACCAAATCGCTCTATAATTTTCTGCTATCTCAGTTTGGAAAGAAGTTCATTTCGGGCCAAACGGATGGCTATTACGATGATGTAAAGAAACTTACCGGAAAATCACCTGTTTATAGAGTATGGGATTTTCAGCATTATACCGAAGGATATTCGTATTTATGGAAAAACGGTGGATTTTCTTTTGGCGTTGATACCGGAGCAAAGGATACCGAAAATGCCATTGACTGGTATAACAGTACCGGGCAGAAAGGAATCGTTGGGTTTCAATGGCATTGGCATTCGCCAAGTGGAGGAACGGCAGGAACAAATACTTTTTATACTGCGAGTACCACTTTTGATGTCCGGAAAGCGGTTCAAAAAGGAACGCCTGAATATGCTCTGATAATCAGAGATATTGATGCCATAGCTGTACAGCTGAAAAAATTACAGACAGCAAATGTGCCGGTGCTTTTCAGACCTTTGCACGAAGCCGGCGGTGGTTGGTTTTGGTGGGGCGCTCATGGCGGTGAAGCTTGCAAGCAACTTTACGCGATTCTTTACGACCGGATTACGAATTACCATCAGATTCACAATCTGATCTGGGTTTGGTCAACGCCCGAAACCGATTGGTACCCAGGCAACGACAAGGTTGATATTGTTGGACATGATTCGTATCCGGGCGATTTTAATTATGGAACTCAGAAAAATGCATTCGACCGGTATTTCGAACTTACGAATGGTGAAAAGATAGTTACCATGTCAGAAAATGGTCCTATTCCTGATCCCGATGCTTGTCTCGATTCTGATTCTCCCTGGTCATTCTTTATGTCATGGAACGATCTGGTTCGTAGCCAAAATTCTGATGCCCATTTGAAATCTGTTTTTAACAATCCAAGAGTTCTGACCTTGGAAAATGATACAATTCAATTTATTACCGGAATTGGTAAGTTGGATGAGCATTCAGGAATATGCATTTATCCGAATCCAATGGAAAAGGGCTGTACCAAATTAACCATTTCAGAAATAGATAAAGTCGAAAATGATACGGTAAAGATTTTTGATCTGAACGGCAAATTAGTCCATTCAGAAATCATTACTGGACAAACAATTAATCTGGAGAAAGCTCTTGATTCAGGCATTTACCTGATAAGTGTGATTGCTGATGGAAAAAACTATTACGAAAAGCTGATCGTGAAATAACCTAACAAAAACAGCTAATCAACTAAGTTAAAAACATGCATTCCCATGGAAAATTCGGACAAGGAAAAAATTGAGCAAATCATCAGGACCCGGAAGAAAGCTCACTCTTTTTATTCCGGAAAATCGAAGGTTTATCAATCTTTTGTGGCGATGGAACAAAATACCTACAAGGACGGTCGGTTGAGTAAACTCCAGAAAGAACTGATTGCCATTGGCATTTCAGTGGTCATCAACTGTGAATCGTGCATGGAATGGCACATTAAACAAGCGCTTGACGATGGGGCTTCGGAAGGCGAAATTATTGAAGCCATCGAAGTCGGGATTGAAATGGCAGGCGGACCAGCCACCGCTTCGGCACGATTTGCCATGAATGTGCTCGAATATTACCAGCAATCGAAATCTCAACTAACCGATTAATCTTCAACACGATGATAAAAATTTATTTGAACCTGCTGTTTTTAACTTACTTTCTTTTCGTTGGATGTAAAAATGCAAATTCAGAATCCCCATCCATCGTTTCTGATGCTAATTTTGCGAAAGGGGCTGATATAAGCTGGCTTCCACAGATGGAAGCGACTGGTTACAAGTTCTATAACGATGCTGGCGTTGAGCAGGATTGCTTCCAGATTTTGAAAGATCACGGAATCAATACTATCCGGCTCCGGACTTGGGTCAATCCTTCGAATGACAGGGCTAGTGGTCATTGCAGCAAAGACGAAACGGTTGCTATGGCAGTCAGGGCGCAAAAGTGGGGGATGAAGGTTATGATCGATTTTCATTACAGCGATTCCTGGGCCGATCCGGCAAAACAAAAAAAACCTGCAGCCTGGGAAGGGCACGACTTTCCGCAGCTTTTGAACGATGTTTACAACTATACTTTTGATGTGATGTCTGCCTTGAAAACCGCGGGCGTATCTCCCGAATGGGTTCAGGTGGGGAATGAAATACCGGGTGGTATGATTTATCCTGAAGGTAATTCTTCTAATTTTGGTCAGCTGGTTCAATTGATTAATAAAGGTTACGACGCAATTAAAGCTGTATGCCCACAGTCGAAAGTGGTACTTCATGTCGATCAGGGAAATAACAATGCCCGGTTCAGATGGTGGTTTGACAATGCCAAAAGCAAGGACGCTAAATACGATGTGATTGGATTATCTTATTATCCGTATTGGCTCGACGGAAAACCTGATTACACACTGTCGATTGACGATCTGGGGAATAATTTATTGGATATGGTTTCGCGATATGGAAAGGAAGTCATGGTAGTTGAAGTGGGTGGTGAAGATGTTAACGTCCAGAATACCTACGATATGCTTATGGCAGTTCAGAAGAAGGTGAAAGCCGTTCCGGATAAGAAAGGACTTGGCGTAATTTACTGGGAACCTGAAGGCGCAAAAAGCTGGAGCGGATATTCGTTAAGCGCCTGGGGTGCCGATGGAAGACCTACAAAAGCTATGGATGCGTTTCTGGATTTTTAATCTAATAAAATTGCCGGAATTCACTTAAAATTGTCCAGTTTTTTTAATAATAAACTGGACAAAACAATTATATTTGCAGTAAACATTTAGCAATGAAAGTCTCTGATTACATAGCAACTACCATCGATAGACTTCCTAAAGGATATATATTCACCTATGCTGACTTTGTTGCTGTTGTGAATAAAAAAGAAGCTGTAATAAAAGCGCTCAACAGAATGGTAGAATCGGGTAAAATAGCTAAGCTATCAAAAGGCAAATACTACAAATCCGAGAATACTCCTTTTGGTAACCTGCAACCCAAACAAGCACAGGTGGTAAAAGATTTATTGGAAGATGAAGGTAAAATTACAGGTTACCTTACTGGTTATAGTATTTACAATCAACTGGGATTAACTACTCAGGTAAGCAATATCATTCAGATTGGTAAAAACGAAATTCGGCCTAATTTCAAACGAGAACGTTACACCATTTCTTTTATCAAACAAAAAAATACCATCACCAAAGAAAACATCCCTTTACTACAAATACTGGATGCAATTCGCTACATCAAAAAAATACCCGATGCCACAATAGAATCAACCTGTAAACGCCTGTTAGCCATCATTAAAGATTTATCGGACAAAGACAAAAGCACAATAGTTAGACTGGCATTAAAGTATCCACCGGCAACCAAAGCTTTATTAGGAGCCATGTTAGATGAATTGCAACAAAGTTCATTCACAGAACAGCTTAACAAAACACTGAACCCAATCACCAAATATAAACTTACCGGTATAGGCAAAGTACTCAGCACCACCGAAAAATGGAATATCGTATGAGGTTACACGAAAATAAAACCCTTTTCAGGCAAGCGGTGCAGTTCACTTCTGACCAAATGCAGATATTACCCATTTTTGTTGAAAAAGACTATTGGGTTACCTATGCCATACATACTATTTTCAACAATGCGATAGGAAGTGATTCTGTTTTCAAAGGTGGAACTGCCTTATCGAAGTGCTACAAAATGATAGACCGATTTTCGGAAGATATTGACCTTGTAGTTTTGAGACGCGAAGGAGAATCCAACAACAGACTTACCACAAAAATCAGAACCATTAGTGATGTAGTAAGTGCTGTGTTGCCCGAGGTTAACGTGGAAGGACTAACCCATAAAATGGGAATGAACCGTAAAACGGCACATACTTACAACAAAGAATTTCAGGGAGAATATGGACAAGTAAGAGATGTAATTGTGGTTGAGGCGACTTGGTTAGGTTATTACGAACCATGTACTACCAGAAAACTAAATTCGTTTGTGGGTGAAATGATGGTTAAAAACGGTCAGGATGAAATTGCTCTGGAATATGGACTACAGCCGTTTGATGTCCGAGTGCTGGAACCACCAAGAACGCTTTGTGAGAAGATAATGAGCCTTGTACGATTTTCATACAGCGAAAACCCAATTGAAGATTTAAAGCAAAAGATCAGGCATACTTACGATTTGCACCAACTGTTACAGCAACAGGCATTCTTCGATTTTTTCGAATCAGCTGCCTTTGATGAAATGTTGTTAAAAGTAGCCAACGACGATGTCGCAAGTTTCAAGAATAACAATCAGTGGCTAATTTTCCATCCGTCTGAGGCGCTGATTTTTAATGATTTAGATAATGTTTGGAATGAATTAAGGATGGCTTATAATGCCGATTTTAAAAAATTGGTTTATGGCGTTTTACCCAATGATGAAGCGGTTTTGAGTACCTTGAAGAAAATTAAAGAAAGGCTAACGAGCATCATTTGGACTATTAAAATTGAACCTAAGAAATGAAACGAACCTAGGATTATATGAGAATGTACCCTTCAAGCTCCTCCGCATCCGCAATGGCGACAAAACCGACTAGGGCGAACGCCAATTGGCACTGAGGCGGCGGTGTTACGGAATATGCTGGTTGTGCGATAGGAAAAATATTCTTTCATGCCGATCTGTCTGCTAAAGCAGACGATATAGGATATTCCTGATAATGAACTTGATACCAAAAATTTAATATAGAACGAACCTAAACTAAATCAAAATGAAAAACAAACTAACCAACCAATTAATCATCAGTAAATTGAAAGGAATTTTCCTTTTTTTATTTTTTGTTTTTTCTGGATTTGTCTACGGTCAAAAAACTGACCAGCCATCCTATCCTTTTCAGAATCCTGATTTGCCACTGGAAGAGCGCGTGAACAACATTGTTTCTTTGATGACGCTTGATGAAAAAGTAGCGTTTCTAAGTTCGAATCCGGGTGTCGAGCGTTTGGGCATTAAAAAGATGGGGCATGTTGAAGGGCTGCACGGTCTGGCTCAAGGGAAACCCGGTGGCTGGGGACGGCGTGGTCCTATTACCACTACCACTTTTCCACAATCTTATGGCATGGGCGAAACCTGGGACCCGGAAATCATCCGTCAGGCGGGTGCTATTGAAGGTTATGAAGCGCGTTATGTGCTCCAAAGTCCAAAATATGGCCGTGGTGGGCTGATCATCCGCGCGCCCAATGCCGATCTGGGTCGCGATCCGCGTTGGGGCCGCACCGAAGAATGTTTTGGCGAAGATGCGTACTTCAATGGTGTAATGGCCGTTGCTATGATCAAAGGACTCCAGGGCGACGATCCCAACTATTGGCTCAGCGCTTCGCTTTTAAAACATTTCTTTGCCAACAGCAACGAAGACAAGCGAACCGAAACGTCGTCGAATTTTGACATCCGCCAATTCTACGAATATTATTCGCTTCCTTTCCATACGGGATTTGTAGAGGGAGGCGCCAAATGTTTCATGGCATCTTACAATCTATACAATGGCATCCCCTGCACGGTACAACCGGTTATTGAGGATGTGACAGTTAAGAAGTGGGGCGTTGATGGTGTAATCTGTACCGATGCCGGAGGTTTCAAAAACCTGACCGGCTCGCAGAAATATTATGAAAATACTACCCAGGCTGGCGCTGGAAGTGTCAATGCGGGTATCAATCAATACCTCGACCGTAATTTTGAAGCTCCCGTGAAGAAATCCATCGAAGAAGGCCTTTTGACCGAGAAACGACTCGACGAAGTTATCAAAGGTACACTCCGCGTTTTCATTCGCTTAGGCTTGCTTGATCCCGCTGACCGCGTTCCTTACGCAAAAATCGGGAAAGATACCACAGAAACAAAACCCTGGAACACTCAGAAAAACAAGGATGTAGTTCGTCTGGCTACTCAGGAATCAATTGTACTTCTGAAAAACACCGGAAATCTGTTGCCTCTGAATAAGAAGGCCATCAAGTCGATTGCTATGATTGGACCTCGTGCCGATCAGGTTGTTTTCGACTGGTACAGCTCTGAAGGGCCATATTCCATTACTCCTCTGGCTGGTGTTAAGAATAAAGTCGGTAAAAAAGTGAAAGTACAGTATGCTTTAGGCGATGATGTTGTAGCAGCCGTCAATCTTGCCAAATCATCGGACGTAGCCATTGTTTGTGTGGGCAACAATCCTAATCTCGACAATGGCTGGAAGAAGATTTCGAGCTCAAGCGAAGGCCGGGAAGATTTAGATCGTAAGACCATTACGCTCGATGAACAGGAAGAACTTATCAAGCAGGTGTTGGCTGCCAATCCCAAAACGATTGTCGTGCTTAAAAGCAGTTTCCCTTACGCCATTAACTGGACACAGGAAAATGTACCCACCATTTTACATTTGGCTCACAGCAGTCAGGAAGAAGGTAATGCCTTGGCCGATGTACTGTTTGGTGATTACAATCCTGCCGGACGTTTGGTACAAACATGGCCAAAATCGCTCGATCAATTGCCTGAAATGCTGGATTACAACATCCGCAATGGACGTACTTATATGTATTTCAAGGGTGAGCCGCTTTATCCGTTTGGCTTCGGTCTGAGTTACACCACTTTTAACTATTCGAACTTAAAAACCAGCACAGAAAATCTGGCTAAAAATGGTTCGATCACTGTGAATGTGGATGTCGTAAACACTGGCAAACGTGATGGCGACGAGGTGGTTCAGCTCTATGTCAAACACCTAAACTCGCAAGTTAGCAGGCCAATTCAGGAACTTAAAGGATTCAAACGTATAAATCTGAAAGCCGGAGAACGCAAGACCGTTTCAATTCCTTTGGATGCCAAACGACTGGCTTACTGGGATATCAGTAAAAACGACTGGCAGGTTGAACGCGACAGTATTGAAGTTCGTGTTGGCGCTTCTTCAGCAGACATTAAGATGAAACAGGTGCTAAAAGTTGAGTGAGAGAATTATGGTTTATACTTACAATTTGTGAAATATTAGGAGCGGTAGCGCACAAAATAATAAAAACTGAATTTATGGAAAAGCCAATACAACCACAAGCCAGTTACCAAGGTCTGGTTACCACCATTTCGCAAACTTTTGAGCAAGGTCGAGGAATGGCGGCTCGTGCTATTAACACGCAATTGTTGCAAACCTATTGGCAAATTGGACAATATATTGTAGAATACCAGCAAAACGGGAACGACCGGGCAACTTACGGCAAGGCGCTTCTTGAAAACCTTGCTCGCGATTTGAGTAACCTTAACGGTAAGGGTTTTAGTAGGTCTAACCTAAACAATATGAGAATGTTTTATCAGCTTTATCCAATTTGTGAGAAGGCTTCTCACAAATTGAGTTGGTCTCATTATGTCGAGCTAATTAAAGTTGACGATGAGCTTGAACGTTCTTTTTACGAAAAGCAAGCAATTCACGAAAATTGGTCTGTTCCCGAATTGAAACGCCAAAAGCAAGCATCGTTATTCCTAAGACTGGCAGCATCAAAAGACAAAGAAGGAATCCTTAAATTATCACAACTTGGTCATATTGTGGAGCATCCTGCCGATTTAATTCGAGAACCTTATGTGTTGGAATTTTTAAAAATACCAGAACCGTACTATACCAGCGAGAGTAACCTGGAAGCCCGAATTATTGACAACCTGCAACACTTCCTGTTAGAATTGGGCAAGGGCTTCGCCTTTATTGGTCGCCAGTATCGCATTACACTTGCAAATCGCCATCATTATGTCGATTTGGTTTTCTACCACCGCATTCTCAAATGTTTTGTGCTTATCGACCTTAAAAAAGAAACCGCCGGATACGAAGATATTGGTCAAATGAACATGTATCTTGGTTATTTCGAAAACGAAGAGAACACTGAAGGCGACAATCCTCCTATTGGCATTGTGCTGGCCCGCGAAAAAGACGAACTGCAAATTAAATATGCCATGCACAACGTAGGTTCTCAGTTGTATGTCAGCAAGTACCAATTATATTTGCCAAACGAACAGGAATTAAGAAATGAAATTGAACGTATTTATAACGATGACGTCAATTGACCGTTAATGAGTTACGCAGATACATTTTTTATACACAAACATCGGGTTCCATCATTCAGAACGATAACGTACAAATTAAGATTAGCTGAAAATGAGAGATATATTAAAATACGCTTTATTACTAACGATAATATTCGGATGCATTGGAGAACATAGAACGATAGATTATTTTGGACAAAATCCGCCCCTTGATAGCCCACAGATATTTGCTCCTGATGTAGTTTCGGTAAAAAACAGATTAGATTATGGAATATCATTCTCGCCCGATGGCCAGGAATTAGCCTTTGGAATCCTTGATATTCGCGATGAAAGCGGGCAGATTTATTATTCAAAAAAATTCAGGAATACTTGGTCGAAACCTGAATTGGCCAGTTTCTTAGGCACTCGAAGTATGTTTCTTCCATTTTTTACTCCCGACGGTAAATCGTTATTATATACTCAAACTCAACCCGAATGTGCGACTTATATGACTGATATTTGGATGGTTAATAAAACTCCCGACGGATGGGACAAACCCATCAAACTGCCTGAACCGATTAATTCTGATACCAGGGAGGGTAGTGTTTGTATGACTTTGGATAAAACTTTGTATTTTTCATCCGGCAGAAATTGTTCCGGTGTAGCAAACTGTCCTGCTAAAATATTTTATTCAAAGCTATTGAATGGTAATTACTTAACTGCTGAAAATGCGGTTCAATTAAACATTCAGGGCGACAATGAAAGCATATATGTTTCAGCAGATGAGAGTTTCGCAATTTTGAGCAATGTAACGAAAAATGAAACAAATTCAGATTTATACCTAAGTTATCGTAATGCAAACAATGAATGGAATCAACCTCAAAAATTGGATTCAACAATCAATACAAAAGATTGGGAGTTGCGACCATTTGTTTCTCCTGACAAAAAATACCTGTTCTTCACGCGAATGCGTTTTGGCAAACAAGGTGTGGTTGAATCTGATATTTATTGGGTGAGTACGAAGAATATTCTTAAATAGATATAATCGTAATCAATTAGATACTAAACTAATACAGCCTAAAATGAAAAATAAAATTTTTGGATTACTGATTGTGTTATTCCTGAGTCCAGGACTACTCAGTGCACAGAAAAGCAAGGTTTTTGAGCTTAAATCTCCGGACAACAAAATCGCTCTAAAGCTTGAAGTTGGAGCTAAAATGCTTTGGTCTGTTCAGCACGATGGTCAGCAGATAATTGCACCGTCAGATATTTCGCTTCAGCTGGAAAGTGGCGAAGTACTGGGCGATCAAGCGAAAATCAGTTCATCAAAAACCGAAAAGGCAGATCAGGTAATTACCGCCATCAATTATAAAAAAGCGAGCATTCCTGATCAGTACAATCAATTGACTGTTAATTGCAAAGGCGATTATAGTGTGATTTTCAGGATTTACAACGATGGAGTTGCTTACCGCTTTTCAATGAAGAAAAAAGGTGAAGTCATTGTGAAAAACGAAGAAGCCAACTTCAATTTCAC
>Ga0302273_1000569_pt1 | contig 16259 bp, 9 predicted proteins | sample III_Bog_N1_3_FD_198774 | JGI IMG/M metagenome (GOLD analysis project Ga0302273, IMG submission 198774) | Peat permafrost microbial communities from Stordalen Mire near Abisko, Sweden - III_Bog_N1_3 | ecosystem: Environmental > Terrestrial > Soil > Wetlands > Peat | place: Sweden: Abisko... | reverse complement strand
ATGTCTATAACCGATTGCCGTTGATCACGGCATTTAGGATGCTTAAAGATGATTCTTCATTACATTTGGATCACGAGCGTGTGGCACAGTACATGTCAAGGCTCTACGCACTGGATGCGAAAATGTCCATTGGACGCGCAAAGGTAACGGGAGCGATTTACCAAAGCCTTTCAACGGATCAACAGAAGGCGTTTGGCAAGCTTTCCTTTCAGGATTTTTCCACTTGGGATGCAAACGCCGTTGAAGACGAAACGCTGAAACGTTCGATGACCCAAATGGAATATGTGGTGTTTATGACTTGCGCAAGTGAAATGCTCTCATGGTATCTTGGAAATACGCAGGCTGACGTTTATTTTTGCCCCGAGAGACACGGTACCTGTTTTGGCGGGTTTTATATGAAGGACCAACCGGCTTTGAACAATCCGGATTATTTCATCAGCACGACTGTTACGGGCGATAAAGGTGCGCAGTTTTTAGACCTGTTAAATGCCGATCAGCAAGAGGCTATGCGGAGCATCGTCGACCGGCAGCGGGACTGGCTAGATGAAATCGTGGAGGTTCGGACACAGATAAGTGACGAACTTCGCAAGTGTCTGTCAACCTCACAAACGATGGATGAAGCGCTTGTTACAAAAATTGCGCTTCGCTATGGCGAACTGGAAGGCTACCTGACAGCCTTATATGCGGATACATTCTGTACGGTTGGGTATACGCTTACCCCAGAGCAAAAGACAGAATTAACGGCATTACGAGCATTGGATGTGACTCCGAAAAGCCCCTATCTGTTTTCAGAACCGACCCAAATCGATATGAATTTTCAAGTGGACTATCTCTTTGACATAAGCGCTATGTCGGACGACGCTGGTCGTCTAGCGTTTCCGCAGGCTTTGATAAAGGAGAAGAAATGACATGAAGAAATGTTTGGTATGGGCAAGTCTGCTGATATTGTTATTTTGCGTTCCCGCAATGGCACAGGATCAACCGTCTTTTAATGGACAGATTATTCTGGGTCGGGCGGATGATACCTCCATTACGGCAAGCATCACGACACAGGATACGACCGAACTTTACCTTGTATGGGGGCCGACCGATGGCAGTAGCCAAAAGCAAAGTGATGTTGCCACATGCGATGCGACGCACCCTGCCATCATAACCATGGACGGGTTTAGTCAAGGGCAAAGCGGCGTATATCAGGTGTTTTGGAGGGTAAATGGAGAAAGCGCTTTTCATGTTTCGGATCAGCATTCCTTCCAACTTCCGCGTATGCAGGGCGAAACCTTCAACTTTGTCATCCAATCAGACTCGCACTTGTTGAATAAGGCCGATAAAACACTCTACCAACAATCCATGGATTCTATGGCAGCGCTCAAACCTGACCTGATGATGGATCTGGGCGACACATTTTTACTGGATCAAAGCAAAAATGCTTTGTCGCAAACGGATGAAGAAGTGGAAGCTGTTTATCGACAGCAGCTTGCCTATTTTTCAACCGTTGCCCAAGGTGCATCGCTGTACCTTACCGTCGGTAATCACGAAGGTGAGTATGGCGCCAATATCAACAGTCTGGCTACACAAAGTATGAACGCAAGAATGAAGTACTACCTTAATCCTATCCCGAACAGCTTTTACACAGGCAATACGCAGGATGGTGCGCAGGACTATTATGCGTTTACATGGGGTGATGCGTTGTTTGTATCGATTGATCCGTATCGCTATACAACCATGAACCCCACAGAAAAAATGAATGGTTGGGATTGGACGCTTGGCAAAGTGCAATATGATTGGTTCTGCAAGACCCTGCTGGAAAGCGATGCGAAGTATAAGTTCGTGTTCTCACATCATGCAATTGGCAATATTCGCGGGGGGAAGAACATTGCATCGCTTTATGAATGGGGCGGATATGATCAAAAAGGGAAGTACCTTTTTGATGAAAAACGTCCGGGTTGGGGCAAACCGATTCATCAGGTGATGGTGGATGCAGGCGTAACCATCTTTTTTCAGGGCCATGATCACCTGTTTGCCCGGGAAGAGATAGACGGAATCATCTACCAAACGCTTCCCAAACCTGCAGAGCTTATCGCCGATAAGCAAAACAATTTTGATGCCTATCCTGACGCAGACGTTTTACTCAATTCGGGTTTTCTCAACGTAACGGTATCTGATCAAAATGTTCGGGTCGACTATATCCGAAACTACGATGTCTCCACACAGTCACAAGAAGGCAACACCGGCTGCATTTACAGCTATACGGTAAATGAAAACGGTGAATGTAATGTGCTGACCGATCATCAGGATGACCTGTCCACTTATGCTGCAAGCGGCTCAACTCCTGACAGCGATAACGGAAAAGCGAAAAAAGCAGGAAAAAATAAGCAACAAAATACCAGTGATGTAAGTGATCAGAACGCAGGTAATTCGAAAAAACAGAGCGTGGAGGAACCCACTGCAGTTGCTGACACACTGATCGATGTGCCAACGAATGGATACTCCTTTTGCATACAGGCGGATTCACACCTGGATGAGAAAACCAATACAGAACGCTATCGCGCGACTTTACAAGTGATCGCTCAAACAAACCCCAATTTTGTGATTGATCTGGGGGATACCTCCATGGCGGAGAAGTTGGCAAGTACAGAGGAGGAAGTGATTGCTCGGTATCGACTAGCTCGCGATTATTTCGATCTGCTCGGGAGCATTACACTTTATCTGGTCAACGGCAATCACGACGGGGAAAGCGGGATACCATCTGCAAAAGGTGATATGCTTACATGGGCTCGTAATGCTCGTCAAACTTACTTTCCCTATCCGGGAGGGGAGGTAAACGGAAATGTCACAACCGCGAAATACTACACGTTTATCATCGGTAGCGCACAAATCATTGTGCTGGATCCCTTTACCTTTACTGCTGAAAAAGTGGGAAACAAGAACGACGGCTGGAGCGCAACGATCGGGTATACGCAATATGAATGGCTCAGGAACGTCCTGCAATCGAGCACGTCGAAATACAAGCTCGTATTCATTCATAATCTCGTCGGTGGAATGGGCAAAGATCAGCGGGGGGGCGCCGAGGCATCGCGGTTCTTCGAATGGGGCGGTTCTTCGGCGGATGGAACCGACGCATTTGCAACCATGCGACCAAACTGGGAAACCCCTATTCACGATCTGTTGTTGAAATACAATGTTACCATCGTCTTTCATGGTCATGACCACTTTTATGCAAAACAAGAAAGAGATGGGATCATTTACCAGCTTGTTCCTCAACCTGGAACACCCGGTAAAAGCATTGACAGCGCAACCGAATATGGTTATAGCTCAGGGCCTTTCCTACCGTCGCCAGGTTTTATAAGAGTTGTAGGCTCAGACAACAGCCTTTCTGTGGAATATGTATATGTCGGTGAAGATACACCAGTGATTGCTGATGTATACTCAATACCCAGTAAAAACTGAATACCAGAAGAAATCCATTTTGAGGGTAAGATATCCATACAATACAAATGTATCAGGTTAGCGGAGAAGAAGATCGCTTCCTTTTCCGCTTTAGAATTCAAATGGGTAAGCCGATACCATGGACACCATTGATGTATTATTCTGTCGCGCTAATCCAGCGTAAAGTCTTTCTCCACAAGCTTCGGGTAAACCATCTCAATGGGCGAATAATCCTTGATTGTATTGTCATTTAAAAACAACGAGGTTAGATTTAGAAGGCCTTTTAGTGCGTCGATTTTTGTTACTTTGTTTCCCCCGATATTCAGGCTGTTCAGGTTTGTCAGACCAGCCAACGGAGTAATGTTACTGATCTGGTTGCCGAATGCCCTAAGATTTTCGAGTTTTGTCATGTCTGCGATCTTGCTGATGTCCTTGATTTTATTCCAACTGATATCGAGACTCTTGAGGTTGATAAAGTACTCGATCCCCCCGAGGTTGGAAATCTGAGAACCCTTGGGGAATTTTTCTTGCCACTCGTTCCCTAGATTCAGATTATCCACCGAAGCTGCATCACCGGCAGTAATGATTCCTTCCGGTTTGCCAATCGCCTCACGAACCTTCTTTTCCAATACCTTGTCAGCAAATTTGATCCCCTTCTCGGGATTCTTAATCTGTATGGTTTGATCTTTCTGCTGACTGTCTTTTGCATCACTTCCACCCTGCTGATTTGCAGAATCCAGAGGTTGCGCGGGATCAAAATCCTTATCTTTCAAGCCCTGGGCAATATCAGCAAAGCCACTGGCATCTTTGATCAAATTATGGTTGATGCGTAGTACTTGCAGATTATTAAGCATATAAAGCGGACTTAAATCCGCAATCTGGTTATAAGAAATATCCAACCCGACAAGCTGAGGAAGGGTTTGCAGCGGCGTTACATCCGTTATTTTGTTACCCCTCAATTCTAGATAACCAATCCCCTCCATACCCCGAAGCGGAGTGAGGTCACTCACCGAGGAATCGTCGATCACAAGCACATTAAGTTGGGTTAAGCCGCACAACGGACTCAAATCACTCACCATGGAGCCCTTGATAATAAGCTCCTCAAGATTTAGACAATACTTAAGTGCTGTGATGTCGCTCACTGTCTGCCACAGAGTATCGTTACTGCCTGCGATTTTAGTAATTCGGCATGCGTCCTGTCGTGTAATTGCCCTGTCTTTCACCCCTGTGATTTCACGAAGGATGGCTTCCAGTCCGGCATCCGATATTACAATCGGCTCCTCCGGCTGATCTGGTTTCAGCGGAAGCGGTATGTCAAAAACCTGTCCATATTCAAAGTCTTTTTCCTGCAATTTGGGGTAGATATCCTGTATCGGTGAATAATCCTGAATCGGGTTATTGGCAAGCTTTAAGATGGCCAAATTGGTCATACCAGACAACGCGGATAGATCTGAAATGTAGTTGTTTGACAGTTCAAGGCTGTACATGTTCGTCATTCCGGCTAGCGGACTGATATCTTCAATTCCACACTCACCTATGTATAGGTTGTTGATATTGGTCAACCCTGCCAGCGTGTTAATTTCAAATATCGGATTATTGTCAAGTTGCAGAGACTGTAACTTCGTCAAGCTGGATAATGGGCTGATATCCCTGATACTGTTCCCAAACAGGGTCAAGTTTTCAAGGTTTGTCAGTTTCGAAAGCGCGCTGATATCATTGATGGCATTACCTCCCATGTTCAAATTCTTCAATTCAGAAAGCGTGGAAAGGGCGCTGATATCAGTGATGGCGTTAAAACCCGCATTTAGCTCCCGCAAGCTGATGAAATACTCGATCCCTTGAAGATTCGAAACCTGCATATCTTTCGGAATCTCTTTCGCCCATTCGTTTCCAATCTCAAGTTTTGTGATCTTCGCCGCATCCCCTGCGGTAATGTCCCCATCGGCTTTGCCCATCGCCGCTCGAACCTTTTTTTCCATCACAGGGTCGACAAATGTGATTACTGCGTTCGGGTTTTCCGGTTGTTTTGTTTCATAGTAATCAAAATTCTTTCCTATCAGTTGAGCCATCAAACCCTTGATAGGAGCATAATTCTCAATGGGGTTTCCCGCTAGGTAGAGTTCGGTCAGCGGCAGGTTGGACAGTGGCGTCAAATCTGACACCAGGTTCCAACTCACATCCACCACTGTAAGCGTCGGAATTTGCGCGAGCAGACTAATATCAGTCAGTTCGCCGCCAAGTGAGCAGAACACCTTAAGTTTTTTTAACTGCCCAAGTTCCTTGGGCAGATCTCGACAGGCATCGATTCTCAGTTCCTCTAGGTTAGTCAGGTTCGACAGGAAAGAAAGGTCACGAAACCTGCTGTCAAACCCAAGCTTTACCAACCCAGTGAGCATCCCTAACGATTCCAGATTATCCATAGGGTTGCCCAGCAACCATAGTTCCTTTAAATTTGCTAATCCCGACAGGGCAGTAACATCTTGTACTGAGTTATTGTCAAGTTTTAATCCTGTCAGATTGACAAAATAGCGTAATGCGGATATATCTTTGATGCGTGCACTGTCTGGAGCGTCCTGTTCAGCGTTGGCGTCCAGCCAGCTTAATGTGGCTGCGTCTTCAGGCGTGATGTTACCCTCGGGTTTGTTCAGCATTTCCCGCACCTTGTTCTCCAGAACAGGATCAGAGATAGCGATCACTCCGCCGGTGGTTTGAGCAGTCGCCTCCAGCATAAAAGCACCCCATAGATACGTAACCAGCAGCAAGGATAGGATGGTAGAAATCGCTTTATTCATTCTTTTCGCCTCCCTATTTTTATGAATGCAGAGTTTTCTCGGAGATGCAACAATTTGGTAATATGTCATTGCGCGAAATTTCAATAATATAACATTTTGATATTTTACCAAACCACAAAATGAAAAAGGTGAGCAGCTAGCTCACCTTTGGTATTTTTTGAACTTACTCATAGGTAACCGTAAAGCTCGCTTTATCAGCGATCGCTTCCATTCGCTCCCGCATAGCCTCGTCCAGCACCACAAGTCGTAGTGCAGGCATGTTTAGCAGCGGAGTAAGGTTGCTCACGATTGTATCCTGCATTTCTAGTATTTCCACGTGGGAAAACCCCTCAATACCATTCAGGTTGTCCAGTGAAAGTCGTTTGAGGGAAAGGGTAACTAGAGACGCCTGTCCACCGATATCCTCTGGGGAACGAATCAGCGTATTGCCCAAGTCCAAATATTTCAGGCGAGGGCAAGTGTCCAGGATCGTTACATCCGTCACGTTTGTATCGTAAAGGTTCAAGCTTTGAAGTGCGCTCATATTCGCTAATGGCGAAACATCCGACACACGCGTATGTCTTATATCAAGAGTAACCAAATCCCGTGCACCCGATAGGAGCTCTATACTCACAAGCTCCTGATAGTTAATCAACAGCTCTTCCAGACTGGGTAATAATGACACATCTGCCAACACCCGAATGTCTCCGCGCGGCATCCTAGAGCGCTCACCTGTAAGGCCATCGGCGAATGGCTTACGCGATATCGCCACCGCATCGCCAAAAATATAAATGCCCTTGACAGTTGCCAGCTCTTCGGGCGTGATTGTCTCCTCTATACCTTTCCCAAGCTGGAGGCGCACTGCTTGTTCAATCAGAGGTTCCTGAAACTGAATATCTCTTGCCACTATGGGAATGGAAAACAGGTCCGTATACCTTCCGAGACCGAAACCCGCGCACAGGCAAAGCAACGTCAACACCGCGCTCAGACAGAATCGGATGACTTTTCTCCTTTTATGGGCATCAGCGTTCAGTAGTGCTTTTTTCACTGAGGCGGCAGTCAGGAAACGTTCCTCTGGAGAAAAAGCCGTACACTTTTGCACGATCGCCTCCAGACGCTTATTCGGGATTTTTGCTTTTTTCACATCAGTTTCATTAGTCAGCATCCAGCACAGCAGTACGCCCAGCGAATAGATATCGGTGCGACCATCGGTCTGTGAAAAACCGTATTGCTCCGGCGGCGCATAAACCCATGTGCCGACGAACCTCGTATCTGAAGTGGCCATGCTGTCATAGGTACGTGAGATATCAAAGTCGATCAGAGCAACTCCGTCGTCCTCTTTCACAATCACATTCTGGGGCTTGATATCGCGATGAATGACAGGAGGCTTCCGCAGGTGCAGGTATGTCAAAATGTCGCAGAGCCTTACGCACAGGTCGATGATTTGCTTTTCTGACAAGATAACTTGCTCCATATATCGATCCAGCGGTACACCTTGAACGTATTCCCGTACGATGCAGATTGTGTGGTCATCCTCAAAGGTAGCTTTCCAGCAGGGTATTCCTTCGTGTTGCAACGATCTCAGTATCTCGTGCTCACCGACAGACGAATAGATGCCCTTGTCATAGCATTTAGCAATGTAGAGCGTCGAATCGGTTTTATCTGATACCACAAAGGTTTCCACGCCATGACTATGGGCAAGGCATTCTAATAGGTTAAAAGCCTTCAGGAAATTCTGGGGGAACGCTGCCTCATCAAAAATCGGTTCGATCTCTGAAAATGTATGGTCTGCGACGGTCATCGATTCCTATCGCCTCCGATCAGGGGAAGATCAAACTCCGCCAGAAGACTCTGCATCTCGTCGATGTTGCAACGGTGATGCAGACAATAGCATATAACAGCATCCCGCTTCATTCGCGGGTAAAGCGCGCTGCATCGGGCATACTTGAGCATTGTCTGAGCGAGCTCCACATCCGCCTCGAAGCCGAAAGCCAGCAGAAGCACAGTGTCTCTTGAAGGGCGGCGCGCGCCACGAAAGAGCTGATGCCCGAAGGAACGCTCGATATTAGCGCGTTTGATAATTCGTTCTGGCACCTCGCCACGCTGTTTACATAGTTGCGTAATGTACTCGGGAAACGCGCAGACGTGCAGATTCTCATCGTTTTCACTGATAAACGTCAGAGCGGAGGGTGCTTTGAACAGATGCGTCCATAGCACGCTGGTAGGGATAGTCTGATCTTTGTCTACCATGTCAGCACACCTCTTCAATAATGGGCTTTTGTATTACATCGTTTGCCTTATTGTTAAGATTGGCGTTTCATTCGATCAGATCAATCATTTTTATCACTTTGTTACTATTGTTTCAAGATGTTGAGCATTTTATCCTGCTCACCGTGAAAAGGAATTGGAAGAAAATTTTGTATGCATTGATTCGAGTATATGTCATAAAGTGGGCAACCAGCTCACCTTTATTTTATGTAAATTTGATAGAATCAATGAAAGGATGTCATGAACATAGTCAACTAGGCAGCAGATGTGAATATAGAGGATATCGTCTTTATGCTAGGAAGAACTGCAATCACATTGATTAGCATACTGCATAGCTACGGCGGTTACTGTTCCGACAGTAGACTTGATTGAATTGTTCAGATCCATCAACTGCCCTGAGAGGTTTTCTCGTTACTGATGCTATCGGCGGGTCTTGCACCGACCGCCCTGATACTGTAAAAGACAAGGTGGATATGGAGCGCTTCCGCGTACCCATCACTGACGTGGAACTTTGAACAGCTTTGTTTACGTCCACATTGTCTAGCGGATAGGACACCTGGGCGACGGTTGGCGGTCTGGAACTGAGGCGAAAACACCTGCCGAAACGCTCGCGGATGCCATGATAGAGGTGCCGTGACCCTGTAACCTGCTTTGTTGACCGATCATAAACGGAAAGGAACAATTATTGATGAAGCACTTAATCTTGTTTATGTTGGCTCTTATGATTCTAGCGGCACCTCTCACCGGAGTACTCGCGGAGGAGACGCGCGGCTTCGATACTTCTGAAGCGTGCGCACAGGCTGTCGTAAATGCACTGATTCAAATGAACATGGTCGTTTTTCTCGACTGTTACGCTATCCCCGAGGTCGCACGACAGTATAATTTCGAGGCTGTACTGGGAAAATACCGTTTACTGACAATCGGAAACATGCTCCTGCCACCGACCTCCAATGTAAATGTCTGTTGCAACGAGGCACGCCTAACCAATGATCTAGCGATACGTGTATTCGGCAGCGCCTTTACACTGGAAAATTCTGAAGCAGCGCGCCTGTGGGGCATCGTGCTGAAAATGGAAGATCGAAGCGTGGAGGATATGACGGCGCTCGTGAGCAGAAACGACGCCTTAACATTGTTGGAATTTCAAAGATTCACAGACCCTTCGGAACTAAACGAAAAATATGTAAAGATAATGGAACAGAGGATAGACTGGTGTTGTACCATGTATAACACTCAAGCGTGGGAGGAGACGGTGGCTGTGCTTGGTTATAAAGAGCAGACCGTATACCTTCCTCTGGCGTTGGTTCAATACAACGGTAAATGGCTAGCTATGCCTGTTCAGCCGATTGCTTCGCTGCTTTATGGCGTGCCGAGTTTTTCGTTGCTGATAACAAAAGACATGCTTTAAGTGTGCGGTAGTTATACACAAACGCTAGAAACACTCCGTAAGGAAATGAAAAACAAGATCAGTTTATTGGGTAAAATCATCGTCACTGGCTAACTTTTCGCTGCACCGTCGCTTGTTTCGATTCTATCTGCGGTATGCAGAACCAGCGATAGCTATCTTTGAAACCACAGTAAAATTCTTTTAAATTTCAAATCTACATCGCGTGGGGGACGAGAGCGGGGTAGTCGATAACTGGAAGGACACATGTCTGCATTCGCCAAACACCTCTGATGATCACGGTTCCCTTTTTGTTCGTAGATTACTGTAAACCATCTTTATGCTACTATACCAGCAAATTCCTGACCCATTAAGCGACCCTCATGTTTTGTCAGTGACATGACATTGACAAAAGCACCAAAGTGTCTTGTCAGGGCTTCTGGAAGATGTTGGGATAAACATAAAGAACCAAGTATGAACGACAATGATGTCATAGGAAGCGCTTAACGTTCAGGGTGTCGCAAGAAAATTGCACAGTACAATTCAGACATAGCGATGCGGGATGACCAGCCAGAGATGAACCATAAAACAAGAGGCAAAAGAAAGGATTAAAGGCACATGAAAAAGAGACTTCTTGCTATTATCGCTTTGCTTGTACTGGGGATGATGGTGCTGTGCGGCTGCGCAGCCTCCGGCGCGACGGCATCCTTCAGGGACTACACGGGCAATGCCCCCAATGGCTCGCTGGGGACGATCAAATATATCGCAGATCGACCCGGATATAAGGGCGTACAGGTTTCGCTGACGGTTACTGGCTTTGGAGACGTTGCAGGAGTGAAAAATCAAGATGATGTAGAGGACGTAACCGCAGCGCTTATAGAAGGTGCCGCTCTCAAAAATAGCGTCGATGGGTTTGTGGGCAGTCAATATTACTATTACTATGATTCAAAGAGCTTTCATAAGGGGCAGGTGTGCAACGCAACCCTATTCTATTTGGTGCCACCAGAATCGGCCAATGCGGACTTGCACTTTGTTTTTGTGTACGACAAAGCAGAAATCAAGTACGAAACGCCTTGTGGCATTTTCAAGGAGGAAGAATAACGAACGGCGTTTTGGGAATTGGTGGTCTTTTGAGATTGGCGGTTTTGTTTTACGTTTTAATGCCACTGTTCATTGGCATCTGGCAGGGATCATTACCTTATTCATTGGTAATGCAAAGAAATAAACCTTGGTTGCATGCCAACGCTTAAACTGACGAAAGAATATAAACATAACAAGGATCAGAAGCAGATGCAAAAGCCGGGTCAAGCGCACAGGTTTATGCAATGAACTCTGCAACCATCTTCGTTAGCAATGTGTTGCCATTACGACAAGACCCTTGATTGAAAATATGAAGGAGCCCTGTTATGAAAACAATTCGGCATACTCACAATGGACTGTTATGGTTGTTTGTCCTTGTGCTTTCACTTTGCCTGTGTTTTGGCGCGATTGCAGAGTCTGGAACCATCTTCCCCTGGCTCACCTATACCTTGGACGTAGCGCTTGTTACTGCCGACCCTGAGGTAGTGGACTTCAAGGACGCTCCAAGCGACGGCGCAATGGTCATGGTCAAATTGGTTTCGGACTATGGAACTATCCAAACAGATGATATCAAGGAACATAGCGAGGCAATCACACTACGGGATAAAGATGGCAACGAATATCAACCCTATTCCTATCGCTTTCGCAGCGTCGATTTTGATAGCGCCACCGGCTTGTTTAGCACCAAGCCCGAACAGGACGGCTTTGAACTTTTATTCTTCCTCGATGGCAAGGATGAAAGCGTAGTCACGGGCGCAGTGCTGGTCGTTCCCACCGATGTGGTGGACGAGAACATCATCGTTGCACTAGACAAGGCGCCGCACAAAGCCACAAAAGGGGATGTGGCAGCAGAAAATGCAGAGGTCGGAGAGCCTGCCGTTGCTTCCTTTGTGCTTAGCGGAATCCGTTACACGATTTCCACCTTGGAGGACGCACCTGCTTACCAGCTTCCCAACTACATGGATGGCAAGGAGGGGCATGTAGTAGCGTTCTCCTACCCAGGAAGTGGCGCGGAAGCCGAGGACGCGAACATGCAGCTTTACTCAGGGGCTCACCTGCGCCAACCCAACGGAGATTTGGTCCCGGCCTATAGCAATAGCGACAATATCGGCAATCCCTATGAGTTGTACTTTGGCCTTTCGGATGATGTTATGTTGGCTGATTGCGTTTTCACCATTCTAGGCGACACGGGGGAAGTCGAAATTCCGCTGTACATTCTGACGGACGGGGCGGCGCAGAGCGCGGAAAGCCAAACGACCGTCAAGGCCGAAGCCGCAACGCCGGAACCGACCGAGGCGGCGACCCCAGAACCGATAGCCGAGCGCGCTCCCAACACGTTCACCCTGACCATTGAGAGCGCTACGTATGAGTTGTCGCTGGACAGCGTCGAGTATGACAGTGAAGAGAAGCAGATGGGCGTGGACGTCATTTTCTACGACCATGAGCTATTGGAGTTTGTTGTAAACAAGCAACTGGTCATGCCATTCGGGTGTGGCATCATCAGCACGAAGGACGGCTTCCTGTACACCGAGGGTATCACGGCCACAATGGCCACGCCTATGCACCTGATTTTCTACTTCAATACGAAAAACGTGCCGGATCTGGTTTGCTTCGGTAAGCTGGATGAAAATAACCACGAGGCTTCCGAAGATTTTGCTTTGGTGGATCCGGCGACAAAGGAGTTTGTCACCACATTCCCCCTGACGACGCTCTCAAACAATGAGAAAGATCCCGAGGAACTGCTCAATACCATTACCGCAGAAAATAGTGAACCCTCCACAACGGTCGCGCCAACCTTCACGCCCGTCCCGTCGGTAGCGCTTAGTGATACCGCCAGCGACACGGAGCGGATGATCGTGGACGTGTTGACCCGCTGCGCGCAGGGTGTGAAAGATGAATGGCAACTGGCCATCTACCACGCCGGTGTGAAGGACGTGCAGGCGGATCCGGCTGCGGAAGGCGTCTACACTTTCCTGCTGCGCTCCTTCGATCCAGGGCTGAAAGAGCTTGGCAAGTATCAGGACGACAACCAGACAGGGTACCTGACTCGGCTACTGGATAACACGAAGGTCTACAATCTGGCGGTATCCCTGACTCTGAACGACGGTACGTTCACGGACAAGAGCGTCAAGGCGCTGCAAAGCGCTGTGAAAAAGGCCGCTGCCGGATCCATGAATGCCTTCAAGGACAAAGGGGTACTCAAGGCTTTAACCGACGAGCTGGTTTTTAACAACTTCCCAAGCGGCATCAAGAAAGTCGACGATCTGTACGCGGTTACTACGGAATACGCCGACTGGTTAATCAATCACAACAGCACGCTGTCCAGCCTGAATGCACTGCAGTGGGTGCCGTTCTTCTACGGTCAAACCCAGCAGGCGCTGGATGTGACCGGCGGCCCGTTTGCGCTGAAGCTTAAATGCACCGGCGTGGATATGGCGGTGCTGTTGGAAAACGCCCGTGCCGACGCGCTAAATGCTCTGATGTTCATGAATTACGATCGCCGGTGGGATGACAACCACGTAGAAACCGAGTTCAGATGGGCACTGGCTGATAACGTCATCACCATGAAGAAAAAGGGCGAGGAAACCGTCACCATTACACTGAACGTGGATGGTTCCCCGTTATATGACAGCGCCTACCAGAACATGCTCAACGCCTATGCTTATGACGACGTACTGGACAATCTGAAATCCGATACCGAGAACCTGCCCGACGAAGCCGCGCTGGCTTTCCCGAAAGCGGGATGGATGAGTGGCTCCACGCGCGGTACGCAGGTGAGGATCAAGGCACCCAAGGACTCCGCCGCCTACTACGTGCAGCTTCGCAACTACAATACTGACGAAATCACCGTGGCAGGCTTCGTCCAGCCGGGTTCCACCTGCACCCTGCGCTTGCCCAAGGGAGATTACTACTTTGTAATGGCCAGCGGCTCTGTATGGTACGGCGAGGAGAAGCTGTTTGGCGACAATACCGATTTTTCGAAAACCGGACTGTTCGAGGTAATGGGCAGCAACTATTACCACACCGTAACACTGAAAGTTACGGAGAACGGTAACATGCCCATCTATGGGGCGGACGAGGATGATCTTCAATGACGTCCCTTACCCTGACCGACCCTTATCGGCATAATCCATCTTGCCCAGAAAAGGTGTCTGTCGATCACTGCGACCAGCGAACCTAAACCGGAGGCGCACGAGATATGAAGAAAATGGTATCGGTTCTTATTACCTTGATTCTGCTTCTTGGCGCTATGCCCACACCGGCTCTGGCTGATACCGAGAGCGTAACGGAGGTGGAGGCGGTCACGTCGCTGCCCATGTTGGAAGGGGTTAGGGATGTTGCGATTCTTTTCCACAACCAAAAGACCAGTTTCCCCGCCTACCCGAGAACCAATATTTGCCTGAATGAACTAGGCGCGATGTACCCTGATGCAGAAACGCTATCGCTTCACTTCAGCTCAAATTTCGGCTATTATGTTTATGCCTATATTGGGCTTACGCTACCTGAGCACCTGCGCGAGCTGACGATCACCTGTGACGACCAGCCGACCATACCGCAGCAGGAAGCGCTCGCATATCTGTTGTTAGCCGCAAAACAGCAACTGCCAGGCCTGCTTGTCAACAGTCAGCCCCTATCCAAAATCGACCCTTTGGCGGGGCTTAGCAAGGAAGACGCGAAAAAGGCTGCCATGGCCGCAACAGATGTTTTTCTGACGTTCCTAGTGAAGCGGCTACAGGCAGACCGGATACCTGCTGGGCAGGGCGAGCCGAAAGCGGAGGGGAAATTGCTGATCTATATCTACCAGGAAGGGCAGCGTTACGAGACCTCCGCCGAACGTGCCACCCCGACAGAAGATTTTTACGGCTTCCCTGCCGCGAACCTGGCACAAACGGTTGAAGAATGCGATAGGGTCGCCATCGTCTATCCGATTTATATCGAACAGGGGCAATACACAGACTATACAAAGGCATACGGAACCAAGACGATGCTTGCGCTGATCGACGTCCATGGCGATACGATGTACGATCCGATCGAAACCGCTTATACAGAGCCAAAGCAGGTCAAAGAAGGATTCGAAAGTGGATATGGCGATTTTCTGCCCGAGGAAGCAATTGCTTATCTAGCTGCACTGCTACCCTGACCAAAGCAACTTTTCAACTCAAACTCTGAGTAACAACGATGTTGACAACAGCTATATTTGACGGTAGCAATGCCATAAAAGTGTTGATGGCCAAATAGAAATAAGTGGGCATTATATGACAGTTTCCAGTCGCGTGTGTTATATTGTAACCATGCCGCATTGTCACTGTAGGCCCCCAACAAGCATAGGGCCTAAACACAAAAGAGGCTTCCAAACGATTCCTTTGAGGTTAAACTATTTGCCCAAGAGGTGTGCATCTCATCATTCCATGGTAGATTAGCCAGTTCCGAAAATGAGACTTGAACCGTTAGCAACTGTCGATTGTTGTCTGCATATATGTGGTACTTTCCCCCTCAAAGGACGAGTATCATCATCATCTGCTTCTTTCCCCCTTCCATAGCACGTTTCTGGTTTAATTCATTCTCACATCATATAAGTTATTTTAACACCTGAAAGGAGCAACAGGAGGAGCAATGTCGATGAATTAAACCGAATCCCAACGTTGCTCACCGAATAACAAACCCTTATATGACGGGCGTTAGCGGTGTTACCGTGGCTATACAAACCTCATTTACCGAACTGGCAGTTTTGTTACTATTTCAAAGCATGTTTGATGCTCCGGCTCGGAAAATAATAGATCCTAAAACGTTGAATCCTTTTGCTTTCGGATTCCACGATTTCAGCAACTTCCATACTCGGATTTTTCTGGTTGATACGGTTTGCCTCCGCATTTGACATAGCACCGCATCTTGAAGACGGAAATTCGAGACTTTTATAGCTTGCTTCAGCGGTAGTTGAACATCGAAGCATGCATTTGACCACCATGATGGTGAAAATAACCCCTCGTAATGAAAATAGAACACAATCATGAAAACAATAACCAACCACCGGCGAAGCCGGTGGTTTTTCATGTACAGGCGTAGCCCTAGACTGCCAGCCACGCCTCACGTGACGTTGGTACAGCCTGACATTTGCATGGGGTTTGTTACTTGCAACCCGTTAACGGGTTATCATAGTCATTTGCTCCCCTGCTTGATCCTCTTTTAACTGATTCTGTATATATGCGGCCACTTTCTTTGCATCCTTCCCTGCCGTGTCTATATAATAGCCTCGACACCAAAATTCTCGATTCCTATACTTGAATTGCAATGCCGGAAATTGCTCATACAGCATCAAGCTACTTTTACCTTTT
>Ga0302273_1000565_pt1 | contig 16342 bp, 10 predicted proteins | sample III_Bog_N1_3_FD_198774 | JGI IMG/M metagenome (GOLD analysis project Ga0302273, IMG submission 198774) | Peat permafrost microbial communities from Stordalen Mire near Abisko, Sweden - III_Bog_N1_3 | ecosystem: Environmental > Terrestrial > Soil > Wetlands > Peat | place: Sweden: Abisko... | reverse complement strand
ATCGGCGTACCATTTGGGAGTAGTACGCTCCCTCTTTCTTTATATTCATATAGCTCGATTTTTTTGTCGAGCACAAAAGTATATCTTTTAAATAGCATATCCTATACGGTGAAAATTGACTGCTTACTGACATTTGTACCATTTTTCTGAACACACCGTTGAAATGGGGCACAACTTTTCCAGACTATGACAAATTACAAATTAGAAGATTCTATTTACATCCTCGGAATTTTCACAATAAATTGTACGCCATCTTTATCATTATATAATTCGATATTAGGCTGATTCCTAATTGCTCGGATTATGCCAGAGCCCAATCCTCTATAATTAAGGATTTTAGTACTAAACGATGAGATCAAATTGTTTCTTACAACAGCATTGCCCATCTTTATACTTTCAATTGTTAAACTGTTTGGTAAAACACCCGGACTTATTATTTCGATTCTATTATCAAAAATCAACAACCTTATAGGAGCATTTTTGGTATAGTCTCTATGAGTCAAGCTATTTTGAATTATTTCCTCAAAAGCAATTTTTGAAATTTCAAGTTCTCCCTCTGTATTAAAATTTTGCCCATTCTGCACATGCTTTAAATTACGCTCCAAAAAAGATAAAGCACTAACATACATAGATGGTATAGTCCCTTTTATGTCTTCACTATCCTTGTAATCAATGCCTGCAATATCGTTTCCTACAAATGATACAGCTTTAATACAGAAAGCAGGACGATACTTTTGAGGGTCATTCGAAAAAAACAATAGTCCTGCAAGTGTAAGTCTATTATCTGTAATAATACTCAAATTTTTATATGTAGTTTCATTTATATCAACATCGTCACTTTCACTTATTTTCTTAACATAATCTACTACTTTGTCTTTGTTTATATCAGATAAATTAGTGTTAGGTACAATCATCTCGTCAACATATAAGAGGCCACTTTCTTGGAAGAGCCTTATCTGTTCACCATTGTCAACCACTCTACGTTTGTCAGCTCCTTGTTTTATAAATATTTCACCTTTAGTAGTCTTATAAGGCTTTTGCGTACCTTCATTAATGTGAACAACAAGGACATTGCAAACGATTCCATTTTTTTGTATTTTTACTACTTCTGTAGTTATATATATAACAGGTTTAACTTTCTCATTGGCAGCATTAGATAATGTAGACTCATATTTCTGCAAAGAGTCATAGTCTAGTCCTTTTACATCACCGGATTTATCATCAACTCCAATAATAATAATACCACCTTTGCTATTTGACATAGCTATCATCTCCTCTTCAATAGGAGATTTCTCAGGAAGAGCTTCTTTAAATTGTACAGTAGAAGTCTCTCCTCCTTCTATAATTTCGATCAATTCTAATGCATCCATTATCTTTTTATACTCCAAATATTATAAATATCTTTTCTTAATTTAAAAGCCTCCCTGCCACCTTCCATGATATCGACGATAGCTTTTTGTGATTCAGGCGTATCAATAGTACCGGTGTTAACTGTTATCTTGGATGATTCGAAACTACAATCAAAAACTCGCTCACTATCTCCCAAAACAGGAATATTGGCATTATGAGTCGCAAATATAAACTGCATTTCTCCTTTTAAACTAACTAATTTCTTTATTATTTCATTATAAATAGTTTGATTATCAAGATCATCCTCAGGTTGATCTATGATAAGGATATTATTACCTTTTTGTGTCAACAAGAATAGAATAAGGGCTGATGCTCTCTGCCCTAGTGAATGTTGATCCAGAGATTTACCTTTATAATTAAAAACGACATCATCAGGAACCTTATATGTAATAAGTTCATCCATTCTCTCATGAAATCGCTGTATAAAAACACCTACTGTATTTACTCCTAATACATTACTAAGATTACTTTCGTCACGGTATATTTCAATAAAGTCTTGGTATTTATCAACAATATCACGATAGACATTATTTCTAATTGATGTACCACGAAAAACATCTTTCAATTTATTATAGAAGTCATCTCTTTTCGACTTATAAGTTACATTAATACTAATATCATCTTTACGCTCATTTATTTTTTCAGCTTCTTTCTGCATCAATAAAAATCTTTCCTGCCAAAGATTATTCAATTCAGTTATCTTATTTAACAAGGCATTTTTTCTTTCATTATGCTTAGCCTTCATCGCTTCTATTTGTTCTAGCTTCAGCTTGTTATAATTGAGTTTTTTGCGCAAATCGAGAAACAGATCTGGATTAATTGTGTCCGAATTTATTTGTCTCTTTATCTTTGCGAATTCTTCTGCAAAAGACTTTTTTTTCTCATCAACCTTAAAAATCAATTTAGTTAATTCATTTTTAATAACATCAACATTGCTTATGATAGAATCTAATTTATTATCTTCTTCTATTAACCTTAAACGTAAATCATCAGCCTTATCAAAAAATTCTTTATTTTGCTCAGAGCCGGATATTTTTGATTTAAACCACCCTCTATTTTGTCTTGTAATATTTAATGAGTTATTATAATTTATTAAATTGTTCTTAAACAAATCGAGAATCTGTCTATCAGAATCAAACTCCGCCTGTTTTTTCAGTTTGTCTTCAATTCCCTGTTCTTTAAAAAGGTCAAGTTTTATCTTGATATCTTTTATATCATCAATGGTTTCCTTCATTAAGGAATCAACATTTTCAGTCTTCTTTATATCTAACAAAATATTTTGGACTTCCATCTCCTTTGAATAGATATTTTTATCTATATCATTCAATTTAGCTCCCAAGAAACGTTCCAATAAATCAGATTGAAAATCTTGATTTTTATTAGAAAGATCCTTCTGACCAAAATATATAGGGTCAGCCATAACAGCAGATACAGAACAGTCAAGCAAATTGCCTTTTTCATCATATATATTTGCCTGTTGTCGAAAAGTCTTTTCTATTCTAAAAACTTTCTCCTGCACACCTACAACTTCAACAGTTACAGTACCACCACTGCCAAGTATATATTCTAATAAATCCCCTTTATACTGATTATCAGATGAAGAACTTGTTAAAGATATCCCTAATGCATATCTTAATATTTCTATTATTGCAGATTTGCCACTGCCTCTAATGCCTATCAAAGAATTTAATTCAGGCGAAAAATTAATAGTTTGCCCATCTAGTTTCCCTCCATTAAATGCAATTGATCTAATATATTGGTTCTTAATATCTACTTTTTTGCATGACACCCTATTACCATGATCAACAAGAGCAAATCTCAGAGCCTTAAAGTTAAAATGCCCTAACTTTACATATGTACATATCTCATTTTCATTCTTCGTAGAAAACTTTCCAACTTCATCAATCGATTTGCAATCAGAACCTTCTAATAACGCGGGTAATTCTTTTTTTGTCACGCTGTTATAATTCTTCTGTAAATCCAGATTACGAGATTTTTGGAACCCTAATACAAATTTATCAAACAGTTCATTCTCTGCTATTTGTTTTATGCTGCCACCTTTCAATCCTTTTAAAAAACCATTATCAGCATCAACATGAGCAAATATGATTAAAGAATCTCTACCTTGAGCTCTATGTTCAGACATCTTTTTCAAAAGTTCTGAAATATTATATTTACATCTCTGATCTGCATTTTCTCTATTATAGACTTCCTCGAATGCAGTAGAAAGAAAATTGTTTATGTAGTCAGTTGGCTCTTTTATCCATGTCTCAGGATCGAAAACGATTAACGTATGTATCCCGTTAGAACCATCATATATAGAAAGTTCTACTCCAGGTAATATCCATATATTCTGTTTTTTAGCAACATCTCTTAGTTGTTTATACTCCTCTTTGATAAATTTATTATGATTTGTAATAACGCCCAAATTCACTTCTTTTGCAACAAGAGCATTTATATAATCAGAACAAAAATCATTTCCACAATAGTAAAACTGCTTATCAGATTTTGTGTGAAGATGGAAATCGGCTTTAAACCAAGTTGAGCCATTTATAAATAGATTTTCTCTTGCCATAATCTCATATTTTTTTAACATTATTACTTATACCAAGCAATAAAAGTTTTGCAAAAATACGAAAAAATACGATATGTTGCTCCATGTTTTCAAAATAATTCTAATAAATAAAGAAGATGTGCCTTTTTTGACACATCCTCCTACAGTATAACGATAAGACAGCTCTTATCTTACAGCCACCTCCTCCTACGAAGAGAATGAGCTGCCTGTTATCACACCGAGCACCGCTGTTGCGATCGTAATCACAATCTTCAGGATCGTGCTCCAGGTGGAGTTTGGAATCTTACTTATCATTTGTTCCTCCATCAGATGCAACAAGTCAACATCCAAAGGTGAAAAAGTAAAGAGCCGCAGGTTACTCTTCTTCACCTGTGGCTCCATCTCTTCATCTATATCCGATTAAGGATTAATCGTCTTCTCTGCTACAACAGCGTTCTTAGGAGCTTCTGTTACCGTTGCACCCTCAAGGAATTTCTTGCTGCGGGTGCCGTTGCCGTCGGTAGAACTCTCCGGTTGGAAGTTCACACGAAGACCTTTCACGTTCTTCGCCACTGAGTAGTCTTTCACAGTTGCACACCCTGTGCCTTTGATTCCGATCTTGAAGCTGCCGAAGCCGTTGAGCTTCACACGAGCCGACTGCTGAAGCTGGTCGGTCATGGTCTCCACAAGCTCTGAGAGCACTGCGAGGATATCACTCTTCTTCACCGTACAGTTACGTTGCATGATTTCAGCCAGACCGTTTGTGTCGATCACGTTCATCACCACTGAGCGGCCGAACCACTTCCCTTTTGTTGTACTTGTCAAACGCTTATCCTGAGATAATTTGTAAAATATTGGCATGTTACATCATTTTAAATTGTTAAACACTCACGGATTACTCGCTACGCCCACTCACGGTTTCGGTCGTACGCCCGGCTTCGCCGAGGCTTCGCTTTGTCCATGGCTCAGGACTTTCCTGAACACGGATGCAAAGGTACGGCTATATTTCATACGAACCAAGAGATTCGCATGGAGCAGTAATCCAAATTGAGTGTGAGGCAATTCTATTGAAAATTGCTCAATAGACTATATAACAAGTGAATAGTTGGTGCTTCGACCACCCTCTTCATTCTTGACCAGAATACCTTTTGCCACTAAATCCTTTAGATCATTTAGGGCTGTATCATTAGAACACTTGGCGATTTTAGCCCACTTACCGGATGTAAGCTTTCCAAAGAAATCACCAAATAACATATTGATGATTTTACGTTGCCGTTCATTAAATTGAACGTCTTTGTTTCGCTCCCAGAATTTATTTTTTTCGAGAACAGACGAGAGGGTTGATTCTGTAGAGGCCAGAGCTTTCTCAAAACATCTCAAAAACCACAATAGCCACTCTGTGATATCGCCATCACCCCTTTGAGTGCGTTCAAGAATTTCGTAATACTCTTTCTGCATCAGTTTTATTTCAGTAGACATACTGTAAAAACGACGACTGCAATTTTCCGAACGGGCCAATAGCATATCAGTTATGGCCCTGGTTATTCTTCCATTACCATCGTCAAACGGGTGGATAGAAACAAACCAAAGATGGGCTATCGCTGCTTTAATGACAGCATCAAGTTCAGTCTTTTCATTAAACCACTTCATAAAAACAGCCATTTCTTCTGCCAATCGTTCTGGTTTTGGAGCTTGATAATGCACTCGTTCTTTACCCATAGCTCCTGAAAGTACTTGCATCTCACCCGTTCTATATTTACCAACTTCTATTTCATATAAGCCACTTCTTCCTGTTGGAAAAAGAACATGATGCCAACCGAACAGCCTTTCATCCGATAATGACATCTGATAATTCTGTGTGGCATCAAGAAGCATTTCAACAACTCCTTCAACATAACCAGAAGAAGGAACCAGCCCCTCTGAGTTAATACCCAAACGACGTGCAATTGATGAACGCACCTCAGAAATATCCAAGTTTTCACCCTCTATCTCCGAAGAGCGTACAAGTTCTAATGACATGGTTGTTAACATAGCATCATCTTGAAAGTCAATTCCAAGAGAGATCATGCGACCATGCATGATACCTTGTTTAGTTATAACCTCTCCAAGAAGATTTAATATCTTTTCTTTGTCGTATTGAAAATTCCACCAATTTTCTCTTTCGTGTAAATACATAACTATGTTTTTTGTAAAATTACAACATTTCGGTGAATAAACAATCTATTCCCCCGTTTTTTTTGGCGAATATTTATATTTATTGCCAAATTTTATTTTTACTTCTTTGAAAATAGACTTTCTACGGTCAATTGTGTAACTGTGTCCAGAGTTAGGAATAGCGATAACTCTGGGGAAAGTTTACGAAAAAAGTATTAACTTTAAAGCCAATTAAAACATTTGCAACATGATAGAATGAATCACAACAATCTTTCTTAAATAAGCGGCTACTAGATAATCCGGTCGTTGGTTATCCTTTTAAGAATAACAAAAAGTCATGTTTTCTGGGTGGGAAACATGACTATTTTATATATTAGGAGACACTAGTGTCCCATGTTATTTGCAACATTTTCTTTTACTGATAACACTTATTATGGTGCTGGTAATTATTGAAATTGTTGCCAACAAATCTAAAACGTTTTTCGCTTTGTCTAAAGTCTTTCCCATTTTATTTATTTTTATTAAATTCGTTGGTAGAATTAAATCAGCGCATATTTTACGCTACCAATGTTCCTTTTATTGATTTTGTTAATATATTGAAGAATAGTTAGTGCGCTGATTATACTAACGATTCTATTGAAAAGTATATTTGTCAGATTGAGTTGATATGAAATCTCTATTTTGATATTTGCCGAATATTGAATAGAAGTTGTGCATACGATGATTACACGTCATCGCAAAGATAATAAAAGAAATTCAATATTGTCTTATTTTTAAGAAAAAATATAATATTTCATTTCTATCACAGTTACCCTCTCCCTTTCACTCTCCCGAATTCCAGATCCTTATACAGATTCTTGCGGCGGTCAGTGCCGTGGATACTCAACAAGCCGTAATACAAAGCAATAAATCTGATCACCCAGATCATGCCCATGGCATCATTTACTTTGGACAGAGCTAAGCTTGCTTAAGCTATGCCATGACGAAGCCTGTATTCATGAGAAGAATTTGCTCAATAGACTATATAACAAGTGAATAGTTGGTGCTTCGACCACCCTCTTCATTCTTGACCAGAATACCTTTTGCCACTAAATCCTTTAGATCATTTAGGGCTGTATCATTAGAACACTTAGCGATTTTAGCCCACTTACCAGATGTAAGCTTTCCAAAGAAATCTCCAAATAACATATTGACGATTTTTCGTTGTCTTTCATTAAATTGAACGTCCTTGTTTCGTTCCCAGAATTTACTTTTTTCGAGAACAGACGAGAGGGTCGATTCTGTAGAGGCCAGAGCTTTCTCAAAACATCTCAAAAACCACAATAGCCACTCTGTGATATCACCGTCACCCCTTTGAGTGCGTTCAAGAATTTCGTAATACTCTTTCTGCATCAGTTTTATTTCAGTAGACATACTGTAAAAACGACGACTGCAATTTTCCGAACGGGCCAATAGCATATCAGTTATGGCCCTGGTTATTCTTCCATTACCATCGTCAAACGGGTGGATAGAAACAAACCAAAGATGGGCTATCGCAGCTTTAATGACGGCATCAAGTTCAGTCTTTTCATTAAACCACTTCATAAAAACAGCCATTTCTTCTGCCAGTCGTTCTGGTTTTGGAGCTTGATAATACACTCGTTCTTTACCCATAGCTCCTGATATTACCTGCATCTCACCGGTTCGATATTTACCAACTTCTATTTCATATAAGCCACTTCTTCCTGTTGGAAAAAGAACATGATGCCAACCGAACAGCCTTTCATCCGATAGTGGCTTCTGATAATTTTGTGTGGCATCAAGAAGCATTTCAACAACTCCTTCGACATAACGGGAAGAAGGAACCAGCCCCGCTGAGTTAATACCCAAATGACGTGCAATTGATGAACGCACCTCAGAGAGATTCAAATTTTCGCCCTCTATCTCCGAAGAGCGTACAAGTTCTAATGACATGGTGGTTAACATAGCTTCATCTTGAAAGTCAAATCCAAGAGAGGACATACGACCAAGCATTAGACCTTGTTTAGATCGAACCTCTCCAAGAAGATTCAAAATCTTCTCATTGTCGTATTGAAATCTCCACCAATTTTTTCTTTCGTGTAAATACATACCTATGTTTTTTGCAAAAATACAACTTTTCGGTGAATAAGCAATCTATTCCCCGTTTTTTTTCGGCGAATAATTATATTAATTGCCGAATTTGATCTTCAAGGCCAAATACCTTGATGTAACTATGGCTGCAATCAGACAAAAAAACTAAAGATAGTAAATTTTTCATTCTATATGATCAATTATAATATTAACCTAGATACACTCTATCTTATTGCAAATTAAATCTAACAGGAAACATGGTTTTCATTTTTAAAGGATGGCCGTACCGGGAAGCGGGGCTCCATTTCTTCATGCGTCTTATTACTCTGACAGCCTCGGCTTCGAATAAAGTCTTGCACTCTTGTTCACTCGCATACTGTCCTCCATCTGCGAGTTTCATACTATGAGGCTTCGAATTCATCTTCACCACACTTTTTACAGCACAAACACTGTCCACCACACCAGTTTCTTCGATAATAAACTGAACGAACACAGTTCCCGTAGCATTATTTTGCTCACAAAGCTTTGGATATTTCAGACACGAAGAGAGGAAATCTATCAATGCGTCATTTCCTCCTTTATAAATAGGAGATGTGGCACCCACAAGGTCGAGTATTTTTTCACGGTTCTGTTTATCGCTCGTTATCTTGCTCCTATCGATATTTTTTAGTGCGTTAGCCAACTTCTCCACATCAGTTGTCGCCATGACCACTTTCCCTGCGGGATCAATCAGATACATTGTCGGTATCCATTTGATACCGTATTGTTTCGAAGTTTCAGTTTCTTTCCATTTTTTCAGTTCACTCACGTGTATAATAAAGTCGTTATTATCGTTCTGCAGGTAATTCTTCCATACCTCCTTGTCTGTATCATACGATACACCGACAAAGACGACAGAATTTATATCATAAGAATCTGAAAGTAGATCTATTCTAGGTTTTATTTTACGGCAATCGCCACACCATGAAGCCCAGAAGTCAATCACTACATAACGCCCTCTCTGGCTGCTGAGTTTGAAACTTTGTCCAGTTGGAGTCATGAGTGTAAAGTCGGGAGCTTCTGTCCCTGGCGCGAGAAAGCTCTTGGAATAAAGAGAGTCAGCATCCTGAGCAGAGATACTGAGAACCATTTGCGACAGAAGTAAAAATAAGATGAATGTTCTTTTTTTCATATTGTTTCTATTTAATTGACAACAAAAGTACATTTATTTATTGAAATAAACAAACATCTACCAACTTTTGTAGTTTTTTTATACCCCTTCACCCTCACGAATTCCAGATCCTTATACAGATCCTTGCGGCGGTCAGTAAGGTTTCATGAAAATAAATGCAATAATCTCATGAAATAGGTGATAAACATTACAAACGCATTAAAACTATGCGTCTCAAACAAATGTCTTAATCCGACAAAAGCCAAACAGAGTAATTAATTTTGCCCAAACAGGTATTTTTGATTAATTCTGGGTCATGCGATAAAATCGGTGGATAGAGCGTAGCGATTATTCATGGACTTTTACTGATGGGTCGAAAAGTTTCTACGATGGTATATCGCCTACGGATGGTTTCTCATATCCGCATCTTACATATTCCGTCTTCTTAAAAGAAATGATTACAATGACAGGTAATTCTTCTACACACACAAAAAAACTTTTCTAGATACATAGAGAGGTTTAAAACCATCTAACAGGTTAAATAACGAGAAATATTCTCATAAATATGACTTATTGTGGTTTTTTCTGCATATCTTTGTACCAATAAAATATATAGAAACCATGTTAGTAAACTTCACATTTCAGAACTTTCGCTCGTTTAGAGATGAAAAGACACTTAGTATGGAAGCTGGTTCAATCAAAGAATTGAAAGAATCTGTAATCCAAAAGGATTCATATCATTTGTTGCCAACTGCGGTGATGTACGGGGCGAATTCTAGCGGAAAGAGTAATGTACTGATGGCATTGATGACAATGAGAAGTGTTCTACTGGGTAGTGTAAAACTGAATCCAAAAGATGAGCTTAATTTCCAACCATTCAAACTGGATTTGGTTTCAGCCAACAGACCCACCTCTTTTGAAATTCAGTTCTTGCAGGATGATGTTAAATATCGATATGGATTTGATCATGATAAGACCCATATTAGCAAGGAATGGTTGTATGAGAAGTGTGCTGGGCAACGTGAATTCAACCTGTTCCTCAGAGTGGACGATGAGTTTGAAGTCTCAAAGAGCCGCTTCCCTGAAGGATCGGGTAAAGAGAATTCAACACCTTCCAACCGATTATTTGTATCCTTGGTTGCCCAACTTAATGGTGCAAAATCAATGCGAATTCTAGACTGGTTCAATAATTGCAATTACCTTTCAGGTATGGATAGTCAAGGATATGAAGGCTTTACTTTAAAGATGTTTAGTGACCATTTAGAGGGCTGTAAACAGGCTTTGGATTTTTTCCATCATGCCCAACTCGGATTTAATGAATTACTGGTTACAGAAAAGCCTTTCTCTGATGATTTATTGTCAGGCAAAATGCAAATTCCGGATACTTTGAGATTAAAGCTGATGGAAGAATTGAAAGGTAAAAAAATGGTGGAAACCAAGACCACACATAATATCTATGATGAAAATGGTGAAGTGAATGGTGATGCTGCTTTCGATAAGGATGATATGGAATCGGAAGGAACCAAGAAAATAATTGAGATGTCCGGTCCAATTTTCGACACCCTTAAATTTGGGAAGCTATTGATTATTGACGAACTTGATGCCAAGTTGCATCCCATTCTTACACGTAGCATTTTACAGCTGTTTATGGATCCCCAGACTAATAGTCATGGGGCTCAATTGATTTTTGCTACTCATGACACCAACTTGCTTAATTTATTATATTTGCGTCGTGATCAGATTTGGTTTACCGAGAAAGATAAAACAGAATCGTCCGATCTTTATTCTTTGGTTGAGTTCAAAGATGAGAGTGGAACGAAGATTCGTAATGACCGAAGCGTGCAGAAAGATTATATCAATGGACGTTATGGAGCCATTCCATTCTTAAACTAAAGGATTCTTACTATGGGATTATTGCCAAAACATAAGATAGAGGAACTTAAACGTGAAAAACGTGAGGCAAAGGCAGCCAAGAAGCGCAAAGAGAACACTCGTTCTAAAATTGTACGTTTCTTAATAGTCTGTGAGGGTGAGCGAACTGAACCTAATTACTTTCAAGCCTTAGTAAAAGACCTATATTCGGAAGTTAGGGATGAAAAGATCGTTGGTGAGGGAAAATCTACTTGTGCTCTTGTTAGACGAACCCTTCAGATTAAAGAAGAGTTAGAACGGAAACGCCAGCTTCCATTTGACCGCATTTGGGTGGTGTTTGATAAGGACGACTTCAAGGACTTTAACGAAGCAATAAAACTGGCAGAAACCCATTCCTTCAACTGTGCATGGACAAATGAAGCTTTTGAGCTTTGGTATTTCTTACATTTTCAATATCTGGATACAGGCATTAGCCGTCACGATTACATTGTAAAATTGCAAAACGAGATACGGAAGCATCCCGAATTTGAAGATTACAAATATAAGAAGAACGATGTCTCTGTGTATAAAATATTAAATACACAGGGAAGCGAAGATTTTGCCAAACAATGTGCAGCCCGCTTACGTTCATTATTTCAAGGTGATAATGATTATAAAGAACACAAGCCCTGCACAATGGTGGATTTATTGGTCGATGAGCTAGAGAATTCCATCAAACTAATAAAATAACAATCCACGATGATCTTATACGATAAACCCTAGTTCTATTCCCTTTTTATGATCTTCTTCTGCCGATTCGTTTAAACCTAAATTAGATTTTACAGTTCCTCTATTATAATAGGCTTCAGCAAAATTCGGATCTAAACCTATCGCCTTATCAAAATCTTCAATGGCTGATTCATTTTGGCCTAATTCCGATTTTATAATAGCTCGGTTGTAATATGCTCCTGCGTCTTTCGGATTCAATTCAATAGCCTTGTTGTAATCTTCTATGGCTGATTCATTTTGACCTAATTCGGATTTCATGTAAGCTCGGTTGTAGTATGCTCCTGCGTATTCCGGATTCAATTCAATAGCCTTATCATAATCTTCAATGGATGATTCACTTTGACCTAATTCGGATTTCGTGTAAGCTCGGTTGTAGTATGCTCCTGCGTCTTCCGGATCCAATTTAATAGCCGTATTGTAATCTTCAATGGCTGATTCATTTTGACCTAATTCGGATTTAGTGGCAGCTCGGTTGTAGTATCCTCCTGCGTCTTCCGGATTTAATTCAATGGCCTTATTGTAATCTTCTATGGCTGATTCATTTTGACCTAATTCGGATTTTATAATAGCTCGGTTATAGTATGCTTTTGCGTATTCCGGATTCAAATCAATAGCCTTGTTGTAATCTTCAATGGCCTGTTCTTTTTGACCTAATTCGGATTTCGTGTTAGCTCGGTTGTAGTATGCTTCCGCATCTTCCGGATTCAATTTAATAGCTATATTATAATCTTCAATGGCTGATTCATTTTGACCTAAAAGTGACAGATCATACGCTCTATTGTTATATGCATCTGCGTCTTCCGGATTCAATTTAATAACCATATTATAATCTTCAACGGCCTGTTCATTTTGGCCTAATTCGGATTTCGTATTAGCTCTATTGAAGTATGCTTCTGCGTCTTCTGGATTCAATTTAATAACCATATTGTAATCTTCAATGGCTGATTCATTTTGACCTAACTCGATTTTTATAGTAGCTCTGTTGTTATATGCTTTTGTGAATTTCGGATTCAATTCAATGGCCTTGTTGTAATCTTCAACGGCCTGCTCCTTTTGACTTAATTCGGATCTCGTTTTAGCTCTATTGAAGTATGTTTCTGCATCTTCCGAATTCAATTTAATGGCCATATTGTAATCTTCAATGGCTGATTCATATTGACCTAATTTGGATTTCGTATTAGCTCTGTTGTTGTATGCTTCATCAAGATCTGGATTTAATTCAATAGCCTTGTTGTATAGTTGTATTTGTTGATCAAAATCAGAAGATTTCAAGGCCTCGTTAAAATACTGTATTGCTTGCATTTCCTTTATTATTTTTTGCGAATCTTGTTTAGATGTATCTATTGTTTCTTTCATTTGTTGTACCTCAGTTTGTATTATTCCTTAATTCCGCAGCGTTATTATTAATAAAAAGCGCAAGTGCCTGATAAACAAAAGTCTACAAACACTTGGCTATGTCAGAAAAATCACCTACCTTAGTGCTACGAAACCCTAATATACAAAATCGTTCTGACATGGCAAAAGTAGCAATAAAATCTGAAAACATCACCTCTTTTGGTGGAATATTTCATGTAATGGACATTTTTTCTCGTCTCGGACTGGAAAAACTAATAGATTCTAGCCTCGGCACAAGAGGATTGAATGGTAAGGCTTACCCGTATAGCGACATCATTTCGACTGTGTTTTACAGCTATTTGTGCGGTAGCAATTGCCTTGAAGACATCAATACTCTGTTGCCTCAGTTTTCCAAACGCCCAAATACCGATATCCCTAGCGCTGACACTGTGGGGCGTGGATTGAAAGAATTGGCTATAAAGAATGAAATTTGCAAATGCGAGCAATCTGGAGCTACATACAAATTCAATACAGCAGAAAAGCTTAACAGCCTTCTTCTTGAAATGATTAAGAAACTGGGATTGATAAAAGTTGGGAATAGCATCGACCTTGATTTTGACCATCAGTTCATTCCTGCCCACAAGTATGATTCCAAATACTCATACAAGGGGGATTATGGCTATTTTCCCGGATGGGCAACAGTAGGTGGAATCTTTGTTGGAGGCGAGAACCGCGATGGCAATACCAACGTAAAGTTCCATCAGGCAGACACACTCCGAAGAATCATGTCACGTTTGGTTGAAATACTCGGAGTTACCATCAACAGATTCCGTGCAGACTGCGGATCGTACTCTAAAGAAATCATTCAAACCGTTGAGGAATACTGTGAGCTGTTCTATATTCGTGCGAGCAACTGCAGCGACAGATATGAAGATTTCCGCAATCATGAGTCCTGGGCAAACGCAGAGATTGGAAATGAAAGGTGCGAGCTCATGTCTATGGTTGCTTCTGATTTCATTGAAGGAAAGAGCTACAGACTTGTCGTTCAACGCACGCCAAAGAAGGATAGCGACGGCACTATTGTAGAAGATATATTTGGAACAGTCTACGTCTATCGTTGTATTATCACCAACGACTGGAAGTCTTCAGAAACAGATATAATCGTATTCTATAACAAGCGTGGTGAAAGTGAAAAGAACTTCGATATCCAAAATAATGATTTCGGATGGGCACACCTTCCTTTCTCTTTTCTTGCTGAGAATACTGTGTTTATGATTGTCACGGCTATGCTGAAGAACTTCTATCTTTACTTATTGGAAGTATTGTGTGAAAAAATCAAACCATTGAATAAGACAAGTCGGCTGAAACGTTTTATGCTCCACTTTGTATGTGTTCCTGCAAAGTGGATAAAGACGGGCCGGCAGTACGTATTGAACATTTATACTATGAAGAAATACTACTCAGACATATTTTTAGAGTAGTATTGAAATTTTGAGGGTTTTATATTGTTCCCATTCATTTGGGTGGGGGATTCTGTACTTGATAATGAACGATTAAGGATGAGGTGGTGTCAAAAAATCGATTTGTCGCTTAAAACAGGCTAAAATAAATTCTCAACATTGATTTGAACTATGCAAGTAAACTGTCTGCGGAATTAAGGACATCTTCAAAGAACCATCTTCTAAAAAGGAAAAAGAAAAGGCTCTTGTTTATATCTTGAAAACTGACACATTATCAGAAGAAGAAAAGATAAAATATCTATCAGGACAAAAAAGAACCATCTCTCAAGCACAGCTTACAGAGGAAAAGGACAAGACTTTAGCTATTCAACTTTACTTAATTACTCCATCATGGGAAGAAGTATTTGATTATATGATGCTGATGGGAAATACAGTAACGAACGATTTGTCATCATACATCAGCCATTACAAAGAGGAACTCGTAAAATTGGGAATGGTAGAAGAAGATAAAGAACGTGAGTTACTTACAAAATTGATAAGAACAAATGTACTATCTCTCGACACTTACCAATACATCCTTCAGAAGTTTACGCGATGGGGAATTGCTGGAACAGATTTGTCCGAATTAGAACCAAAGCGAATGGCCCTACTCATTTCTTACAATATGATAAGATACACTGCTGGAAATACGAAGATGCTACAAACATCTTTTGATGAAGATATTCAATCAAAGTATTTCTTACAGAACAAAGAAGAATTTGTTAAAGACTATACGTCTATCGAGTATTCGGCAGGACTTGCGACAAAATTATTATCCTCTAAGGAACTGAATGATTCTGAAAAATCAGAGATAGTAAAACAATTAACGATTGACTTTTTTGAAGGTTCTCAGGAACTGGCAAATGAGACATTAGCATTATTAACCAGAAAAGAAATAGAATTGGACTTTGACTTGAATCTTGCAATATTGAAGAATGCAACAGACGTAAAAAATAAAATTACGACGATAAGTTACGATATAGCAAAGAATGAAAACCTTACTCAAGAGGACATTTCAAAGCTGCTAAACACATTACCGGAGCCCTATTCTTTCTTAACAGGGGAAGGTAATGATTTTTTAGTTGCCAACAAGTACGGTATAGAATCTTTACTCAAAATCTTAAAAGAGAGACATTACATCTCATCATACAAAGAAGAAAAAGAGAAAGGATTCAAAGTAACTAAAATACAAGAATAAAAAGACGTATATCAAAATTGAAAAATCACGAGCACTAGGTTGTGTAAGTAGAAGGAAAGAAAAGGCTTTGCCTATGTCCTTGTATGGTAAAATATTTATTAGCCTGATTAGGCAACAAGTTGTTGCCCAATAAGGCCTTGCACGGTAACAAAAAGCAAGAGCATGTACTTTCTAAATTCCAACGCTCTTCAATGCCTGATCGAGATCGAGGATGATGTCATCGGGATCTTCGAGTCCCACGCTGAAGCGGATGAAGCCACGGCGGAACTTCTCGGGATATAGGTTGATGCGCTCATCATAGCTCGGCTGGG
>Ga0302273_1000564_pt1 | contig 16366 bp, 12 predicted proteins | sample III_Bog_N1_3_FD_198774 | JGI IMG/M metagenome (GOLD analysis project Ga0302273, IMG submission 198774) | Peat permafrost microbial communities from Stordalen Mire near Abisko, Sweden - III_Bog_N1_3 | ecosystem: Environmental > Terrestrial > Soil > Wetlands > Peat | place: Sweden: Abisko... | reverse complement strand
CGGCATTGCGCGAGGTCATTAATTTGCCGGTCAGTTCGTCAAATTTATCCTGAAGATGTTCGGAGTTGCAATTCATTTTTTCTGAATAAAGGTGCAAGATATTCGTTTTCAACAAAACTTCGGGTGTGGTCAGCCTCCTTTTCCTGATTTGAACCAAACCACAGGTGTGGTCGGCCTCCTTTTTCCATTTTGAACCAAACCACAGGTGTGGTCAGCCTCCTTTTTTCGATTTGGACCAAACTTCAATCAAAGTCGCCCTCTTTTTTTCCAGTTGAACCAAACTTCAATCGAAGTTGAGCTCCTTTTTTCCAGTTGACTAAAACTTCGACTGAAGTCGACCTCCTTTTTTCCAGTTGGACCAAACTTCAATCGAAGTTGAGCTCCTTTTTTCCAGTTGAACGAAACTTCAACTGAAGTCAGGTTCCCTTTTTTCAAAATTTCAGGAAATTGAAGTGTTTTTTAAAGCATGTCAGTACACTGAAATAAATGGCAATGCCATCAAAATAACGGGTTTATGACAAAATTCCATTTTTGAAAATTTAACCACAAAGTGGTTAAATGTGAATAGCCCTGGGTAAAACTCAGGGAGTACGGGAAGGATAGGTTTTGCAACCCTGCAAAGGGTTGAATTTGTCCGTTTTTGACATTCAACCCTTTACAGGGTTGTTGTTCAATATCGCTATTTTACCCCGGATTCCATCCGGGGCTATTGACATAAAATCCCTTCAGGATTTCAAAAAACATTTGATAACTGAATAACTAATAATTATCCATTTGTGAATTTTGTCGTATACCCCTTTGACGAACTCAACCAATAAATTCATTGGAACTAATTTCGTAGGTTTATAAAAACAAAATATCATGATTAAAATTGCAAATCAAGAATCAACTAACTGCACCTATCAACTTTCAGATGAACAATTAAATGCTGTTGAAGAAGGGCAACTTCAATTTAAGAATGGTCAAGTTCTAACTGGGGAGCAAGCAGACAAAGACATTGAAGAATGGCTAGACAAAAATACCGATTGATACGATAAACCTAAGTCGTCGTATCAATTGGCCAGCGTTCCCAGCGCCAGCAAACCATAAAACGTATATTCCACATCGGCAGTTTGGTCGTTGTCGCCCGAAAGAAAAGCGCCATCCGAGTAGTTTTGCTGAATAAAATCAAGGCATGAAGGCTTCAGCAAACACAAATCGCTACCAATATAATTAAGTACAAACAAAGCTACGGCAGTCGAAAGCATGTCGGCGTGGTTGAGATGGGCAAAGGCTTTAAATCCGCCCGACTCGCAAGCAAACGATTTCAACAGTTCTTGTTCTTCCGAACAATCCTGATTCATCCTCTTTTTCAGGAATACACAAGCAGCAACTTCCGAACAAGGCGAATGCTGATCAACCGTTGTTCGTTTCAACATACGTTTAGAAGCAAGTTTCAGGAATCCGGTGTAAGGCAGAACAGCATCCAGCGTGAGGAACAACACAAAACTTCGGTATGATAAATTGATGGAATGACGCTCGTTCCAGAACGATTTTCCCAAGGAAAGGATTGCTTTGATTCGCGATGCGCGGCTTATTTTTAGTTCCTTCTGAAGCAACACCAGGCAACATTTTTCAATAAATCCGGGTACTTCGGAAGTTGACTGGCAGGAGATAAATTGGTTTAGCTTCGAAATTGTCCCTTCGACAAGCTCAGGGAACGGCACTCTATCTTCGGTCTCCCGTCTCCGATCTCCGATTTCCTTCGCCGCCGCTTTCAGGACAAGCCCGCCGAACAACGAATAATACAGGTCTGACCGTCCGCCGCGATCCCGAAAACCACCATCGCTGTTCTGCTGACTGGCTATAAATTGAAGCACCTCTTCCCTACCCTGTTCATCAAGCAGATCCAGCGCATTCCGGAGGAAAGCAATCATTTGTTTGTAAAAAGGAATATGGAATGAGGTTAGAGCCATTTATTTGGATTGAAGATCAAGGTTCAATGGAGTTTGGTGTGAATAAATATTTTTAACACCAACTCACCCCACGCACCTTCGGCGCTTGCCCCTCTCTTTTTAAAGAGAGGGGGAAGGCCGCCTGCGGACTTCGGGGTGAGTATAAGTTATATAGAATCCAACCATTTTTATAGTAACCCATCAGCTAGTGAAATTTGAATAACCTTACCATTTTGAAATATCAAAATATCTTTCCCAGCACGGTGTACAAACTCAGTTTCATCTTCAGGCTTTCAAGTTTGTCGAGTTCGCGGTAAGCTTTTAAGGTGAATTCGCGAAGCAACTGTTCAGCCTTCGAGTCGATTTCCTTTTCGTAAATCAGTTCAACAATCTTTGACCGGTCGTTTTCAGCATAGATCCGACGAAGTTTTTCGAGCAACGATTCTTCCGCATTTTCGGCTAAAAGCGAAAGCAGCAGCGGAAAATCAGCTGGCTGGGTATGTTCGTTGGCCTCGCGGAATTCGTCCAGATCGTCCTTGATTTGGTAAGCCATTCCGAAGAAACCAGAGAACGTTTTTAAGATCGCCCGATCGCCTTCAGGAGCGTCGGCAGCAACCGCACCAACCAACAAAGCGACCCGAATGGCAGAACCGGTTTTTCGCTCAAAGATTTCGAGTTGCTGATCGAGCGGAAGAATTGTTTGATGCGAACTTGCCAGCAAATCGGCGCCCTGTCCGAGCGACAAAGCCACGTGCCCACTGGCAACCAGCTGATAGCAGACCGTCAGTTTGACTGGTTCGAGAGGTAGTTTGCCCAGCAATTCGTAGCCTTTTCCAAGCAAAAAATCGCCCGTGTTAATGGCAACGGCAGTACCATTCAGCTTGTGAATGGTTTCGGTTTCGTAACGAAAATCGTCGTTGTCTTCCACATCGTCGTGAATGAGCGAAGCTTTGTGGAAACACTCCACAACGATGGCAAGCGCCGAAAGGATTTCTTCTGAAACATTGGCAGAATAGGCAGAATAGGACAAAGCCGTCAACAAAGGACGAATCCGCTGTCCGCCGTTGAGCATCGATTGTATGGCCATTTGGCTGGTTTGGTCTTTCGCCGGGCAAAAAGCTTTCGTCAAAATATCTTCCGTAAAGATCAATTGTACTTTTGCTTTCAAGGCTGAAACCGACAAAGACCGAAACGGCTCATTTTCCTGAAAAGCAATCAATTCCTCATTCAGCCAAAGACCATCCACATCGGTTTCGGCACAACCTTCGAACAGCAACGGAATACCAATCACCGGAACGGCGACCCGCGAAACCGGTTCGAACGATTTCTGAAGCACCGACATGCAACTGACGCCGATCACCGCGTCAATTTCACCTTCCTGAACCAGGCTGACAGCTACCGAAGTTCCTTCGGCAACCAGCGTAGCATAGCCAAGCGATTCGGCCTTTTGCAGGATGGTGTCGATCTGGCAACTCTGGCATCCGGCACAAATCAATCCAAGCTGATCGATCACAGCGCTGCAATTGCTGTTATTCTTCAGGCATTGGGGCAGAAGTAAAAGGCGACGGTTAAAAGGCGTGGCAGCAACGATGGGCCGCCAGATTTCATTTCCGCAGAGCACCATGGCAAATTCGAGGAAACGACTGTCAGCGCCGGTCCGCCTGATCACCTCTTCAGCCAGTTGACTGATCAGCGAAAAGCTGGCAATAGGTACAATTTCCTTTTCAGAAATCAGTTCGCGGGCCGCTTTCCTCAACAGGTTGCGGATTGACGCTTGCTCAGGTACTTCTAATATGTTTTCCTTAATCTTCATTTTTTTTTAGTTCGAAGTGCCTAGAGTTTGGAGTGCCTAGAGTACTTCGCGCTTCTAATAAATTCATTATTGTAATCTATAAAATCTTAACATTACGCTGGAAGAATCCCCGGCTATTGATATTTCGCCCCAATGGGACTTTTATTAATTTGTGTTACCAACTTTAATGAGCCAACTTTAGGCACTCTAGGCACTCTAAATACTTTAGGCACTCCCAACTTCTTTATCCATACGCTCCCAAGCCAAAAAATGCTCTTCGTTTGGCAAAGCGGTAAATCCAGCTTTTCTCCCGAATCACTTCGCACGAACCATGGCTGCAAGTTACCGGCGCAATTGCCAGGCGTTCTGCTTCGCCTCTTCTTCCTGAAGTGTTCAGCGCTTTGTGTGTTTTAACAAAATCGACCAACCATTGAGGGTCTTCCATAACCACGCACCCATGGGTCTTATTCCTGATTTTATTCCTGAAATCAGTTAAGAAAGCAGACTGGGCATACAATTCAGTCAAGGGTTTTTCATCGATATGGTCGGTGGCAAACTGAATAATTGGACAAGGCTCTACAAAACCCGAAGCATTGATATGGTGGCTCAATCCTTCGGCTGCCGGACACATCGCTTTTCCGTCGGCATCCCAATACGTATCAATAATGGCAATGCTGTATTTCGTCCGCGCATCAACCATGAACTGACGAAGCTGACGAATTTCATCGGAACTCAGGGCCAGCGAATATTCAGGCTTCTGACCAACCGGACGGTAAATGTAGTACCACAAATAATCAACGCCTTTGCCGATCAACGAATTGATAAACCCGGGCGACATAGCCATTTCGAGGTTCGACTTGCAAACGCTGATTGCCACACCGGTAATCAATCCGGCATTGACACAATTATCGATAGCCTGATTAGCCGATTGAAAAACGTTCTTTCCGCCGCGACGGATATCAGCAACCTCTTCATCGCCTTCGAAACTGATCAACGGAGTCACATTGGCACACTGCCGCAGCGTTTCGGCAACTTCCGAAGTAATGAGCGTTCCGTTGGTGAAGAGTTGAAAATAGCAATCGGAATGTTTTTTGAATATTTCAGGAAGCGGCTTGTAGAGCAACGGTTCGCCACCCAAAATTCCGAAGAAATACGAGCCTGCCTTTTTGGTTTCGTCGATGATCCGGTCAACCTGTTCGGGCTTTAAACGACTATTCTTTTCTTTGCCAACCACCCAGCAACCCTGGCAATTCAGGTTGCAATCGTCGGTTACCGAAATGAAATTAAATGCCGGGAAAAAGTCGCCTTTCTTCTGCCGTTTCTGAAACCGGGCAAACGACATGGAACCTTTGATGCCCATGTTGACAACAAATTTGTACAGGCATTTCCGGTCGGTATGAAATAGTATGTTTTTGAAAAGTCCCATATTAAGAGCCTCCCCCTGCCCCCTCCCAAAGAGGGGGTAAAGAACCGGTATTCGTTGATTTATCTTTTATACTCACATCTTGAAGTTTTAATGTTCTGAACTTTCACTAACACCCCTGTCCATATGGGAAAACCCATTGAAGAGTCTTATTTTTAAGTCTCCCTTTCGGGGAGATTTAGAGGGGCTTTTTTCCCTTCTCCTCCCCTTTGGGGAGGTCGGGTGGGGCTTTTAGTTCGTCCAGCGCCTTTTGCCGTTCGGCCTCGGCCTGTTCAATCAATCCGGCCCTGAAAATATTCCTTCGCATGGCCGAACGCTGGTTCAAGGTCGAAATTATATTCGTATCGATAGCTGATACCTGAAACTGAACTCCGGTTCCGGGTTCGGCGCCTGCCAACGCGCCACTTTCTTTCAGTCGCGGAAAGATGATGGCCGAAGTCGGGCAATTTCGTCCGCAGGCCGGGCAATTGTTCTTACAGGCTAACGGATTTACAACCTTCAACTGTTTTTCGCTGAATGAATAAACGCCGAACAAGCAGAATTTAAAGCACTTTCCGCAATTGCTGCAAAGCGACTGATCGACCACCGGGTACCAGGCCGGAACATCCAATCCACTTTCAACAGAGGTTTCAACGGCTGTTCCTTCGGCAAAAAACAAATCATTTCTGAGTTTCGATTCAATATTCTTCGATGAAAGTTCCCTGAAATTCAAAACTTCAAGCCCCGAAAGCTCCAGGTTATTCTGAACCAGCAGACTTTTTATGGCGCGTGGATAGCAGGCGATCAGCACCTTTCGGTCGTATTTCCGATCAATTTCCCGAATAAAATCCTTCCGGTTCAGTACCATTCCGCAGAAATCATTCAGCTGATAAAGGTCAACTTCCAGCGAATTAATTATTGTTTTAATGTGTTCCGATTTTTCCGAAGGAATTACACTTGCGCCGCAATTGCAGAAGAGAATACACGATTTACCCATAAATGATACCGGATTAGGAATTCAGTATAAATAAACCAAAAATCCAAACGACTGAAAAGCAGATCAGCATTTAAAATGAGTCTGTTAACAAACATTAGAAATTCGACCTGCATGACAGGCCGGATGTTGCGGGTTGGTCACTTGTTTCACGTCATTGATCGTCATTCGCTTCGCGTCTAATATGACAATTGAATGACTACGAATGACCATTTATGACAATAGGTCGATTCTATGTTGGCGGATGAAGTCGTTTTTGAAACCACACACGAACTTTATTCATAGTTGCCAATTGGTTGGCGGGTACGTGGCGCTTGCAAGTTGAACGTTCGTCACTTTTTTCGGGCGCACCCCAGCGGATTTCGGGTCCATCGTTCGGGTTGTAAGCCATCTCAAACGCTTCCTTCCTTTTCAGAATTTCGGCAATTGTCAGCGTTTGTTTGCTGCCATTTGAACGGGTATAGGAAATTGACAGTTCATTCGTCTTTTTTGCCAACAAAGCTTCCAGGTTTTTCTTTACTTTTTCAGGAGATTGGAGCATAGGTAATTTATAGTCATCAGGAGAACGGACAATCTTATCCGGAAAATCCTGAACCGCATCCATGGCAATCAGGAGGCGAAGATCGCGGTTGGGGGTTGAGAAGTCTTCCCACTGACCACCAGCCTGAAATACCCCGGAAGTTCCACTGGGCATTGGGACAACCGTGCCCGGATGGGATTTCATGTATTCCTCGCCATTTCCAACCGAGTTAACCCTCACATTCAGTTGTTCATTCAACGCATTGATCAAATCGAGTAACGCCATCTCCGGGTCCATCGGTTTCGGATTGATAACCCGCTCCATGGTGTGATAGAATTTAGCGCTTTCCATTCTCTTTTGCTGAAGTGAAAATGGAACCAATCCCGAATTTGCATTGATCTCATTCGACTTTAAAAGCCGGAACTTACCGTTACTCTCCACAATCGGGCGGAATGCTTTAAATCCAGGTTCCCCGATAACTTCCTTTTCGTTTGTATTGAATAGAAAATTACCCTTCCAAAACCGCTTAATAGCAACAGTTTTGTCAGGTTGGGCATCAACGGCGAGCAGCACTCCGGGACTGTTGCTGGTTTGAGGAATGGTTCGCACAAGAATCAGTGTATGGCCATACGGATCGGCAAACACAACTCCCGGGCGCAAGGCCGCATGGGTGAGCGGAACAGGGTAATAGTCGGCACTTTCGTCGGTAAAAGCAGTCCTGGCTGTTCCCGAATGAACACCATTCATGACCATTCGCGCAAAAGCATTGAATTTCTGTGTCGGACTGTTCCGTGATATATTTGTTTCATTGGTAATCCAACGTCCGGTTTTGGGAGCTTTGCCCAGGTATCCCCGGTCGCACTCGTGGTAGCCAAAAGGAAGTCCAAGTTTCCACGAAAAATAAGCCCGCAAGTAAAATGGGTTATCGGCACAATCGGGTTCCATTAACACCTTAACTTTTCCGGAAGCATCATCCTCTCCCAACGAAAGATGATTGTATAAAAAGTTATTTTCCTTATTCTCGGTCGTTTCATTCAAGGCTTTCCACGAGGCACTTTCATCGGAATTCTGAAACAACGCATTGATCCAGGCCGAATAGAGCGCTTCTGCTTTGCTGTCCCAACCTTGCTTCGTATTCCAGACAGCGTTTGACGAAGGCTGAGAGGCTTTGGCTGTCACCAAAAAATCAAGGCCGGCATCAGTATTTCCATCTAAAGTAACATGGTATTTGCCTTCAGCTCCGGCTTTAAACTCATCAATTCGCCAGAAAGGCAATCCATCACCGCTGCGGCTTTTCAGTAATTCGACAGAACCGTCCGGACTATTTACTTTAATCTTGGTTTTCAGGATGCTTTTGCCACCGGTTGCCATCACGCGAAATGCTTGTCCGGGATGCGGATTTTCCGGCGAAACGAGTATAGCGGTAACCATTTGCGTAGCGTCCGAATTATCAGGTTCTTCGATTGACTCGACCGAAGGATTAGATGTGGATTTGGTTTTTTCAACTGCGGAACGATTTCCACAGGAAAACAGGCCTAAAAAAATCGCAGCTGAAAATGCACTCAGCCATACGCGAACCGTGATTCCGAGCATGATATTTCTTTTTTTTAATCGGGACAAAGATAGACGAAATAAAGATCGACTTAAGGTTCTGCTTGTTCCCAATTAATATTAAAGTCAGATTCGACATTCAGACCGAAGCCGCAATTGATCCGATTTTCACAAGGATTTTTTATCTTCGTATCAAACTTCGAGAAACATGGAACAGGAACTTACTTTGACCCAATTGCCAAACATCGGGAAAGTGGTGGCCGAAAAACTCATCCAGGTTGGAATTACCACTCCTGAAGAGCTGAAAGCGTTAGGTAGCGAACAGGCTTTCATCCGGATACAGACCATCGACGAAACAGCATGTTTTAGCATGTTGCAAGGTCTGGAAGGTGCAGTTCAAGGCATTCGGTGGCACAACCTTCCTCCCGAACGGAAAGCCGAATTGAAAGAGTTCTATCATCTTAGGAGAATGTAGGATATAGAAAAAAGGAAAACAGTTCATCATGCAGAATCGAAATACGAACAATTAATTCTAACCAACATGGACAAAACATTTCTTTTATATTTATGCGGTGCATATAACCTCGTTTTTGCAATTTTTCATATTTCTTTCTGGAAAATATTCAAATGGAAAGAAGATTTAAAAGGGAATAGCGTGGGCAATCGGGCCATTATGCAGATATTGAATATCCGATTGATTTACATATTCCTTTTAATGGCTTTTATCTATTTCTTTTATCCTGATCAATTACTGGAAACTAAAATCGGATTCGTTTTATTAATCGGATTTCTAGTATTTTGGATAGGCCGGACCATCGAACAGTTCATTTTTCTAAGAGTAAAGTCAAAAATGGTAACGATTTTAACGATCGTGTTTTTCGCTGGAATTGTGATCCATTTATTGCCATTAATCATTTAAACAGGATTGGCTATGAAACCACGTTTAAATATGGTAACTCTTGGGGTTGCCGATCTGCCTAAATCGCGGCAGTTTTACACGGATGCTTTCGGTTGGAAACCGGCACAGGGTAGCGACGAACACATTGTTTTTTTCAATCATGCCGGAATTGTACTCGGACTTTATTCGATGGAAGGGCTGGCTGAAGATGCCGGAATTTCTTCGGAAAGGTCTGGTTTTTCTGGAATTACGTTAGCCATCAACGCCCAGACTCGTGAGGAATTGGAGGAGTTTTACCGAAATGCTCTGGCAGCAGGGGCTAAATCGTTGATTGAACCATGCGATACTTTCTGGGGCGGTTATCACAGCTATTTTGCCGATCCCGATGGCCATCACTGGGAAATAGCCTGGGCGCCTTTCTGGGAATACGACGATCAGGGAAGTTTGATCCTGGCGGAGGAATGAAGCGCTGTCATTGGTTGTCATTAATTGTCATTGGTTGTCATTCAGCATCGTAGATGACTACAAATGACCACTTCAAATGACCACTTAATGACTATTTCAACTGAGACTGAACACTGAGACTGAATACTGCAACTGCGACTGACCATTACTCCCTTTTTCCCTATAACTGAACGATTTAATGTTTCCGTTGTGTTAAGACAGCTTCGTTTTCAGGAATAAAAAAACCAAAAAACTTCTGTTCAGAAAATAAAACTACCTTTGCGCCCAGATTTTAGGGGTCGGATAATTCCTTTGAGCCTGGTTCAGGACAGGAGCATCTACCCGTCTCCTTCCATTGGCAAGAATCAGTGTATTACTGGTTCACAATCTTAAAGGACATTTATGACATTTGAAGAAACCGGCCTCAAACCGGAAATTTTAAAGGCGATCGCAGAGATGGGATTCGAAAATCCTACGCCTATTCAGGAAGCAACCATATCGCACCTGATCTCATCAACCCAGGATTTAGTAGCTTTAGCTCAGACCGGAACCGGCAAAACTGCGGCGTTCGGACTACCTGTAATTAACAACATCTCGATGCAGGTCAAAGAGGTACAGTCGCTAATTCTTTGCCCCACACGCGAGTTGTGTCTGCAAATCACCCGCGACATGGATAAGTATTCGAAATACATTCCTGGTTTCAAAACAATTCCGGTTTACGGCGGCGCCGACATTACCAAACAAATCAGGGAGTTAAAAGCCGGCGGACAAGTGGTCGTTGGAACTCCGGGACGTGTTCACGATTTGATTCGCCGGAAACTGCTTAACATTTCGGCCATTCGCTGGCTGATTCTTGACGAAGCTGACGAAATGCTTACCATGGGTTTCAAGGAAGAACTGGATGCTATTCTGGCAACAACTCCTGCTGAGAAACAAACGTTGTTGTTTTCGGCAACGATGCCGCTTGGAATTTCTGAAATCAAATCGAAATACCTGAATAATGCTTCGGAAATTTCAGTCGGAAAGCGAAATGCAGGAGCCGAAAACGTGGAACATCATTATTACGTGGTTCAGGCCCGCGATAAATATGCAACCTTAAAACGTATTGCCGATAATTACCCCGACTGTTATGCCATTGTTTTTTGCCGCACCCGTATGGAAACCCGCGAGGTTGCCGAACAGTTTATGGCCGACGGATACAATGCCGATGCGTTGCACGGCGATCTTTCGCAGGCACAGCGCGACCAGGTAATGGCCCGTTTCCGTAGCAAACAGCTGCAAATGTTGATCGCAACTGACGTTGCAGCACGAGGATTGGATGTGACTGAATTGACCCACGTGATCAACTATTCGATGCCTGACGATCCGGAAGTATATATTCACCGGAGCGGACGTACCGGAAGGGCCGGCAAAAGCGGTATTTCGGTTTCAATTGTCCATCTAAAGGAAACAGGGCGTTTGAAACAGATCGAAAAACTGGCCCGCAAGAAATTTGAGCGCAAAATGGTTCCGGGAGGCGACGAAATCTGCGAAAAACAATTGTTCCACCTGGTTGACCGCGTATTAAATGTTGAAATCAACGACGGACACATTGATAAATACGTTCCGCAGATCCTCGAAAAATTCGAAGATATGTCGAAAGCTGAGATAGTGAAACACTTTGTATCGCTCGAATTCAACCAATTGCTTGATTACTATAAAAATGCCCGCGACCTGAACGTAAAAGCAGAATTGCCACGCGATTCATTCGGACGCAACGATCGTGGTGACCGGGGAGGTGATCGTTTAAGCTTCACCAAGTTATTTATTAACGCCGGGAAGAAACAAAACCTGAATGCTTCGGGCCTGATTGGTCTGATCAACGAATATTCGAACCGACGGAGCATCGAAATCGGCAAGATCGATATTCAACGCAAATTCTCCTTTTTCGAGGTTGACAGTAACTTCGAAAGGGATTTGATCAAAGCATTGAACAATGTAGTGATTGAAGGTCATGTCATCAATATTGGCAAGGTCGAATCAACCGCAGGACAACAGGCAACCAGCGAAGGCGGCGGATCATTCAGCAGAGAAAGAAGCAGTGGTGGCTACGATGGTGGACGTGGAAGAGAAGGCCGTCGTGAAGGTGGTTTTAACGACCGCGGCGATCGTCCAAGACGTAAAAGAAACTAAGCCGACAGCTCATTCTGTTGTTGGATTACAAAATATAAAAATTCCATTCGTCAGCTGGCGGATGGAATTTTTTTGGCGGGTGTCGAAGGTGAGAGACATCCACCTATTCACGAATCTCACGCGCTGATAGATTTTACGGAACCATTAAAACAGCTATCTTTATCGCAACGCATCTGAGAAGTCCGAAGAATCCTAAAAAGTCGAGGATGAACGCAGGTGAACTTGAAACTTTATTCCGTACGAATGAACGATCAGCAACTTACACTTTCTGAATTACAGGGCCAGGTAAAAGGCAGCCTGGAGGATACTTTTTCGGAGCCAATCTGGGTGAAAGCCGAGATCAGTGAGATGACAATTAACCGCAGCGGCCATTGTTACCTCGATCTGGTTGAAACCGAACGGGGAACCGATACGGTGATTGCCCGCTGCCGTGCCACCATCTGGTCGTACACCTTCCGGATGTTGCGGCCTTATTTCGAAACTACTACCGGACAGACTTTTTCGGAAGGGCTGAAAGTATTGTTGCAAGCCAAAGTTGAATACCACGAAGTATATGGTTTTAGCCTGAATATCCGCGACATTGATCCGGTTTACACCTTGGGAGATTTGGCCCGTCAACGCCGCGAAATTATTCGTCGGCTGGAGGAAAATGGGGTATTCGGAATGAACAAGGAACTCGAATTACCGATGGTTCCGCAGCGGATTGCCGTTATCTCCTCTCCCACTGCTGCCGGTTTGCAGGATTTTCTGGATCAATTGCATAACAATACGCATCGGTTCGTTTTTTACACCAAGCTGTTTCCGGCAGTGATGCAGGGCAACGAAGCCCCGCGCAGCATCATGAATGCGCTGGACCTGATTTTCGAATACGAAGATTTATTTGATGCGGTCGTCATCATTCGCGGAGGTGGAGCGCAACTCGATCTGGCCTGTTTCGATCAGTACGAATTGGCGTTTAATGTCGCTCAGTTTCCGCTTCCGGTGATTACAGGCATTGGTCACGACAAAGATGATACAGTCGTCGATCTGGTGGCACATACCCGCATGAAAACTCCCACGGCTGTTGCCGAATTCCTGATTTCGGGTGCGCTTCAGTTTTCGCAGGAATTGGAAGAACTCGAAAAGCATTTCACCGGACTGGTAAATGATCGGCTCGAAGAAAACAAAGACCGCCTGAACGAGGCAGCCGACCAATTGAGTTTGTTGGTGAACCAACTGATCGTCAAACAATCGAACCGACTCGACATTGCCCGGATCCACCTGGTTAACCGGACATCTTCTTTCCTGAAAAACCAGTTTTCGGAACTAAAGCAACTGACGGTTGACGCTAAAAACCAGACCAACCGGTATGTTGCACACCAGAACCATTTGCTCCAACATTCAGGAAATATGTTGAATTATTCTTTCCGTGGACAAGTTTTGAAGAGCAAAAATCAATTGAAACAGTTTCAGCACCTGATCAAAATCCGAACGATTGAAACCATCCGGACAGAGAAGAAAAATCTCAATTTGATTCAGGAAAAACTTCGGCTGGTTGATCCGCAAAACATTCTGAAACGAGGTTATTCGCTGACGATGCTGAACGGGAAGATCGTTAAATCGGTGCAGACTGTCAAAGAAGGTGATCTGCTCGAAACCCGCCTGAGCGATGGAACGATTGAAAGTAAAGTGGAGAAAAAGAGCCTCCCCCAAACCCCCTCCCAAAGAGGGGCTTAAAAACCGGTCTTTAACAAATATTCAATAAAGCATATCGAACAAAAAACAAGAAAATAACAACTGGCGGTACTTTCTCCCCCTCCTTTGGAGGGGGTTGGGGGGAGGCTTATAAAAGAATATCAATGGCAACAAAAAAAGTAACTTACAAAGAAGCAATCGCCGAGATTGAGGAAATTTTGGAGAAGATTGAAAACGAAGAGTTGGATGTGGATGAACTTTCGGAACAGGTGAACCGTGTTTCGGCGTTGATAACCATCTGCAAGGACAAACTGCACAAAACAGAAGCAGAAGTTGAGAAGATTTTGAATGATATGAACCAGTGAAATTTTCTTTTTCAACCCGTCACATAAATGTGACGGCAAAGGATATCAGCACTTTGAATGATAGTTGCGATATCCTTTGCCGTCTGGCTTTAGCCGACGGTCGTCATGTTTGGAAAGCATTCTGCCAACTACGACTCACTGCTAATCATTTATTCCTTTTTCCTCATTAATTATTCTTTATGCCCTATTAATTATTCTTCTTCCCTTATTAATTATTCTTTATGCCTTATTAATTATTCTTTATGCCTTATCATTTTTTATTTTTTCCTATTTTCTTTTTTCTTTTCCCCCAATTCTTATTTTTTATACCCAATTTCTTATTCTTATTTCATTATTAATTATTCTTTATTACTTATCATTTTTTCTTTTTTCCTATTTTCTTTTCTCTTTTCCACCATTAATTATTCTTTATTCATAATTTCTTTTTCCTTTTTCCCCAATTCTTTTTCTTTTATCATTAAAATTTCACATCCAACCCGGCCATAAAATTGATTCCTGCCTGAGGGAAATATCCGTCCATGGCAAAACGTTTGCCGCCATACACGTATGAATAAACCCAGGCATTGTTCTCGTATTTGGTATCAAACAGGTTATTCACCATGAGATGTAAATTAAATTCCTTCGCCAGTTTTTGCTGAACGTGGTACGTAAATCTCAGGTTATTCAACAAGTAACCATTCAGTTTCCGGTCACTGCTCGACGAATTATCGGTGTATTGTTTACTGACTGAATACGTTTGCAAACTTACGTCCAGACCTTTGGCCGCCATCCAACTCAATTGACTGTTGGCTATCATATCGGGTGAAAATGCCAGATCGGTTGTTCCCAATTTGTTGGCAATTTGTCCGCCATTATCCCAGTCGTCAACATATTCAGTAAAATCCAGGATTTTGTTCCTGCTCAACGTCACATTGACATCCCATTTTAGCTTTTCCGTTAATTTCATCCCGGCCATCAGTTCCAATCCGGCACGGTAACTTTTATCCACATTGGTCATAATCGCCGCACCCACATCATTGATTTCGCCAGTCAGGATTAGCTGGTTCTGATAAAACATAAAATAGGTATTTACACCCAGGGCGAATCGTTTGGTGTTGTATTTATATCCCAATTCGAAATCGTTCAACGTTTCGAAAGTGGGTTGCTTTCCTTTTGGGTCGGCATCTACATAATTATCGCGGTTGGGTTCGCGGTTGGCACGTGCAAAATTGACATACAGGTTTTGCTTATCGTTCAACTGAAAGTATAAGCCGACTTTCGGATTGAAGAACTCAAAATTGTGCGATTGATTCAGGTCGCGGAGATCGTCATCCAATCCACCGATGGTGTATTCAATGTTCCGGTATTGCAAATCAAAAAACAGGTTCAGGTTTTCGGCCAGTTTGTAATTGTATTTGGCATACAGATTAAAATCCTTTTTCAGGCCGCTTCCCCGGTACCATTCATGATTTATTTCCGAGTTTCCAGCATTCCGCGCCCAGATAACTTTTCCAAAATGGCTCCCGTCGTACACATTGTATCCGCCGCCAAAAGTAAACTCGCTGGTATCCTGTTTGCAATTAACCGAAAAGGTCATTCCGTAGAAATCGTTATCGAGCCATTTCCGGCGTATTAAATCCGAATTCGTAACTGTTTCTCCGCCAATCACCGGAGGCGTAATCAGGTAATTGGCCAGTTTTTGATCTTCCTTGTATTCTTCATAATAACCTTTCCCCTTGGTGTAAAACGCACTCCCGTTCAGGTTCAAAACTTTGTTAAATTTATGCGAGAACAACATTTGATAATGATCCTGCTGATAATAATCGACCTGATTGGGATAGGTGTATAGGTTGTAGGTCCGGCTGTTCGAATTAATCATTTCGTCAACCTGTTTTTGCGAGTACAATCCATCATCGGCATACCGCTGCATTCCGGCCAGATCGTTGTTCAGGTGCACCGAAGGAATACCGTTCCATGCCTGATAGGTATCCTCCAATCCTGAAAAAACGTTGACTTTCAGGATTGTTGTTGCTGTAAAATATCCTCCTGAAATAAAAAAGGATTTCAGATCAGACGAGGCGCGGTCGATAAAACCATCGGAATGAACCTTTGAAAAACGGGCGTCGAAGGCAAATTTATCCTTTATTAGGCCTGAACTTACCCCGACCGTGTTTTTCATTGTGCCGAACGAACCGGCAGAAGTGCTGAATTGGGCCGAAGCATCCCGGTTGATGGTGCTTGTTTGCAGGTTGATGGTAGCGCCAAAAGCGGCCGCTCCGTTGGTCGAAGTACCAACACCACGCTGCACCTGGATATTATCGGTTGAAGAGGCCAAATCAGGAATATCGACAAACCATGTTCCGTGCGACTCGGCATCGTTCATCGGAATGCCGTTCACAGTCACATTGATTCGGTTCATATCCGTACCACGAATTCGGAAGTATGTGTAGCCCACCCCGGTTCCGGCGTCAGAAGTAGCCACAAAAGAGGGAGTCAGACTAAGTAAATACGGAATATCCTGTCCCAGATTGTTGTCGTTAATTTCTGATTTTCCTACGGTAGTAAAGGCAACCGGTGTCTTTTCTTTAACCCGACTGGCCGAAACCAATACTTCTTCTTCGAGAATGAAATTCTGTTTCAG
>Ga0302273_1000560_pt1 | contig 16401 bp, 15 predicted proteins | sample III_Bog_N1_3_FD_198774 | JGI IMG/M metagenome (GOLD analysis project Ga0302273, IMG submission 198774) | Peat permafrost microbial communities from Stordalen Mire near Abisko, Sweden - III_Bog_N1_3 | ecosystem: Environmental > Terrestrial > Soil > Wetlands > Peat | place: Sweden: Abisko... | reverse complement strand
AGCAGCCGTCTGGTGCGGGTTTTCGCCGTAGCGCATGGCTTCCGCCAACTTGCCGCCAACCGCTCGGAATTCCGGCGTTGTTTCGCCGATAGCCGTAGCGAACCAGTTGGAAATGGCGGCGTCATAGGAGGCGGTGCGAGCATAGGCCTTCTGCGCAAGCCTTTTCCGCAGAGCGAGACCGGCGCCGCCCTCATTCGCGTCCATTGCCGCGAGGATCGCGGCGTAATCGGCGGGTTCGACGACAACGGCGACGTCCTGATGATTCTTGGCGGCGGCGCGGATCATCGCGGGACCGCCGATGTCGATGTTCTCGATCGACTCGTCCCAATCTGCGCCTTTAGCAATGGTCGCCTCAAAGGGGTAGAGATTGACGACGAGCAGATCTATGGCCTCGATGCCATGCGCCAGCATGGCGGCCTCGTGTTCGGGATTTTCCCGGATCGCCAGCAGGCCGCCGTGCACTTTTGGGTGCAGGGTCTTGACGCGGCCATCCATCATTTCCGGGAAACCCGTGACATCGGAAACGTCCTGCACCGGAAGGCCGGCATCGGCCAGCACCTTGCAAGTGCCTCCAGTCGAAATTAGCGTAACGCCGCGCTGGGAAAGAGCACGGGCAAATTCGACTAGGCCGGTCTTGTCGGAAACGGACAGCAAGGCGCGCTTGATGGCGCGAGTATCGGAAAGGCGGGCGGACATGATGCGATCTCTTCTGCGGTGCTCAAGGGCGTCAAAGGGGACGACTTTGTTTTGCAGCTTGGCTAGTCGGGAAAATATGTGCCGCGCTTAGCATGTTTCACCGCAAACGGAAATGCGCTCGAATCAGAGCCAGTCCGCGCCGTTAGTCAAATCAGGGCTGCTGCGTCGTCGGCCTGGCGCCATCGCGTAATCGACCAGGAGATTTCGCTTATATCGCCAGCGGAGCCATAGACGATGATCTGCTCGCACGGGCGGGGGCCTCCGGGAGAAGCAAAGAAAATGCTTTCCTCGACATCGACAGGAAGTCCGCCCGCCTCGAAGAGCAAGGTTGCGCCTGACGCCAATTGCAGCAGAACGCCGGCGCCGTCCGAGGTCCGCTTCGTAGCGACTGAGGGATGTAAATGAAAGCGGATCACATAATTGACGTCTGGCGGGGAGAGGCCGGGCGTTGCGATCAGCCGGTCAGTTCCGGCTAGCCTGAGGCCATCGGCCAGCAGCACAAGCCCACGTTCATGGATTAGGCCAAAGCGCGAGAGATATCCATCATGTGAAGCGACAAGGCTAACGCCTGCAGCGGTCTCGTCGCGATGAACCGGAACTTGTTGGGGGCCGGCGATGACTTCGTCGCCGAACCAACTGCGTAAGCCGGTCTGAGCGCCAAAGGCGCAGGAGGAAACATCATCCAGTGTCAGGGTTGAATGCGCCGCGGTAGCCCGGGCGCTGGCGTTAAGGCTTGGCCGGTTTACCCCGGGGCTACCGCAATTGATGATCACCCTTTCGCGATCGAGAGAAAACTCGAACGAAAGGCAACCGGCATGCGCCGCTCGGGAAAAGAGCGGTGGCGGTGGCGGTCCGGTATCTATGATGACCAGCGCATTATTCGCTTCAAGGCGCTGGTAGCCGGAATAGCGGGCGTTTTCGAGAGGCTGGCCACGCGTGTCCTCATGGGCGAGCACGGTGGCGATACGGTCGGCCGCTGTCGCGCCCATGCCGTTGAACAAAGCCAGTGAACCGTCGCCATGACGAAACATGCGCAAGGCGGGCATGATGCGATCAATGGCGTTGAGAAGTTCGGGCGGCGGCGCTTGCCCACGCGCTGCGAATGCCTGACGCAAAGGCAGTAGATCAAGCAAGAGATCAAGCAATGTTTGCGGATTGCGCCCAATGGGGCCGCCGTCCGGTAAAATCTGTTTGTTGAGCTGTTCGATGAGCAAAGGAACGGCGCGTTTGAGAAGAGGCGCGCCTCCTTGCGCACAGAGCGCGAAAGACGACATGGCTATCGCGGCGGTAAGCCGCGATTCGCCGGCGAGTCCGTCCGAAGCCTCCTGATTGAGCCGCCAGAAGCCTCGGGCCAGCACACGCATGACGCGGCGATAATCATCGAAATTGACCCCTTCGAGCAACATCGGCGATTGGCTGAGGAAAGAAAGGGTGCGTCGTGCGACCACATCCGACTCCCAGGCGGGATCATTGCCATTGCCGGGCCTTCCTCGCAGCAGAATGAATTCCTTTACCAGGGCGCGCGCATTGGCTCGGGCCAGGCTTGTGTCGGCGGCGCGCAAATGGCGTAGCCAGCCAAAACCGGCGAGAACGCGCGCCCATTCGAGCGAAGGGGGATTGATGGAGAAAGGCGAGCGCCCATGCGCATTAACGATCTTGCCGCCAAAAGCGTAATAGCCAGCGTAAATATCAGCTGCAGTGGTGGGATCGCCGGTACGTATGTCCTGTGGGGCGATCAGCAGGCGTTCCGGCGGTCGCGAGCGCCATTGAGCGAACCACAGCATCGAGCAGCCCAAGCTGGCATGCAACCGTATCAAGCCACGCGCTGCAAGCAAGCGGGCGAGCCGGAGACGTTCGGTAAAGGGCGAAGCACGAGAAATCTTCAAAACTGCCCGATTCTCCGATGCGGCAGGGGCCCCCGACGGCCGAACGGACGGCCAAGCCGAATCCGCAACCAAAAATCGTTAAACATCCTTAAAAATTCGCTAACTAATTCTCTTCAGGCTGGCAATGAAAAAACCGTCCAGACCCCGCTGGCGCGGATCTTCATTGGTCAGGAAAAACGGCAATAGCCGTAAATCGCCTTCTGAAGTCGCCGCCGACTCTGGTAGGCCGAGCTTGAGCGGATCGATCGGATCACGGGCGACATCCGGGTTGCGTCGCAGCAAGGCGGCGATTTGGGCTTCGCCTTCTTCCGGCTCCAGCGAACAGGTGCAATAGACCAGACGTCCCCCCGGCTTGAGCAGGCTTAAGGCACGGTCGAGAATGCGGGTTTGGATCGCTGCGAGCGTGGCGATGTCGCCGGGCTTCTTGGTCCAAGCGACATCCGGATGACGGCGGACCGTACCAGTGGCGGAACAGGGAGCGTCGACGAGAATGGCGTCAAAAGGCTCGGCCTTGTAAGCAGCCGCATCGCCCACGGCGACATTGGCCTCGAGCTTCAGCCGAGCCAGATTCGCCGAGAGAAGTTTTAGTCGCTCGGCCGATTTGTCCAATGCAGTCACATTGGCGCCGGCCTGGGCCAATTGTGCGGTTTTGCCGCCCGGAGCGGCGCAAAGATCAAGCACCCGTTCGCCGGGTTGGACGTTCAGCACTCGCGCGGGCAGGGCGGCGGAGGCGTCCTGCACCCACCAAGCGCCTTCGCCATAGCCTTCGAGGTCGCGGATTGGCGTATGTGCTTGCAGCCGCACGGAACCGGTCGGGAGCACGCGGCCGCCTAGCCGATCGGCCCAGATCGCCGGATCACTTTTGACCGTCAGGTCCAGCGTCGGCTCATCGCGATTGGCGCTAGCGATCGCCAAAGCGTTTTCCTCACCGTAAATGCGCCGCCAGCGCGCGGCCAGCCAATGCGGCGTGTCATCTTCCAGTGGATCGGAAACGCTCAGGAACTCGTCGCGACGCCGGATGAGATTGCGCAAAACGCCATTGACCAGATTGGCGAAGGCCGCGCTTTTTATGTCGAGGCGGGCGGCGCGTACGGCGAGATCAACGGCGGCGTGATCCGGGATTTCAAGAAACAGGATCTGAGCGCTGGCGCAAATCAGGATCCATTCCAGTGGCCCGGAATTGCGCGGGAGCCCCTTTTCGACAAGCTGACTGAGTGCGTGACGGATTGTGCCCAGGCGACGTAGGGCGACGGTAGCGATCGAGCGGACAAGTCCGCGATCACGTTCTTCGAGCCCATTGATACGTGACGGCGTGACATCCGGCAGAAATCTTTCGTCCAAGGCGTGACCACCTTGAATGACGTCACAGATAATTGCGGCGGCGGCGACTCGCGGCGCGAGTCCCGGGTGGTCGGCTAAAGCATTCTGGGATTTATCGGGCTGATGCGCATTCTTCCCCGCCTGTTGCGGTCCGCCGGGTTTGCCTGAGCGGCCAAAAGATTTGCCGAATTTCTGATTCATGCGCCCTGTAATTCTTCTTGCGCCCTGAAAATCTTCCCGATGGAGGAGCGCCAGGGCGGCTTTCGGCCACCGACCGACTCGTTGAATTTCTACCACAAGCGCCCGGATATAGCCACGCGTCGCCCTTGGCGTTAAAAGGGCGAAAGCTTAACCTCCTGAGCAAGAGAGCGATCATGGCCATTGAACCTGGGATCGGCGGGGAAATCCAGCAACCTGTCGAGGAGCGACCTTTGAGCCCGGCGGCGCAACGCGCTCTGGCTGAGGCGCAGGCGCGTCGGCTATTGGCCGAAGCGCAACTCAAGGAGAGGCCGCAGGAGTTCGACGGTCCGACCGGGCCGGAACCCGTTCGCTACGGCGACTGGGAGCGCAAAGGCATAGCCAGTGACTTCTAAGGGTGTGATCAGGCCTTTGCGAATTCGGCGATGACCAGCGCTTTCGGCAGAAAAATCTTTCGATTTGCACCGTCGCCGAATGGTTACCTTCACCTTGGTCACGCCTATTCGGCGCTTTTGAACCATATGGCCGCGCAACGCAGCGGCGGCCGGCTATTGCTTCGCATAGAAGATATTGATCCAGAGCGTTGCCGACCCGAATTCGAGGCGGCGCTTCTCGAAGATCTGCATTGGCTCGGATTGGATTTCGAACAGCCTTATCGTCGGCAATCCGCCCATCTGGCGGATTATCGAGCGGCTTTGGACGCCTTAATTCAGAGCGGGTTGGCCTATCCTTGCTTTTGTTCCCGCGCCGAAATTGCCGCTTCTATCGCTGACAGGCCTGATTGGCGGCGCGATCCGGACGGCTCACCGTTCTATTCCGGCCATTGCCGCGGGCTTTCGCTCGAGGAGCGCCAAGAACGGCATGCGGAGGGAAAGAAATTCTGCCTTCGGCTCAATATGGACGAGGCGCTGGCCCGAGTTGGACCGGGGCTATTTTATTGCGAATATGGCGAGGGAGAGCAAGGGGCGACAGTCGCGACGGAGCCGGGGCTTTGGGGCGATGCGCTTATTGGACGCCGCGACGTCTGCGCCTCATATCACATTGCTTGCGTTCTCGACGACGCCGCCCAGGGGATCAGCGATATTGTTCGCGGCGCCGATTTACAGGCGGCGACTGATCTGCATCGGCTCTTGCAGGCTTTGTTGAGTCTTCCGACCCCGAATTATCACCATCATCGTCTGGTATTGGACGAAAACGGCAAAAAGCTCTCGAAGAGCCTTTTTGCAAATAGTCTCCGCGATCTGCGCGCAAAAGGCGCGACGCCGCAGATCCTGCGCGAGGACTTGTCGCGGATGATGGGGCGGCCCCTATAGGGCCGCCGCCCGATTCGATCAGGGCAGCATGACCACAGTTGTGCCGACGCTAACGCGTTCGTAAAGGTCCGCCACATCCTCGTTGAGCATGCGGATGCAGCCGTAAGAGGCGCGCGAACCGATCGAGGCGCGCATCCGTTGCGTCGTTCCATGAATGGCGATCTGGCTGCGGTCGAGGGTCAGCGCAGCGACGCCCATCGGGTTGGCCGGTGATCCGCCCTTGATAAGATTGGGCAATCCCGGGTGGTCCTGCTTGACGACGGCTGGCGGCGACCAGTCCGGATGGGAATATTTGCCGTCAATATGCGCCTCGCCGACCCATTCCTTGCCCGGCTTGGCCACGGCGACCGGATATTGGATCGCGTCGCCATTGCCGAGCACATAATAGAGCTTCTTCTGACGCATGCTGATGACGATCGTGCCGGCGTCATACCCAGAACGGAACGACACATGCTGCGTCGAAGCCTGCGCCGCGACAAGCGGCATTGATGTGAGTAGCAAACTCGCGCCTAACAGCGCGACGCGAAAGCGGGATTGCGGACGCATCTGACTTTGACCCCCGGTAGCAAAGGCCGTCGGCAAGACGGCGACTGAAACAAGGGTGCAGGCAAACTGGTTACAACTCTAGCGTAGCGGCGCCACAGGCTCTGATAAAATTAACCATTTGGTTAAATTTTCGTTGCTTGCGCGGCTATATCGAGGCGTGAGGGCGTCAGTCGGCAAAAAAGCCGGACAAAAATTGCCCGGCTTTGATTGGCAGATGAATTTTCGGCTCGAGATGACCGTTCCGGCTTGGCCGGAACGGCAGAATCAGCCGCGGTTCTGGATGAGATCGTCGACCACCGTCGGATCGGCGAGGGTCGAAGTGTCGCCGAGCGAGCCGAAATCGTTTTCGGCAATCTTGCGCAGGATGCGGCGCATGATCTTGCCCGAACGGGTTTTCGGCAGACCAGGCGAGAACTGGATCACATCCGGCGAGGCAATCGGTCCGATTTCCTTGCGGACCCAGGCCACCAACTCCTTGCGGAGTTCTTCGGTCGGCTCGATGCCTTCCATCACGGTGACATAGGCATAAATGCCCTGTCCCTTGAGATCATGCGGATAGCCGACAACCGCAGCTTCAGAAACGGCGACATGCGCCACCAGCGCGCTTTCGACTTCGGCCGTTCCCATGCGGTGGCCGGAGACGTTGATGACGTCATCGACGCGGCCGGTGATCCAGTAATAACCGTCCTCGTCGCGGCGGCAGCCGTCGCCGGTGAAGTATTTGCCCGGATAGGTCGAGAAATAAGTCTGCTGGAAGCGCTCGTGATCGCCATAAACCGTGCGCATCTGGCCCGGCCAGCTATCGGCGATGACGAGATTGCCCTCGCAGGCGCCCTCGATCACATTGCCGGAAGCATCGACGACTTGCGGCTGGACGCCGAAGAACGGACGGGTGGCGGAACCGGGCTTGAGCGCCGTGGCGCCGGGAAGCGGGGTGATCAGAATGCCGCCAGTTTCAGTCTGCCACCAAGTGTCGACGATCGGGCAACGCTCTTCGCCGACGACGCGATAATACCATTCCCAAGCTTCGGGATTGATCGGCTCACCAACTGAGCCCAGCAGGCGCAACGACTTGCGCGAAGTCCGCTTCACTGGCTCCTCGCCAGCGCCCATCAGGGAGCGGATGGCGGTCGGCGCGGTGTAGAAGATGTTAACCTGGTGCTTGTCGACAACGTCCCAGAAGCGGGAAATGCTCGGATAATTCGGAATACCTTCGAACATCAGCGTCGTGGCGCCGTTGGCCAGCGGGCCATAGACGATATAGCTATGGCCCGTGACCCAACCCACGTCGGCGGTGCACCAGTAGATGTCGCCCTCGTGATAGTCGAAGATATATTGGTGGGTCATCGACGCATAGACGAGATAGCCGCCCGTCGTATGAACAACGCCCTTCGGCGCGCCGGTCGAACCGGACGTGTAAAGAATGAACAGCGGGTCTTCCGCGTTCACTTCCGTCGGCGGGCAATCGGGCGAGGCCTTGGCCGTTTCTTCATGCCACCAGACGTCGCGTCCCTCGACCCAGGCGACCTTGCCGCCCGTGCGCTTGACGACGATCTGCGTCGTGACGATGTCGCCAGTCTTCTCGATGGCAATATCGGCGTTGACCTTCAACGGCACCTTGCGGCCACCGCGCAGACCTTCGTCGGCGGTGATGACGACCTTGGAGCGGCAGCCTTCGATGCGGCCGGCGACCGAATCGGGCGAGAAACCACCGAAGACGATGGAGTGGACGGCGCCGATGCGCGCGCAGGCCAGCATCGCGTAGGCGGCTTCGGGAATCATCGGCAGATAGATGGTGACGGTGTCGCCCTTGCCGATGCCCTTTGATTTCAGCACATTGGCGAAGCGCGAAACTTCTTCATGCAACTGCTTGTAGGTGATCTTCTTGGAATCGTCCGGGCTGTCGCCTTCCCAGATGATCGCCACCTGATCGCCACGCGTGGCGAGATGACGATCGATACAGTTCAGCGACACATTGGTCACGCCATCTTCGAACCATTTGATCGAGACGTTGTGCGGATCGAAGGAAGTGTTCTTCACCTTGGTGAAGGGCTTGATCCAGTCAATACGTTTGCCGTGCTCGGCCCAAAAGCCTTGCGGATCGGAGACAGAGCGCGCGTACATCTCCTTGTATTTCGCGTCATTGATGAAAGCGCGCTTTTCCCATTCCGCCGGAACGGGGTAAATTTTCTCCGACATTACATCCTCCCGGGACAAAAACCGGCGCCGTCGCTATTTTGCAACGCGCGTCGTTGGTTTTGAGCCAGCATTATGGCCTATCGACAGGAGGCCTCACAAGCGCTGGCGCGTCACACTTTGGTCCTGCGACCTTGGGGGCAACCTGAGGCCTGGCGCGTCAATCAGGCGGGATGTTGTCGTGAAAGCGTCACATGCATTCCTTGTGAACCTTGTCCAAAGCCTGCGACAATCCGCCGAGCGAATAAGTGTCCGTCGTGGTTTTTCCCTTGGCGGAAGCCGCTTTCACCACCAGCTTCGAACCTTTTTTCAGCGCGTCGATGAATTGGCCTTCTTCAGCCGGGTTCTTGACCCAGGCGTTGGAGCCTTTGGCGATGAGGTCGAAATTGACGCCATTGATGTCGGCATGCGCCTCGCCGCCGTCCTTCATCGGGAAACCCATGATGATCGAAATTTCATTTTTGACGTTCTCGTTCGGGCGGGTCGAGATGAAAATATAGGCTGCGTCGCGCTTGACGGAGCTGGGTTGGCGATCCTTGGGCTGCGCCAGCGCATAACAGGTTTTGGCCTTGCCCTGCGTTTGATAGGCGCCCCATTCGCCGAAGGTTCCGAGTTGCGTGGGCTTGCCGGCCGCGCCCTTGCTGTCGGCTCCTTTCGCGCCCTGTCCCTTGCCCGATTTATCGTTGGCCTTCTTGGCGTCGGTCTTCGCATCCTTTCCAGATGCGGCCTTTCCCGAGGTTTTGCTCGCTGGGTGCTTGGCGTCGTCCTTCGCTGGCGACGCGCCGGCCGGCGGCGTCGCCAGAGCCAGGATTACGGCGGCGCAAGCCAGAAGCGAGGCCGGCAAAAATCGGGAGCGTTTCGACGAAGAGAGACGGATCATGTCAAAGCCACGAGTTGGGGAGGACGAAGCAAAGGGGCGAATCATTTGGCGATCATAACGCCAATCGTCTTGTCCAAGGAATTTACGCAATAGGGATTGGAGCAAATCGTCGCCGCTGACAAGGCTTCTGCCTTTTGGTTATTGTAAGGTTGGCAAAAGCATTCTTCGAATGGAAACCAAATGATCGCCGCACTTTGCACTGCCTATGGGCCGCCGGAAAATCTCATTCTGTCCGAAATGGCCGATCCGACGCCGAATAGCGGCGAGGTTCTGGTGGCGCCGACGCGGGTCGCGCTCAACTTCTTCGATACGTTGATCATCGAGAATAAATATCAGGCGAAGGCCGAATTGCCCTTTTCGCCGGGCGGCGAGTTTTGCGGCCGCGTGCTGGCCCTGGGACCGGGCGTTGAGGGTTTGCGCATTGGCCAGCGCGTCGCGGGCTATTGTGCCTATGGCGCAGCTAGGTCGCGGCTGGTCGTTCCGGCCTCGAGCCTTGCGCTTGCTCCGGATGCGCTGAGCGACGATCAGGTCGCGGGTCTTTTCATTACCTATGGCACGACGCTTCATGCGCTTCGACAGCGCGCGAATTTGCAAAAAGGCGAGGCTCTAGCAGTGCTTGGCGCATCTGGTGGGGTGGGTCTGGCGGCCGTGGAGATCGGCGCGGCCATGGGCGCGCGCGTCATCGCCTGCGCTTCCTCCGCGGAAAAACTTCAATTTGCGCGCGAATATGGCGCGCATGAAGGGCTGGATTATTCGGTCGAGAATCTCAAGGAGGGACTGAAAGCTCGCACGGGCGGCGGGGGAGTGGATTGCGTCTACGATCCCATCGGGGGGGAATACAGCGAACTGGCGTTGCGCGCATTGGCGTGGAAGGGGCGTTTGCTTGTCATTGGCTTTGCCGCAGGCGAGATTCCCAAAATTCCGCTCAATCTGGTGCTGCTCAAGGGCTGCGACATTCTCGGGGTTTTCTGGAGTGAATTCGTCAAGCGGGAGCCCGAAGCCCATCTCGACAATATGACCCAGATTTTCGAGTGGACGGCGCAGGGCGTCCTGTCGGCGCATGTCCAGGCGGTCTATCCGTTGAAGGAGATCGCCGAGGCGCTGCACGTATTGAAAAACCGCAAGGCGCAAGGCAAAATCCTGCTGGCGATCCCGCAATAAACGGATTTCGCTGGCTTGGCTTTGACGTCGCCGCCATACTTGGCTGCGCCAATGGCGGCCCATGTTACGCAATAGACGCTCTCGTCGATTAAACTCGCGCCGCAACATGATCGAGGATTAGCAAAAATGGCCTTTTTCAACCGCCTGCGGACTTTCGCCGCCATCGCTCTGCTCAGTCTGAGCGTTTCAGCCTGCGGCTACAACACCATTCCCACGGCGGAAGAAACCGCCAAGGCTCGCTGGGCCGATGTGCAGAATGACTATCAGCGCCGGGCCGACCTGATCCCCAACCTCGTCAATACGGTTCAGGGCTACGCCAAGCAGGAAAAAGACGTTCTGGTAGGCGTCACCGAAGCCCGGGCCAAGGCGACGCAGGTGCATGTCGATGCGGCGGACCTCAGCGATCCCGACAAGATGAAACAGTTCCAGGAGGCGCAGAACCAGCTTTCCGGCGCTTTGGGCCGCTTGTTAGCGATCAGTGAAAATTATCCGGATCTAAAATCCAATCAGAACTTTCTCGCCCTGCAATCCCAGCTTGAAGGGACCGAAAACCGCATCGCCGTGGCGCGCCGCGACTATATCGCCGCTGTTCGCGATTATAACCTGACGCTGCAAACCTTCCCGAGCATGCTCTGGGCGATGACAGTGTTTCGCGGCAAGAAGCCGCTGGCCGGGTTCACAGCGACAGACGGCGCTCAAACCGCGCCGACGGTAAAATTCTGATCCGAAGCCAAAAGCGGAGCGCAGCTATGGTCGTCCTAGAACGGCGGTTGGCCCGCTCCGCGCTTTTCGTCCACCGATTCGCGGCTTTGCTGCTTGTTCTAGGGTGGGCGGGGGCGGCTTTCGCGCAAGCCATGACTTTCCCAGCTTTGACCGGCCATGTGGTCGATCAGGCCAATGTCATGACGGTTGAGTCGCGGGAAGCGCTTGAGCAAAAACTTGCCGCTTTGGAAGAAAAGTCCGGCATCCAGTTTGTCGTCGCTACGCTTTCGTCCTTGCAGGGGCAGGAGATCGAACCCTACGCCAACGCCTTGTTTCGCAATTGGGCGCTCGGCGAAAAGACCAATAATAATGGCGTGCTGCTGATTGTGGCGCCGAATCAGAAAAAGGTGCGGATCGAGGTCGGCTATGGGCTTGAGGGGACATTGACCGATGCCCTGTCGAAAATCGTCATCGTCAACGCCATGGCTCCACGCTTCAAGACCGGCGATTTTCCTGGCGGCATTTCGCGCGGCGTTGATGACGTCATCACTATCCTGACCACGGATTCGAGCGAATGGGCAAAAAGACCCAAGGTCCGTCCCGAGGATCCGCAGTCGGCTTTCGACGCGATTCTCCCCTTCCTGATTTTCGGTCTGGTGGTTTTTATCATCTGGCGCAATAGCAGGGGCGGTCGGGGGGGCGGAGGCCCAATGGGCCGCTCCGGCCCGGTCATTTTTCTGCCCGGGCCGGGATGGGGAGGCGGCGGCGCTTCTCGCGGCGGTGGCGGATTCGGCGGCGGCGATGGCGGTGGGTTCGTTGGCGGCGGCGGATCGTCCGGCGGCGGCGGCGCTTCAGGAGACTGGTGATGGTGTCAGATGCGGATCAGGCCAGAATCGCCTTGGCTGTGCGGGAGGTGGAAGCGCGGTCCAATGCGCAGATCGTCTGTGTGTTAGCGCGGCAGTCTTGCGACATCAGCGCTTACGCGGCGCTTTACGCCGCAACGCTCGCTTTGCTGACTCCTTGGCCGCTGATTCTATTCACTCAAATGTCCATTGAGCGCATTTTTGCCGTCCAGTTGATCCTTTTTATCGTAGCGCTTGCGTTCTTGGGTTGGACGCGGCTTGGCCTGATCCTGACGCCGCGCGGCTTGCAAAGACGACAGGTCTATCGCGCGGCAGCGGAACAATTTTTCATCCGTGGTTTGATGCGAACGGAGCATCGTGCCGGAGTGCTGATCTATGTCTCGCTGGCCGAACATTATGCCCGGATCATCGCCGATGAGGGTTTGAACGGCAAAATCAGCGATGCCGATTGGCGTCCCGCCATCGAGATTTTGACGGAGCATTTGAGTCGGGGCGAGATCGGAGAGGGCTATGTCGCCGCAATCGCCCATTGCGGAAAGCTGCTGGCGCAAGCTACGCCGCCCGAAGGCAGGCCCGACGCTTTGCCGGATGGTCTCGTTCAGCTCCGGTAATCATTGCCCGGCGCGCAAGGCGGCCAATAATTTTTTGCCGGCGCGACCATCGCGTTTCATCCCCAGATGCTGCTCGTAATCGGCGATGGCTTCGCGGGTTTTCGTTCCCATCACGCCATCATGCTTGCCCCCGACGTCATAGCCGCGCTGTTCCAGACGGGCCTGAACCTCACGCCGTTCTGTCCGCGCGAGGCCGGGATCGTCCGTTGGCCAGGGCGCGACGATTCCCTTGCCGCCCTTGAGGCGGTCCGCGAGGATCCCAATCGCTAGAGCATAGGATTCGGCAGCGTTATAGGAATAAAAGGCGTCGAAATTCCGCGAGACGAGAAAAGCCGGGCCGTGCAGGCCGGCGGGGAGCAGCAGGCCGTAATTCCCCGCGCCAGCGAGGGGGGCGCCATCAACGTGTGTCAGGCCGCGCGCCGCCCAACTCGCCAAGGGTTGTTTGCCGCCTCGGCCGGAAGGTCCGTTGTAATTGGCCGGCAACCGGACCTCGAAACCCCAAGGAAGGCCCTGAACCCACCCGGCGCGATGCAGAAAATTGGCGGTCGAGCCGAGAGCGTCGGGGATCGAACCGACGACATCGCGGCGGCCGTCTCCATCCATATCCACGGCGAGGCTCAAAAAAGTCGAGGGCATGAATTGGGTGTGGCCGAAAGCGCCGGCCCAGGAGCCTTTGAAATCATCGAGCGCAACGTCGCCGGAATTGACGATCTTCAACGCGGCCATTAGTTCGCCGCGGAAATAGCCGTCGCGGCGATTGGGCGTGCAGGCCAAGGTCGTGAGCGACTGAATCACTGGCCGCCAGCCAAAACCCTTGCCGAAATCCGATTCGACGCCCCAAACCGCAACAACCGCCGCCGCATCGACGCTAAAGCGCTTTTGCGCTGCCAACGCCGCCTGCCGATATTCGGCGAATCGGGCCTGCCCATCCTGCACGCGCTCGTCGTCGACGAGACCGGCGAGATAATCCCAGATTGGGGTTGAAAACTCAGGCTGGACGCCGAGAAAACTCGCGGCGTCATTGGGTTGCAGCCCATCCAGCGCGCGCGCCAGAGTCGTTTCCGAAACGCCTTGCGCGGCGGCCTGCGCACGAACGCCCTGTTTGCAGGATTCGAAATCGGCGCGGGCCGTCTGATTCAGGGCGAGAAAGGCGGTCAGGGCGAGAAGGTAAAGCTTCATGTTGAAAACCTATCCTGATTCTCGCCCCAAAAGAATCGCTAAATCGGGCTAGATCCAGGGACGCTCCGCCGCAAGCTTCGATTCAAAACGATCGATCTTGTCGGCCTTGATCAAGGTCTGGCCGATGTCGTCGAGGCCTTCGAGCAGGCAATGCTTGCGATGGGGATCAATGTCGAACTTGACGACGCCGCCATCGGGCCCGCGAATTTCCTGAGCCGCGAGATCGATCGTCAGGGTGGCGTTGGAGCCGCGCTCGGCGTCGTCCATGAGCTTGGCGAGGTTTTCCTTCGAAACCTTGATCGGCAAAATGCCGTTCTTGAAGCAATTATTATAGAAAATATCGGCAAAGCTGGTCGAGATGATCGCCCGCACGCCGAAATCGAGCAGAGCCCAGGGGGCATGTTCGCGCGAGGAGCCGCAGCCGAAATTATCTTCGGCCACGAGAATCTGGGCGTGGCGATAGGCCGGCTTGTTGAGGACGAAGTCGGGATTTTCCGATCCATCGTCATTGAAGCGCAATTCAGAAAACAGCCCCTTGCCAAGGCCGGTGCGGGCGATGGTTTTCAGATATTGCTTGGGGATGATCATATCGGTGTCGATATTGGTGATCGGCAGCGGCGCGGCAATGCCGGTCAGCGTGGTGAATTTTTCCATCTTGCATCTTCCTGCGGGCGCCAAAGCGCCATTAAGAATTTCGTGGGCGTTCAGTTGCGCCCAGTGACTTTCAGTTCGATCTGCGGCGGCTTGGCCAGGGTCTGGAAGACGACGCAATAGCGTTCCGTAAGCTTGGTCAGCGCATCGATACGCTCTTGCGGCTCGGGCGTTTCGAGTTCGAAGAACAGGCGAATGGCGGTGAAGCCAACCGGCGCATCCTTGGCGACGCCGAGCGTGCCGCGGAAATCGAGGTCGCCCTCTGCGCGCACTGAACCGCTCTTCAGATCGAAAGCCAGTGCTGTCGCCACGGCCTTGAGCGTCACGCCAGCGCAAGCCACAAGGGCTTCAAGCAACATGTCGCCCGAACAGGCCTGGAGGCCGGTGCCGCCGGTGGCCGGATGCAGGCCGGCCTCGATCAGCGCGCGTGAGGTCGAAACCTTGCAAGCCAATCCTTCGCCGGAAAGATCGCCCTGCGCCTTGAGCGTGACCAAGGCGGCCTTGGCGTCCGCCTTGTATTGTTCCTTGAGCGGAGCCTGAATTGAGCGGAGTTCGTTCGCGTTCATGGCTCCCCCTGTCAGCTGAAGCTGCGCACGTCGACGAAATGGCCGGCGATGGCCGCAGCGGCCGCCATGGCCGGGGAGACCAGATGGGTGCGGCCCTTGAAGCCCTGACGGCCCTCGAAATTACGGTTCGAGGTTGAAGCGCAACGCTCGCCGGGCGCCAGTTTGTCGGGGTTCATCGCCAAGCACATCGAGCAGCCCGGTTCGCGCCATTCGAAGCCGGCGGCGATGAAGATCTTGTCGAGGCCTTCGGCTTCAGCCTGTTCCTTGACGAGGCCAGAGCCCGGCACGACCAGCGCGTTGACGTGGCCGGAAACCTTACGTCCCTCAGCAATCTTGGCGGCGGCGCGCAAATCCTCGATACGACCATTGGTGCAGGAGCCGATGAAGACGCGGTCGATCTTGATATCGGTCGGCTTTTCGCCGCCCTTGAGGCCCATGTAATCCAACGCGCGCTGGATCTTGGCGCGCAAGGCCTCGCTCTGGCCGGCTTCGACGCTCGGCACGACGCCATCAATGGCGATAACGTCTTCGGGGCTGGTGCCCCAGGTGAGCAAGGGCGGCAGATCAGCCGCGTCGAGCTTGACCACGGCGTCATAATGCGCGCCGACATCGCTCTTGAGCTGCGACCAATAATGCAAGGCCTGATCCCAGGCCTCGCCCTGAGGCGCCTTGGGACGGCCGGCCAGATAGGCGAAGGTCTTTTCATCGGGCGCGATGAGACCGGCGCGAGCGCCGCCTTCGATCGACATGTTACAAACCGTCATGCGGCCTTCCATCGACAAAGCGCGGATGGCTTCGCCTGCATATTCGATGACGTAGCCGGTGCCGCCGGCCGTGCCGATCTTGCCAATGATCGCCAGCGTGATGTCCTTGGCGGTGACGCCGTCGCCGAGTTGGCCATTGACTTCGACCAGCATGTTCTTGGCCTTGGCCTGAATCAGAGTCTGGGTGGCGAGCACATGCTCGACTTCCGAGGTGCCAATGCCATGCGCCAAAGCGCCGAAAGCGCCATGCGTCGAAGTATGGCTGTCGCCGCAGACGATGGTCGCGCCCGGCAAGGTGAAGCCCTGCTCTGGCCCGATGATGTGAACGACGCCCTGACGGCGGTCATGTTCGTTGAAATATTCGACGCCGAAATCGCGAGCGTTGATCGCCAGCTGCTCGACTTGAGCCTTGCTTTCCGGATCGGTGATCGGGAGGGAGCGATCGGTCGTCGGCACGTTATGGTCGACGACGGCGAGGGTCTTTTCCGGCGCATGAACCTTGCGCTTTGCCATGCGCAGGCCTTCGAAGGCTTGCGGGCTTGTGACTTCGTGAATCAGATGCCGGTCAATATAGAGAAGCGCTGTGCCATCCGGCTGGATATCGACGACGTGATCGTCCCAGATCTTGTCGTAGAGGGTGCGCGGCTTGCTGGTCTCGACCATGTTCAACTCCCCGTCGCGGCGAGGCGGCGCGGCTTGGCGGGCCCCTCGTCCGATCATTGACGATTTATTCCACTTGAGCTTTGGTTTGGCCAGAAGCCCGCTGATTTGCGCATCCGCGCTTATTTAGAGCATGTCCCGCAAAAGTGGATATCGGTTCTGCGAAAAGGACATGCTGGTTCGATAACACTTGGAGCCTTCCCGCTTCA
>Ga0302273_1000558_pt1 | contig 16428 bp, 10 predicted proteins | sample III_Bog_N1_3_FD_198774 | JGI IMG/M metagenome (GOLD analysis project Ga0302273, IMG submission 198774) | Peat permafrost microbial communities from Stordalen Mire near Abisko, Sweden - III_Bog_N1_3 | ecosystem: Environmental > Terrestrial > Soil > Wetlands > Peat | place: Sweden: Abisko... | reverse complement strand
TAACGTAATACGCACAGAAGGTGCAGCGCACCGTAAGAATGAAATTGAATTTAAGGATGAATATGTATTCGAATTTTTCGATGATGTGAGGTGGGAATAAATATTTCGGTGCGCTGCACCTTTCCCAGCTTTCAATCGGGTTTTTGCTACAAATATTTTGCGGCTCTGCAGCTACCCGTCAGGAATGAAACAGAAGGGGCAGAAACAAGTAATAAGGTTTAAATAAAAAGCGATCAATGTTATTGAAAAAATAAAAACTTATGGACAGAATTTAATCAACGAAAATGGTGCAGCGCACCTTGATATTTGTAGCTAGGATTATATGTAACATGCACAAAAGGTGCAGCGCACCGTAATATTTGTAGCTGAGATAATGGAATACAGACAGAAGGTGCAGCGCACCCCTAATATTTTTCATAATGGCAAACACATACACGCTCTGACGCTACCCGTCAGGAATGAAAGGTTATTGAAAAAATAAAATCGAAATGAACGAAAACCAAAATACCGATATAATTAAAACAGCGACCCAAAAGATTCTTAGTTGTGGCAACGCAATCGGAGTGATGCACGAAGCTGTTCATGAAATGTATGCGGTTTATTCCTCCATTTCCGGCGTTACCATGCAAAATCAAAACACGGAATCCATTTTTCTCGACAGTGGCAAGGCCATTTCGACAGCCGAAGCAGCCCACTGCCTGTTGGAAATGGTGCGTACCACCCAATTTCTGCGGGGGATTAAAGAAGCTTTTGACGCTAAAATTGCTGCCAACACAACCAATACTCCCATAACTGTTTTGTATGCCGGAACGGGACCTTACGCCGCCCTGGTAACTCCGTTGTTGCTGTTGTATCGTCCGATACAGCTTCAGGTCGATTTGCTCGACATCAACGAAGAGTCGCTTCTGTCGGCCATTCGGGTGATTACCGATTTAGGGTGCGCCCAATTTATTCGGAATACTTTTATCGACGATGCAGCCAAAATAAAACTAAACACTGCTTACGATATAATCATTTCCGAAACCATGCAGGCCGCGCTCAAAAAAGAACCCCAGGTGGCCATTATGCAGAATTTGATTCCACAGTGCCCGGCCAATACCATTTTTATTCCTGAAGAAATTACAGTTAAGGCCGAAATCGTATCTAGGGGAAAATGGAACTGCGCCACCAATTTGGTTGAAGGTGTCCACCGCATCGAACTGGGCGAGGTGGTGAAAGTGAACAACCGAAATTTAAACTGCAGCGACTATAAAACAAGGTTCCCGATTACAATAAACAGGAGCAACGGCGCAACCTTATTTTTAAACACCTCGATAACCGTTTATGGAACCCATCAATTAAACAACAGCGATTGCTCTCTTACGTTGCCTTTGAGAATACACGACCTAACCGGTAACCAGTCGGAATCAGTAAGTTTTTGGTACGAACAAGGCAACGTACCCGGAGTGCGTTTCCAATTTTCGGATTCGAACGAAATACATAGCGCTATTGGCCGAAAGGACCATCAACCCGCAATCGTTTAAGACCTGACAGGTTTTTAAAACCTGTCAGGTCTAATAAAATAAAAAAAAGCATAATACCGATAAAAGGTGCAGCGCACCCTAATATTTGTAGCCTGGATAATGTAACACGCACAAAAGGTGCAGCGCACCGTAATATTATCCATAATGGAAATGCTCAGTAAGAATGAAATTGAATTCAAGGATGAATATGTATTCGAATTTTTCGATGATGCGAGATGGGAATAAATATTTCGGTGCGCTGCACCTTTCCCAGCTTTCAATCGGTTTTTTGCTACAAATATTTGGCGGCTCTGCCGCTTTGGATCAAGCGACAGAGTCGCGAAATATTTGTAGAAAAAATGCATGATGTAAAATTAAAGCTCCAGCGGAGCGAAATATGACTAAAAGTATTGCATTCATTGGGTTCTGGCGTGGTTGTATAAATTTTAACCAGACACTAATGGTTTAAATAAAAGGAAATGATCGATACACAAGCAAATAAATCGTCCTCGGGCGGGGAAAAGAAGAAAAATCGTTTTAGCACACTTTCCTCTTCAGGGGAAAGGGTTATAAAAGCATGGGCAAGGTTTCCTCTACGGGGGAAAGGTCCAACGACACTTGTGGCGAGGTTTCCTTCGCAGGGGAAAGCCTCCAGAAAATTATGGCAGGGTTTCCCCCACGGAGGACAGTTTAACGCAACTCACCCCTGCACCTTCGGGTCATCGGGGTGAGTTGAGAAAAAAATTATAGAACCTTAAATATCATTATCAACTAAAAAAAAGAAAAAATGGAATTAAACGCACTAAAACTAAAGGACCTTCGCAACGAAGAACATTCCCAATTTCATCTCGATTTTAAAGGGTTGGTCAACCAATTTACGGTTAATACCTTGGGCATTGAAACCCTTTACCCTGCCTACCAAACTGCTTTCGATTTGGAAGTTACCGCCTTGAATGTGGTTCAGGCCAGTGCAGTGACCAGTGACCTATTTGTTGCCGACTCCGAACGCGATAACACAGCAAGCGGGTTGACAGGTACTATCAAATCGGCGCTGAACCATTTCGACCCCGAAGTGAGGTCAGCCGCCAACCGGCTCATGTTGCTTTTAGATACTTACGGGAATCTTGCAATAAAACCGTATGACCAGGAAACAGCATCTATCACCAAATTGGTATCCGAACTGGAAGGCTCTTATGCCGCCGATGTGGCCACGCTGGGCGTTGGAGGCTGGGTGGCAGAGCTTAAAGCCCGAAACAACGCATTCGACAGCCTGAAAAACCAGCGCTACAGCGAAAACTCCTCTAAACCACAACAAAACCTGAAGATGGCACGGCAGGAAACCGACACTACTTACCGGGCCGTTGTGAAGCGCATCAACGCGTTGATCGAAGTAAACGGCGACACCGCCTACGCCGGGTTTGTTAACGCGCTAAACCAACGCATCGAACACTACCAACTCGTATTGGCGCAACGCCAGGGCCGGAATGCCAAGGACAAGGACAAAGAAGGCGACAGCAACAGCGGCGGGGAGGATGCGCCAAAAAAGTAAGAAAACATAAACGCCGGTCAGCCTTAACGGGCGCCGGGTATCAATCACTTAATAATAATAATAACTTAAAAACTGAAATTATGGATGTATTAATCGGAAACATTATGTGTTTTGCCTTCAATTTTGTGCCCTCCGGCTGGCTGGAATGCAACGGGCAAACCTTAAGCATCGCGTCTTACCAGACGCTGTTCTCCCTCATTGGCAACACCTTTGGAGGAAACGGCTCTACCACGTTCTGTGTACCTAACCTGAACGGCGCTTCGCGCCACAATGGGTATATGAAGTTCTACATTGATTTCAACGGCATTTATCCCCAACGGAGTTAATTAAAGTAGTTTTTAACCAATTTAAAATAAAATAAATATGGACTATTATTTAGGAGATATCCAACTATTCGCATATAATTTTGTACCCAAGGGATGGTTGTTGTGCAATGGCGCCATACTGCAAGTAGCACAAAGCCAGGCCCTGTTCTCGTTAATTGTTAATAAATTTGGAGGAAATGGCTCTACCACATTTGCCCTGCCCAATATGACGAACGACTCGCCCATAGCAGGGATGAATTATTATATTTGTTTATCTGGAATTTATCCGTCACGCGAGTAATAACAATTTAAAATATAAAAGATATGGATTACATTTTAGGAACAATACTCCTTCTGCCTTATAGCTTTAATCCCATGGGGACAATACTTTGTGACGGACGGACTTTGAATATTATGCCCTACCAGGCCTTATTTTCGCTGATAGGCGCTACTTATGGCGGCGATGGACAAACTACTTTTGCTGTCCCCAACATGCTTGGGCAAGAACCCCAGCCGGGAATGAACTATTACATTGTTTATGAAGGCTTATACCCCTCACGCGATTAATAACAAAAACATTAGTTACACGAATTAAAAAATTTACAATGGGAAATATAGCTTTAGGTAAAATAGCAACGGCAAATAACTCCATTTTGCCATACATACCTTCGAGAGCAGTCGATGGGGCGTTGGCTCCTTCGAACCGATGGGTAAGCGATAGCATTCCGGCATGGTTGGAAGTAAATCCGGGAGCACTTTATATGATCAACCGCTGGGTGGTGAAACATCTTTCGATTATTACCTCACCAAACAACGGGTGGAACAATTCAAATTATGCCAATGTCGATTATAAATTACAAGGCAGCAACGACAATTCATACTGGTACGACATCGACATCGTAACCAACAACTCGGCAACATCAACCGACCGTACTTTCACGCCGGTAGCCTACCGCTATTACCGGGTTTACGTGATGAAAGGGTTGCGCGGCAATACCGGAACCACCTCGATCGTAGAGTTCGAACTGTATCAGGCATACAGCAACCAACTTTCAGCGCTTACTGTGAGTGCCGGTACTTTGGCCCCAGCCTTTAATCCAACTGTTTTTGCCTATACCGATACGGTTGGACCAGATGTAGCGAGTATCAACATTACGCCAACAGCAAAAGATCCGCAAGCAATTATAAAGATTAACAATGTGGTTTCGCCTAGCGGGCAACCAAAGTCTGTTAATCTAAATTATGGTGCCAACAACATTGTGGTCAATGTAACCGCAGGCGATGGTTCACAAAACAATTACACCATTGCAGTAACCCGCCAGGGCGATGCCGATTTGAAAACGCTTGTAGCTCAGGATAATCTTGCAGCCAACGTTCCATTGAACCCTGCATTCGATAAGGGAATCACGGTCTACACCGCTAAAATCGATTACGATGCAAGTGCAATAGCCTATATTCCAACCACCGACGATCCGCCGGCAACCATCAAGTTGGATGGAACAAGTACTCCAAATGGAAGTATTTCAGGGGCAACCGTAGTGGGTACTGGTATAACCTCGTCGCTTGAAGTAACTTCAACCTCGGGTAACAAGAAAACCTATACGGTTGGTGTAAGCAAGAATACCAGCGCTTATTTGACCAATTTCCAGGTGAAGAAAGGATCAAACTTTCAGACGTTCCTTCCTGCTTTTACTCGAAATAATTTTGGTACATATACATTAAATGTGGGAACTTCAACCAGTGTTACCATTTGGATTACCAAGGAAGATACGAATGCAACAGCTGTAGTAACCAGCAATGGAACTCCATTGACACTTAGCGGATCGTCGTACCCGTTGAGTATGCCAACCGCAGGCGCTTACGCTATTGTGGTTACAGTAACCTCTACTACCGGTAGTATTAAGATTTACACACTCAATATTACCAGAAATTAAAAATTATTGAATCTAATAAGGATGTTGCTTGTCAACATCCTTATTATTAAATTTTAAAAAAGTCAAACACAATGAAACAAGCATGTTACATTAGAAACAACAACCTGCATGAAAGTGAGCAAAATGATTTATCGAGTTGCCAAAATATGAACATGCAGGTTTCAACTTCAATCAAGCAATTCCTTATGAAAAAAATCAAAGTCCTGATGGTTCTGGGATTGATCCTGTTTTTATCAGGTTCAGCGTTTGCTGTTTCGGACCTTAGTGTTTCCGGAATCACCGGCACTTATTCGGCAGCGAACGGAAGATATGTCTTCCAGTCGGTTGATGGTAATGGATACAATATTTGGAAACACCAATCAGCAAATTATTATATCTATGCTTATTATGATGGTACCCCATGGTGGCATATCGACACCGACACTAATGCTGATAATGGGAAATTGTTCTATGACGATAATGGAGGATCTTCAACCCCTACAGCCGGTGTAACTTGGTTACCAGATTTAGGAGCAGGAACTATGGCTGTTGCATATTATAGTGTAAACCCCGAAATTAACATATCAGCGAATGGTGCTTCAATTATTTCCGGCGATAATACCCCTTCCTTTTTGGACTACACTAAATTTGGGTCGGCGCTTCCCAATTCGGGTACTGCAACCCGTACCTTCACCATTCAGAATACGGGTGCAGCAGCATTAACCGTCAGCAGCATTACTTCCAACAATAGTGAATTTACGATCGCTTCAGGCTGGAGCAGTTCTGTGGCAGCATCGGGTTCAACCACCTTTACGGTAACCTTTGCCCCAACCGGTACAGGCGATCGAAATGCAACTATTTCCATAGTCAACACCGATTCGGATGAAGACCCTTATACTTTTAGTCTCAATGGTTATGGTTATACCACAACAGCCCTGGTTGTTTCCGGAATTACCGGCACTTATTCTGCAGCAAACGGAAATTACATTTCGCAAGGGGTTACCAACAACTTTCAATATTGGAAACATGCGACAGAAAATTATTATATATTCAATTTTTTGAGCGGAGGCTACCCTGAGTGGGTAATCGATAATGATCAAATTGGCACTAATGGTTCCTTATTTTATTATTCTTCCGAAGCCGTTTCACCCATTGGGACGCCATGGACACTTCAATTCGGAGCTGGTAGTCCGGTTGTTTCAGGAGTTACAGCTGCCCCTGAAATTAATTTGGTTGGCAATAACAGCAGGAGCATTGCAAGTGGCGATAATTCGCCATCGAGATATGATGGCACTAATTTCGGATCGCTCGATTACTCATCAGGAAGCCGGACACGAACATTCACCATTCAAAATACGGGGACTGCTGCATTAACGCTGTCGGGAAGTACTCCGTATGTATCTCTGAGTGGCGCTACTTCTGATTTCTCAGTAACAGCCCCTTCCAATTCAATCGCAGCTTCAGGTTCCACTACTTTTGTAGTTACATTCAATCCGGCTTCGGAAGGCACAAAAACCGCCGTTGTGACCATCACCAACAACGACAGCGACGAAGGCACCTATACCTTTACGATTCAAGGCGATGGATTTACCCCTAAAAACCTGGTACTTTCAGGAGTAACACCATCAGCACTCAACGGCACGTATACCCACCAGGGGTTGCTAAACGAATATCAATACTGGAAAAACGGAAGCTATTATATTTACAACAGCGATAATGGGGGAACCGAAGACGGTTATTGGTACATCGATTCCGATACAAATCGTTCTTCCTACTATTTTAAATCGTCGAATAATGGAGAAAATGGATTTCCTGTGAATTTAACAAGCTGGGTTGCTTCACTTGGTACCGGTACTCCAGTAATTCAATATGCCGCGCCTGAAATAAATATTACCGGAAATTCCGAAACAATTTTAGATGGCGATGCCACACCTTCGATCTACGACTATACCGATTTTGGATGGATAACTTCAGGTTCTGTAGTACGAACCTATACAATTCAAAATCTGGGAACAGAAATTTTAACGCTTACCGGAAGTCCGTATGTCGTTATAGGAGGTACAAATTCGGCAGATTTTAGTGTTACAACTCCACCCGCCGCAACAATAGCGGCAGGTGGCTCAACCACATTTCAGGTAACTGCTGCTCCTTCTGCGTTAGGTGTCCGATCAGCAACCCTATCCATTGCCAACACCGATGCTGATGAAAATCCCTATAACTTCTCTATTCAGGCGAGTCTTGGTATTTCACCTGTTGTAACTACGCAGGACGTAAGTAGCATAGGAACAACAACTGCTACCGGCAATGGTAATTTAACCACGTTGGGTAGTCCTAACCCAACGGCCCATGGGGTTTGTTGGAATACCTCCGGCTCTCCAACTATATCGGATAGTAAAACAGACAATGGCGCTAAATCATCAACAGGTACTTTTACTGCGGCTATGACGGGTTTAAACCAAGGTACAACTTACTATGTAAATACTTTCGCTACCAATAGTTTAGGAACATTTTATGGTACAGCAACAACTTTTACTACCCAAAATTCCGTTTCATCCATTGTTCGTGTGGGTTCAACGCCAACCAATGCAGCATCGGTACAATGGACGGTAACTTTTGCCGTCCCATTAACCGGGCTAACTACAACCAACTTCAGCTTGGCAAATACAGGGTTAACAACACCGTCTATTACGGGCGTTACCGGTTCTGGAACTACCTGGACAGTTACGGCCAACACCGGAAGTGGTTCAGGAACGCTGGGATTGAATATGGCAAACAGTTCGGGTTTATCGACGGTACTTTCCAATCCAACTTTCACCGGAGAGATTTATACGATTGATAAAACAGCTCCGACGGTTAACATAGGTAGCCCGTCGGTAAGCACTACAACTTCAGGACCAATAGACTTTACAGTTAGCTGGAGCGATGCCAACCTGAATACTGGTTCAATCTCATTAACTGCAGGCCAGGTTACAGTGAATACAACCGGGACAGCAGCCTGTGGTTCGGTATCGGTTACCGGTTCGGGGACAACCCGCACCGTTACGCTTTCTTCGATAAGTGGAAAAGGTACCATCGGGATCAGCATCCCTTCGGGAACTGCTTCTGATAATATTGGCAATTCAGCAGGTGCGGCAGGGCCATCAACTACTGCTACGGTTGCCTATTCGCCTACAGTTACCACCACAGCCATTACTACCATTGGCGCTACTTCGGCCACATTGGGAGGTAATGTAACCGACGATGGCGGAGCAAGTGTTACCAGAGGTGTAGTTTATTCAACCACCGATGCCAACCCAACGATCGCCGGAGGTGCTACCCAGGTTGCTATTGGGAGCGGCGCCGGAAGTTTTAGTCAATCGGTTGGTTCGTTAACCCCAGGCACAACCTACCATGTTAATGCTTATGCAATCAACTCACAAGGCACCAGTTACGGTACAGCAACAAGTTTTACCACTGTTACCCCAGGCACCTTTATCGGACCAGGAACTGACTGGAATACAGCCACCAACTGGGGAGGTGGAAGTGTTCCTGTCGCTGGAACCGATGTGATCATTCCTTCGGGTAAAACGGCAGTCATTGGAGCATCCACCTCAGCCGATTGCAACAACCTAACTGTAACCGGCACCTTAACCATTGAGTCATCAGGTTCGTTAATCGTGCATGGATCAGCATCAGGAAATGTTACCGTCAATCGTGACATGAGTGGCAGTACCTGGCATTTGATCTCGTCACCGGTTTCGGAATCGGCGAGTAGCTTCTTATCGGCAAACACCATTATTGCTACAAAGGACGGTACTTCTTCACGCGGAATGAAGAATTATATTGAATCAACCGACGCCTGGAGCGATTTATTTACCAATGTTAGTAGCCCAGGCAGCATGGACGGTGGATCCGGATCTGCTGTATGGCTTTCAACTGATGGAACAGTAAGCTTCACCGGCTCTCTTCAAACAGGGTCTCCCAGTGTATCCGTTTCGCATGGCAAATATGGATGGAATCTTGTTGGCAACCCCTATTCATCGGCTATTGCAATTAATGATGACGCCGGAGCTACCAATTTTATCAATAGTAACAGCAGTAATATGGTTCCCAGTTATGTAGGTATTTATTATTGGGACGGGTCTTCCTACAATGCAGTCAATTTAACAGGCGGGGCATTCTATGCCCAGGTTGGTCAGGGTTTCTTTGTAAAAGCCAAAACTGGAGGTGGGTCGGTTAGTTTTACACCAGCGATGCAATCCCATAACACAGGAGCAGATTTCAAGAGTGCGGTTATCACCTGGCCCGAAATCAAACTAAAGGCTTCGTTGGGAACCTTAAGCAGCACTACCAAAATCAAATTTAACGAGGCTATGAGCAGTGGATTGGATTTGGGTTACGATGCCGGCATGATGAAATCGGGGTTCGATGTTTACACGAAGCTCGTTGACGACAATGGCGTTGATTTTACGATTCAATGTCTTCCGCTTGCAACGAACAACGAAACAATCATCCCCGTCGGGCTCGAAAGTTCTACGAAAGGAGTTGTTACCTTTTCAGTAGAAATGAGCAATTTACCTGCCGAATGTAAGGTAATTTTCGAAGATCGGGTAACAGGTACCTTTACACCACTAACCCAGAGCAGTACGATTTGCACTGTGCAGGTGGATGCCAACTCAACGATTGCCGGAAGATTCTTCATCCACACCAGCCTGGAGACAAGCACCCTTGCCGTTAACCCAACAACTGACGATTGGAAAATTTACGAGGTACAAGGGCAAATTCGTATTTCAGGATCAGTATCGGGCAATGCAACTGCCTCTATTTACGATGTACTGGGCCGGAAAATTGGTGACTACAACTTACAAAAAGGATCGGTAAACAACATCTCGTGCTCTGAATTCAAAAACGGTATTTACCTTTTGAACATTAAGCAGGAAGGTAAAACATATACCAGAAAAATTGTAGTGAATAATTAGGAATGAGAAAAAAGAAACAAAGAAAAATAATCCGAAATACCCAAGAGAGATGAAAAACGAAAAAGAACAAAAAAAGGTTGTTTCCTTCGAAGAGAAGATAACCCGCAAAGAGGCGCTGATTAAGGCAAGCAAATATGCGGCATTCACAGCATTGGGTACTATGTTAATACTTAGCCCAAAAAAGTCACAGGCGGGATCAGGTTTGCCAGCAGATCCAGGTTCTTTTGGCAAAATTTGAAAAGGTTAACTGATTTCAGGAGGCTGTCTCAATGGTAAAACCGAAAATATTGCAACGTTTGCAATGTTTGCAATATTTTCGGTTTACTTTTGGGGCAGTCTTTCTTTTAGTTTGTTTTTTGTTAATGATAAGTTGAGTATCAATGACATGAAGATTACAATCTTTTATGCTACTCACCAATGTTCGGACAATAAATGCAGCGGGTTCAGATAATTTCGTGCTGCAATTTATACCAACGTGAATTATAGATTAATCCAGATGCTTTCATGGTAGAATGCCGATGGCCTAACATTCCCGCCTGCCGTCGAGAATGTTAGGCCAATTGAGTGAGCGATGATTGGACTATTACATTTCTCCAATCGGTATTATCGATAAAAATCTAATCCAGTAATTTGTACTTACTGGGGCGGATACGTTTCTGTCCGCTTTCGTTTTTATATGTATCCATGCTGCTGAAGAATCAGTGTACCAATATATGTAATAGATGAATGGTATTATTTTATGAAAATAATTTAACTCTATGGCTTCATTATCAATTGGTTATGTAGTACTTTATGGTTTGTTTTTTAAGAAACATTACACTCCATCTCTGTTTTTGAACTGGGGCATATAGATACAGATAAATATCTGAGGTGAAATCAGTAATTTTGGCAAGTCAATCAAAAAATGACAGTACAAGTAAAGTCAAATTATTCTGAAAACGGGACTTGTCCCTCTTTTTCGTTCTATGAAGGATTTTTTTTTCATATCAGAGATCGTATTAAGCACCATTTGTTTGCTTATGGGTGTGGTGTTTTGGATTGTTCCTGTTGCCACAAACAAGCATCTGGACAACTACCGCATTTCGTTAAAGATACTATCGGTCGATTATATTGTAATGTGCCTACTGAACCTGTATTTAATCCTGTTTGTGTGGGATCAGCACTTTATCGGGTATTTTAATTTCGTTCGTGTACTTATGTGCTCTACGCAAACCTATCTGTTTACTTTCGTAATGCTCAACCTGCTCGATCTGAAATATGTAACTTACAAAAGACTATATAGAAATATTCTGCCTTTAGCAATCTTTGTTTTTGTCTATGTTGCAAGTCTGCTTATCTATGGCAACTTTGAGATAGACAGTCTGGCGGACATCGGAGAAGGGTTTCAGCATCCAACTATGATAATACGGATGCTCTTTTTTGTTTATTTCACCGCTCAATTAATTTACTACAGCTACTTGTTGTACAGCAATGTACGAAGGTTTGAAAATGAGATAGAGAACTACTTTTCGGATACCCACCAACTCAGTTTGAAAAGCTTTCTGGGGTTATATGTAGCCTTGGTAGTGTTTGGAATAATAGCAATGCTATTCATCTTACTACCATTTAGTAGCTATAATTTTATCTTAACAATTGCCTCTATTCTCTTTTATTTTCTTTTCGCGATAAAATTTATCAATTATCCCAAGTTGTTTGTTGTAATTGAACCGGCCATTTACCTTGAGCCAGAGAATGATTCCGCAGAACTTACTGAAGCGGATGATAACCGACTTCTTAACGCGCAACGCTCCCGAAGTAACTGGATTAGTTTAAAAAACTCGATTATCGAAGGTAAATACTACATCAAAGAGCAAATCACCCTTGAGGAAATGGCTCAATTGTTAAGAGTTAGTCGCAATAAACTTTCCAACCTAATTAATTCAGAAGAAAAGCAAAATTTTTATGCCTGGATAAACTACCTCCGAATAGAACATGCCAAAACACTCTTTCTCGAACACCCCGACTATACCATTGGCCAGATAGCTCAACAAACTGGTTTTTCTGAAGCCGCTAACTTTAGCCGTACATTTAAAAAAGTAACCGGCCACACCCCTTCCGATTGGCGTACGGCTAATACGTAAACTAGACTTACCCTACCCATTCAATCTTTGTTTTGTGCGCAGTGATTATTTTTTGTGCGCAGCGATAGCATGCAAATGTGGCTGTTCAATTTTCTTTGTAGCATGGAAAATACCATGCCGAAACCCGATAGTATCGTTCGTGTTTTTTGGTATTATCAATCCGTCGAATAATATGCTGGTAACTACAATCGATAATCTATGAATAATTTTAAACTCTGCATTACCGTGTGCATGTGCACTGCTTTATTGGTCTTAACCAACCTTGCTTCTGCCCAGTTCTCGGGCGGTAACGGTTATAGTAATAATCCCTGGCAGATCAAAAATGAAGGTGATTTTTACGGTATTAACGATCGCAACTACATTGGGATGGATAATGTTAACGAGCCTAATGTTTATTTTAAGTTAATGAACGACATTACGTTGAACTATCCGAGGGGGGTGCCATTTGGTGATTTAAGCAATCCGTTTATTGGATATTTCGATGGCAACGGACATACAATTACCATCAAATCAGGTGGTGGCAGCACACTTTTTGGTCGCCTGCCTGGAGGCATTGACCAAATTTCAACTATTGAGAATCTGACTGTTTATGCTGAGGGTTCGAGTGGAATGATCGTCCTTCGCAATCAGGGGCTTATCAGAAACTGTAAAGTTTATGGAACGATTAATGCCGGGAACGGGGAGGCAGTTGGAGCTTTGGTGAATACAAATTGGGGAACCATCAATAATTGCGAATCATTTTGCACCTCGGTGGCAGGAGGAGGATGGACCGGTGGATTGGTAGGTGATAATACCGGTGGTATTATTACAAACTGCATCAATCATGCTCCTGTATCCTCGAATGGTTATGTTGGTGGCATTGTGGGGGAAAACGATGGAGCCATCGAAGAGCTTGCCCAACATTTGAAAATTGGCCGTACTACATTCTCAGGGATGATCAATAAAGAAGAAGGGATCAACTATAATTTATGGATGAATACCCTGCGAATTGATGAGGCAAAAAAAATATTCGCTGCGAACCTTGATTTTAGCATAGCACAAGTCTCTGAAATGGTTGGATTCAGCGAACAGTCAAATTTTAGTCGTCAGTTTAAGATCATTACAAAACAATCGCCTTCGGAATGGAGGCAACAAAACAAAGCAACAAACCCCTAATTTATCAAATAAATCTTGCTTATTGTACGATCTGATAAATTTCAATTGAAGCCTTAGCCTTAGATTTGCGCGCGACTTATTTTTTTCAAATACCTTAATTTATGACTAACAAAATATTGCTTTTACTTTGCTTGTGCATGGGATTGTTATTTCATGGGCAAGCGCAAAATAATGCATTGTCGTTCGATGGAACAAACGATTTTGTCTCTCTTCCTTCCGTAGCAACGAATTTGAATTCTTTTACAATCGAAACATGGATCAACCCTACAGCAATCCCATCCAGTGGATATATCGCCATTTTAAATACCAATTCATGGGATGCAACGAATGGTTGTTCAGTACATCTTCAATTTGAAAATGGGAATGTGGTTCTTTCGGTTTATTCGCTTTCGACAGACTATCCATGTATGAAAACCAAACTAACGGCCAATTCGTGGCAACATATTGCCGTTACTTATGACAAAACAAACAGTCTCATCTGTTTTTATCTCAATGGAGTTCTTGATAATAGCATTTCCAAAACGTTTCCTGTCGCTAAAATCGATGCGGCTGAGCTTGGGGCTTGGAATACATCACGCTACTTCAACGGGCAGCTCGATGAAGTAAGGATTTGGAATGTTGCCCGGTCGGCTAGCGATATTGTCAACAACATGAATACGTCCATTTCTAATCCTACAGCAACTTCGGGATTAATTGCCTATTATCCTTGCAACCAGGGTGTGGCCGGAGGCAATAACACCAGTATCAACACCCTTACCGATTTTTCAGCATTAGGAAAAAACGGCATCCTAACCAATTTCGATTTGGGTACATCGAACTGGGGAGAGCGAACTTCGGGCAACAATTGTTTAACTTTTGACGGAACCGACGATTATGTGGATATAAGCACATCGGAATTGATTGATTTTAGAGGTGGGTTCAGTGTTACAGGGCTTATGAAGTGGGATAAATTCAACTCATGGTCAAGAATGATTGATTTGGGAAACGGAGCAGGCTCTGATAATATATTATTGGCCAATAACGGCACTTCATCAGCCGTTTCATTCTCGATACGAAAGGGAGCTACTGAAACAATCATTACCTCATCAAAAGTTTTAAATCCAAATCAATGGTACTATATTGCCGCTACGGTTTCGGCAACTGGTACAGTTAGCCTTTATGTCGATGGAGTTTTAGACAAGTCGGCAACAGGTTTCAATCCTCCAAACTCGTTGGTGCGCAGCAAACAATACCTCGGAAAATCGAACTGGGCTACTGATAGCTATTTCAATGGGTCGATGGATAATATCGGCATTTGGAGCAGGGCTTTAAGTCAATCAGAAATTACTGCTGGCGTGGCTGGTTTTACCGGAAATGAAAGTGGCTTGGTTCATTACTATACCTTTAATCAGGGTGATGCCAGTGGAAATAATTCGGCTATAACTACCCTTAACGATGTTGTTGGCACTAACCCTAAAAATGGAACATTGACCAATTTCAGGCTGCAAGCAATGAATACATCAAACTTGGTGAGTGGTGCTAAGGAATGGGGTATTGTTTATAACCTAAACGGTGGCACCAACGATGTAGCAAATGCAGCAACCTATTCGCAAGGTATTGAACTAACCCTAAAAAATCCAGTTAAAACAAATTACACTTTTAGTGGTTGGTTCGACAACGAGACCTTCACAGGGACGGCCTTAACTTCAATAAGTGCTACATGTGCAGGCAATAGTGTACTTTTCGCCAAATGGACACCCAACACCTACAACATTACCTATAAACTCAATGGAGGAAGCAACAATCCAGCTAATCCGGCAACCTATTCTTATAGTGTGGGTCTAACCTTAAGCACCCCAACAAGAACAGGTTATACCTTTGGTGGATGGTTCGACAACGAAAATTTCACAGGTGCCGAGGTAACCTCAATAAGCACAACCAGTACTGTGAATATTACCCTTTACGCCAAGTGGACAGTAAACACCTACACCATTACCTACAACCTTAATGGAGGAACTATTGATGCACCAAATTCACCAAACTACACCTTTGGCATAGGGGTTAATTTGAACAGCCCGGCTAAGGCAGGCTATACATTTTCAGGCTGGTACAACAACGAATATTTCACGGGCACAGCCTTAACCTCTGTAGGTACTGGAGTTTCGGGCAATATTACACTTTACGCCATGTTTACGATCCCCTTTGCTGGTGGAACAGGAACAGAACTTGACCCATGGCTAATCTCCACACCCGAACAATTGAGCCAGCTCAACTTATATCTCACAGCGGGGCACAGTGATAAATACTTTAAAATAATCAACGACATTGATTTGACCACCTATATTTCTTCGGGGAATCCTGGTTATAATGGCGGATACGGCTGGTATTGCATTGGCCGTTTCGGCATACCCTTTTGTGGGAAAGTCGATGGCGGTGGCCACCTTGTCAAAGGTTTATATATTGATGCCACACTTGGACCTAATTCAAGTTATCAAAGCAATATAGGGCTGTTTGGTGAAACTGGAAATACTTTCAGCTTAAAGGATCTTACTGTGCAGGCAACCTGGATAATGGGGCAGAATCAGGTTGGTGGTATGATTGGTGATAATGGTGGAACTGTGGTCAATTGCCATGTGGTTATGGTCAACGATGGAAAGGTTGGTTATCCTCCTTACAACTTAATTGTCCATGTAGGCGGTTTTGTGGGTTTTAACGAAGGCTATATCTCCCAATGCTCTTTCTCTGGTGGAGTGATCGGATCTTGGTATATCGGCGGTTTTGTGGGTGCTAACAATTATAAGGGGGTTATTGATAATTGTTATGCTGTTGGCATCGTTCAGGGTGCTGAGAATGTTGGTGGTTTTTCCGGTATTAATGCAAATTCAATAAGCAAATGCTATGCTTCTGTAAACATGGAATGGGATGCTTTGACTAAGTACAAAGGTGG